>Ga0247610_10001091_pt1 | contig 34720 bp, 19 predicted proteins | sample 174DNAGHGhighgp2_FD_193483 | JGI IMG/M metagenome (GOLD analysis project Ga0247610, IMG submission 193483) | Sheep rumen microbial communities from Palmerston North, Manawatu-Wanganui, New Zealand - 1742 DNA GHGhigh gp2 | ecosystem: Host-associated > Mammals > Digestive system > Stomach > Rumen...
TATGCACCGTTTTCTCCTCTTCCACATAAATACGCTCAAAACTACCATATACTAATTCAGCCTCATGTTTCACTGCAGCGCTATATAGCAGTTCTATGGCGTTAGGCGAGATCGAGTCATCGCCGTCTAGTGAATAGAAGTAGCGGCCAGTGGCTTCAGCCATCATACGATTGCGCCCAGCCCCTATACCCATTTTTTGCGGCTGACGGACAATACGGATGTCCTTGCCTCGCGGATGTGTCCGCTGATATTCGCGGACAATATCCATCGAAGAGTCAGTACCACAATCGTCCAATACCAGGAACTCGATGCTGTCAAAAGTCTGAGCCAGTGCCGAGTCCATCGTCAGGCGGATGTACTTCTCGACATTGTAAACCGGTATTCCTATTGTTACTTCGTATTCCATATCATAAGAATCAGAATATTTCTTCCATTTTTTCCAATTTGTGGCCGCGAATCTGCACCACAATGAGGTGCAACTGCGTGTCTTGAATCATCAGCCGTACCTTCGGACCTTCAGCATAATGCCTTATCTGATCCACAGCCTCTGCCCACTGACTTTGGGCTTCGCCATCAGAAGCATCGGTTTTCAGATATTTAAGTTCCAAGATATAGCTGTGCTCTATCATGGGATAGCGCGTTAGGTCGGGCATCAGAAAGAAGTCGCAGTAGCCATGATTCAATTCCACCTCTGGGGCTGTCAGATAATACGGGTTCAGGTTGAGTAGTGCATTCATGAAGCCCTGGACGTTGCGCTCTCCCTCTATCAGGGAACGCACGGAGGTATTTTCACTGTACATCTTCATCATTTGATTCAGCATCACCTGCCAGTTGCCGTTGACGGCAGCCTCATAATAGGGTATATCCAGCTCGTAGGTAGGCAGTGGATGGATATTACGATATTCCTCCAGCAGATAGTCATAATACTGTCGTCGTACATTGTTGTTGGGAATCCCTAATTTCAGGACAGCCCCCATACGCCCGCTGATGGTCAGCATGCCATAATAGAAAAGCAGACTCTTAAACTTTTCGGGCTGAGTAAGATGTTCTGCAGGGAAGGACTCTTCAATATTCCCTATGGTATAACCCCTCTCCGCTATCTCGTTGATAATGCTTGTACGATAGCTGCCAGTACCGTCAAGACGTATCAGTTTCTTCATCTTGCCGTAGTCGGTACGGGTGTTGGGATCAATCATCTGCTTGGGCGAGTGTCCTGAAAGAATCAGATTATTCAAAAAATATAGCACCATGTCGCAATTGAACATCTTAGGATCGGTATCCAAACTGTCTTCTGCAAAGCAGTAATTGTCGTACCAAGGCTTCATCTCTTCCACGATACCGTCTTCGTCACGGGTAATCTTGCCCATACGCTGATAATAGCGAATCATCTCACGGACATCTGTCTCTGAGAAGCCCAGCATCATGTTAAACTCTGGCCGCATAGTGATGTTGGTCGCTATATTGTAACCGGAAGTCAGGTCGTCCATCGTCACTGGACTCACACCAAGCATCAGGATGCGGTCGAACATACCTTTGTATTGCTTAAAGGTTTCACGATAGAAACCTGTGGCATGGGTAAGGGCGTGATAGACTTTCTCTCCATCTTCGTTTAATACGCCATTGGTGAAATTGTCGTACTCATCTATAATCAAATATAACTTACAGCCATATTCTTTTGCCTTCTCGTCAATATAGTTCAGTTTATAGCGTGCTGTCTCTTTGGCCTTAACGTCGCGAGCAAATCCTTCGTAATAATAGGACTCGTAACGATCCGCGAAACTTTCAAGCATCATGCCGCAATATTCGTTAAAATTCTTAGACAGTTCATCTATTTTCCCACCGACACGTGAGAAATCGAAATAAATCACTTGATAGACACTCTTTTCTGGAGTTGGATGCTCCTTAATCCATAGTCCATCGAATAGTGTATCAAAATGGGAAGCATCGTTCAAGTCATAATATGCACGAAGCATATTGAGGAAAATGCTCTTACCAAAACGGCGCGGACGGATGAGAAACAGGAAATGACCTGAGTTCTCCAGCTTCTGGATATACTGACTCTTGTCCACAAAATAAAGCCCCTCCCGCCTCAGTTGCTTGAAACTGGAAATGCCATAAGGTATGCCTTTATACTGCTCCATACTCTAAAACTTTTTGCAAAGTTACAAAATAAGTGAGAGAAATGAAAGAAAAATAGCTTTTTATTTCATTTCCGAACGAAAAGTAAGTTCGGCGAAGCCAAAGTTACGAAATAATTATAAACTTTCAAAGAGTTGCTGCCAATCTTTTGCCAAGCGGTCTATTTTATAGCGTGCAGACTTAATGACGGCATTTGCACCCATACGCATTCTTTCTTCTGGATGCTCTATGACGTAGCAGATTTTATCAGCCAACTGTTGTATATTTCCATTCTCTACTAAATAGCCATTGATGCCGTTATCCACGATATCACGGGGACCACAGGGACAAGCAAAGGCAACTAACGGGAGACCACATGAGATGGCTTCAAGCATGGCCATACTCAGACCCTCATAGCGCGAGGTCACCACATACATGGCACTGGCCAGGTATTCATCTTGTATGTTTGTGGTTACACCATTCAGCTGGCAATGATCAGCATCCAGATGCAACTCTTGTCGCAGTTGCTCGTAAGGAGATTTATCGCCGTCACCATAAATAGCCATCGTCCAATCAGGATGTTGTCTATGAACGATAGCCCAAGCCTTCAATAGTCGGTCAAAGCCTTTCACATAGTCATAACGTCCTACGGCCAGGACTCGCTTAGCAGTTAACTTACTTTGAGCCTTGGCAGTAAAAGAGACGGGATTTGGAATGGCTACTACATTATTGAGTTCTACCCATCCTTCTTTGTCCTCATTCGTCAGCACCACAAACTTATCGAGCTTCCGCAGTTTGCGTACCAGACTCCAGTTCCAGTATTTAGCAAACAAAGCTTTCAGGAAGTTGATTTCATTATCTTTGAAGTTACGGTTGTTCTGACGACTGGTGTGTAACTCTCCAATCTTCTTGCTGCCATCCTTGATATCGGTAATGAAATTGATCTCGCGACGTAACAGCGAGTCGGTTATATCCGGTCGAATACGCATCAGCTCCTCAGTGAGTTTACGCTTATAGACACGTTGTTTCTTCAGATAGACCCATATCTTTTTGATGAACGAGCATGTCCACAACTCCTCGAAATTGATATCAAGATTAATCACTTTCACCTTATCGGATAGAGGATATGCATTAGGCTTTCCCCTTCCATCGGTCAGGATGATGGTTATGTCATAGCCGAAATGCTCTGCAAAGTAATTGGCCTTCAGCGTGAGCACACGCTCCACACCGCCTGCGATATAAAGCGATGGTGTCAGATAGACTATCTTAAGACATTTGTTTTCCATCATCATATCTCCTTTCCCATTACTGCTGTTACCACGCGTTGCATCTGAATCTTCCATGTTAGATGCTCGACGGTTTTACGGATGTCTGCTGGCTGCATGGTGAAATGAGCCATGAAGTCTATTATCTTCTGAATATCTATCGGCGACTCGTCGGCAGGAGCCTTCAGGACATAGGGCTGATGGTCGAAGTCGCTGTCCGTCTCGCTATAGATGAAGGGAATGCCACGGGTGGCATACTCACGGTTCTTTAAGGTCTTGATGACCGTGATGCCCGAGCGATGGCGCCCCAGGGAGCCGATGGCAAACTGGCACTGGTTGAAGACGGCATCTAAAGCCTCGCCAAAAAGCTGACCGTGAAAGACGACCCTGTCCTGTAACCCATATTTCTCGATAATAGGCTTGAAAACGTGGTTCATCGTGTTTGGATGCACCCCACCCACCACATGGAAATAGACGGGGACGGTGCCCCGATAATGCCCCAAGCCCTCCATCAGCCGGTCGAAGCCGTGCCAGGTATGCACCTCGGCCACACCGATTAGGTGCAGAGGCGATAGGTGAGTGGTGAGCGGCAGGTGAAGGGGGATGCTGTCGAAGTCGACACCATTGGAGATGCGGATGGTGCGCTGGCCGAAGATTTCAGTGGCATCGGAGAAGGTGACCATCGCATCCATATACCGATATAAACGATGGCGGAAAAGCTGGTCCATCTTCAGCTGCATGCGCTGCTGGCACGAGAAGTTCCTGAACTCCTCGTCGTACGGATAGGTAGGAATCTCGGTGACCGCACGAATGCCGGCCTGACGCAGTCGCCTGAAAAACCGTATCAGCCATGGATTGGCATTCTGAAAGCAACGGGCATAGACAAACCTGATGCCTTCCTGCATACAATAATCATATATACAGTCGTAGCTAAACCGCTGGCGAAGAGCAGCCAGTTTTCCTTTTCCATAGTCATGAAGCACTGTTTCGTCAACAAAGCGGCATCGATGACCTTCAGGGCTAAAGTCATAATAGCACAGACGTACATCGTGACCGTTCTCCTTCAGCCCCTTCACCTGGTAGTGAATCTTCTTGGATATACCACTGTGTTCCGAAAAGCCATGATAGACAAGGAACAATATCTTCATACTCGACCTATTAATTACGTTATCTTACTAACGTTCCTTGTTATATTGCCAGACGTAGTCCTATATGACGGTTGGCAGGTGTCAGACTGTTACGATAAGACACACGGCAGTTTAACGACGGCGATTCCCAGTCACCGCCACGATAGACACGATAGGAACCAGAGCGTGCACCGGTAGGATCGGTCTGACTTTCAGAACTGTACGATCCATACTTATCCTGACACCATTCCCACACGTTTCCTGACATGTCGTACAGTCCCAGCTCATTAGGAGCCAGTGTAGCCACCTCGTGCGACGTATTGCCACTGTTCACTTCGTACCATGCCACCTTCTTCAGCTGGTTATTACCAGCATACTTAAAGTAGTCGCCATTGGCTCCGCCACGGGCTGCATACTCCCACTCGGCCTCTGTAGGCAGACGGAACGTCTCACCAGTCAACTCATTAAGCTTTTTGATGAAGGTCTGACAGTCATCCCAAGTGACATTTTCCACAGGAAGTTTCGGACCTTGCACCTGAGAGGGATTGCTACCCATAACGGCTTGCCAGAGTTCCTGAGTCACTTCTGTATCGGCAATGCCAAATTCGCTCAGCGTTACCTGGTGCACAGGTTTCTCGTCGTCAAGCGGACTATTCTCCTGCTCGCCCGTAGCTCCCATCGTAAACGTTCCGCCTGAGACAAGTATAATCTTAAAGTTAACGTCTTTTACCGTGAAAGTCGTCACACTGTCAAGCACTACCCCACTCTTGGCAGCAACGACGCCATCGTCGGTCTTACCACCTGAACGACTGAGCAGGAACACTACTCCGACAACAATCAGTCCACCGACAAACAGTCCAATGGCTGCCACGATTCCTGCTATCAACCCCCAGTTTTTCTTCTTGGCAGGCGGTTGCATCCGTGAATGGTAGGACATCTGAGACATCTGAGAGCGTTGCGACATCTGAGACATCTGTGAGCGTTGCGACATCTGGGAATGGTGCGACATCTGAGAATGATGCGACATCTGCGAATTTACATTCGTCACAGTTGTCTCATTGGCCCTAATATTCCCTGTTCCCAGTTGAACCCTCGTAGCCTCATCTTTTGGGTTAGTCCCAAGGTTCACTCTCGTTGATTCGTCTGCCTTACGTGCGGTCTTACCAGCAAGGAACGCCCTCACCTCTGCCACACTCTGCGGACGCTCGTCGTAACGGGGACGCATCAGCCAGCCTATCAACTGTTGCATACGTGGGCTGACCGTGTCAGGATATTGCAAAGCATCGGACGAAACCAACAGTTCACTGGCTGTTGGTGGCGTCCTGTTAGTCAGCAACTTATAAAGCGTAGCGCCGAGTGAGTAAAGGTCGGTCCATGGTCCAAAGCACTTGATGTTCTGCTCCGTCTGTTCCAAGGGTGCGAAGCCAGGTGTATAGACCATGCCTGACGTGGTGGTCATGCCACCTGCTGCCAATAGTTGTTTGCTGGCACCAAAGTCAACCACCAGTATTCTTCCTGAGCGTTCCTGCATGATGTTGGCAGGCTTCAGGTCGAGATGGTACAGCCCTTGTGCATGCACCGTCTCCAAAGCGTCGAGCACCTGGTCAAGAATCCTGTTTACAGCAGCCTCGGCAAAGGGCATGTGCGTGCGCTTGAGCATATCGTTGAGCGACTCACCGTCAATGAGGTCCATCTCGTAATAGATGGTACCGTTCTCCTCGAACAGGTCGTGAACGTCAACAATATGTGGATTATGCAGCTTACGCAGCCGCTTGGCTTCCTTGCGGAACTTATCTTTCTGTGTATTGAAGTACTCGGGGTTGTTTTCGTTGGCCATGCTCACACTGACGGTATTGCCAACACGTTCGTTGACACCCCTCATAAAGAACTCCTTGATGGCTACCTTCTCATCGAACTCAGTGTTAGTAGCCACATAGGTATTGCCGAAGCCTCCCGATGCCAAGTGGCGCTCAATACGGAACTTTCCACCTTGCAACAGGGTGCCGACAGGCAGCATGGAACGGGTCTCGATGGTCTCACTCATAGGCTGTATAAAGGAAGACAACAGGGTTGGTTCCCTGCTGTCTTACATGAGGTTAATATCTTTTACGTTTTCCTTCTTAATATGGAAGACTGGTCCGTTCGGATTGTCACGATGCTTGAACATATAGTCGGTGTCGTCTTCCGATATAACGGTGACGCTCAGGCGCTTGCCCGATGCAGTCAGGATGGTGCCATCTAAAGGATAACGGGCACGCAAGGCAGCCAGACGTGCCTCCTCGGCAGCCATGCGCCGATGCTCTTCCAACGAGGCAAACTCTGTAATGAGCATGCGTGAACCGTCCTGATAGCATATCATGAAAATCTCGTCCTTCGACTGCGTCACCTTGGGTGAACTCTTCTTCTTACCTAACTGGTAGGTCACGTCATCGGGGGTGATGGAAACGTTATAGGCTATCACCTCCTGTCCTTTGGTCAGATAGATAGCCGTAGCAGAGCCGGGCACTTTGCCGTCGCCCTCGCCAGTAAACTGCTCGCCGTCCTCGGTAAAGAACACGTTTCCTCGCTTGTCCTGCTTCACCATATATATTTCGTAATTGGGAAGAGCGATGCGCTGACCTTCATGAATGAAGACGGTGCTGTCGTTGGACATCACGTCCATCTTGACCTCCTCCTTCACACTGCCGTCACGCAGTATGACCTTGTCGCGCTGTGCAAAACCCTGCACAGCCGTCATTGCCACAAAGGCTAAAAGAACGACACGTCTCATCAGCGTCTCCTCCTCTTCTTTGGTTTAACGACAGACTTCTCCATCTTTCTGATGGTACCGTCAGCATAACTGATGTATGCCACGTCCTGACACGGCAGTTTCATGGGTATGACCGTGCCGTCCTGACGTATGGTAACATTCTCCGTGGTGACGCTCACCACGCTACATACCACGTAGCTGCTGTCGTTCATCATTACACAATCCTTTCCGGCAGCTGCACCTGCTCCCGTCACAACGTGTGCACGGGCAGGAGCCGGAGCCGTTCCCGTTGCTGACGATACTGATGCTTTCGAGCTGGAAGGTATTTCCAGCACCAGACCAGCAAACAGCATGTCGGCATTCTCACCATTGGCCTGACGGAGTTCCTGCTCCGTCACGCCATGCGCAGCTGCTATGCTTGCCATGGTGTCACCTTGTTTGACAACATACTGCACCTTGTTCTGTGCAAAAGTGAGCAATGGCAAGCATAGCGCTAACATGAACAGATAGCGTCTAAGCATCATTGTTATCAGTCGGTTTGGATAATCAGGAAGTTAGAAACACTCCAGAAGGCTGTTGGGTCTTTCACCTTCAGAATGGTCTTTCCGTCACCATCGGGCACAAACTCATACGACGATGCAGGCATCTGAGTCAGTATCTTCGCCTTCTTGGCATTAATAGGTATCTCACGGAAGTTGCGGATGTCTATCTTCATGAACTTATCCTTGGGCAGGTCCTGATAGTTCACCTTCGTCTTCTTCAGGAAGCCGCCAGTGAGGAAGCCGCCGTCCTTCAGGGCTTTCTTCGTGCCTATCTTGACGTAACCCTCGTTGATGACTACATCCTGGGTCTCCAGTTCACGGGCCTGTGTCTCCACGCGCTCGCTCAGGTGGACATTGGTCTCTGTCAGTTCTGATACGCGGCTGTTCAGCTCGGCAATACTCATGTTACGGTTCTCCAGGTCGTTACGCAACTGTTGTATCAAGGCATTCTTCTCGTCCAACTGCTCGTTGAGGTGACGCACCAGATTGTTCAGCTTGTCAATCTGACGGCCACGCATGCCTAACGAGTCAACTAAGTGTGCGATACGAACCTTCTGCTGTGCCAGCATCTTCTCGAAGGTCTGCAGGTTCTTGCGCAGCTGGTCGCGGTCGAGGTTGCCCTCGCGCTTGTTGAACAGCATATCCTCCTGGTGTGCAATGCTGTCCAGTCCGTCAGAAAGAACGGTAATGAATGTCTGCAGGTTTTCCACGTCTGCCTGGTAGTCAGCGTTTGCTTGCTCCAGGGAATCTACTCTCGCTTGCAGGTCACCCGACTTGCCAAACTTCAAGAACTCGGGTACACAGCTGCTCATCAACAGGCATAATCCACATGCCACTAAAGTCTTACGCATAATAATAATGTTGTTTTATGTTATTAGTTTTGAGTTCAACTTTGCAAAGATAAGTAATTTTTCCGAACTAACAACATATTTATTGAAAAAAATTAAGCCACCAGACAATTAAAGATATTATCTGGTCCATTTCAGCACCTGAATACTTAATTCGTAGAGCATATAAAGCGGGATGGATACCAGCACCAGCGTCATCACGTCTGGAGGGGTGATGATGGCTGCTACCAGCATCAGCAACAGCAATGCATGACGGCGATATTTCGACAGCATTTCAGCATTTACCACGCCTAACTTGCCCAAGAAGAACACGACAACAGGCAACTGGAACACAACACCCATGATGAGTGTGAGCGAAAGAAACGTAGAAATGTAGGAATCAAGCGTTATCAGGCTCTGCACACGTCCAGACACACTATATGTTCCTAAGAAGCGGAACGATATGGGGAAGAGTACGAAATAGGTCATCAGCACGCCTAAAACGAAGAGCACATAGATGACCACGGTCACCCTGACGGAGTATCGGCGCTCGTTGGCGTACAGGGCCGGCGAGACGAAACGGAACAGCTCGTACATGATGTACGGCGAGGCTGCCAGCAGTCCCAAATAGACGGCTGTAGAGATGTGGGTCATGAACTGGCTCGACAGCTCTGTTGCAATCAAATCAACGTGGTATTCCTCGAAGCTGAAGTCGATGCCAACGGCTTGCATCAGCTGTTCAAGCAAACGATAGGTTACAAAGTCGAACTCACTGGGTGCCAATAAAATACTGAAAGTAGTGTCTTTGAACAAAAAGACAATTACGGCAATGACTCCCGTAACGATAATGATACGAAAAAGCATCTGGCGGAGCACCTCTAAATGTCCGCCAAACGTCAGCATTTCATGACCGTTACCGTCACTCATTTCTCCTGGTCAGTAGGGTCGGTCTGAGTGGCTTCCGCGTCTTTCTTCTTTGCATCGTCAGCGTCGGATGCCGGGTCGTTCATGCCTTTCTTAAAGCTCTGCACGCCCTGTCCCAGCCCCTTCATCAGCTCGGGCAGCTTCTTGCCACCGAAGAGCAACAGCGCTATGGCTGCAATGAGAATCAGCTCTGTCGTGCCTATAAACAGTAGTTGCGTCATCATGTCCTTATATGGTAATGTTTTTGTTTATATCCATAAGATTTTGCAAAGATAATAAAAAACTCAGAAAACACTTGCATTTTGCAGATTTTTTTCGTATATTTGCATATTGAAAGACCTTGACACGCAGATTAGCCAATGTCTATCAAAACGGAATTACACGAACGCTAAAATCATTTATCACGGGCGCGAAAAAACATTATCACGCCCGCTAAAAACAATTATCACGGCCGTGATAATCCCAAAGCACCCAAATGAAACTCCCTTTCAACCTAAATGAAACTCCCTTTTAACATAGTTGTAACACCCCGTCAGGCTATAGCAAACCTGACGTTTAGGATACTGTGATTTGCTGCTCAAATTATAGTGTTGTCATTTTCAGAATATGACAGTTTAAAATACGTGATATGACACACTCCAAAACATCACGAATCCACCTCATCAACACAGCCTTCGAACGCCCATTTTATCACATATCACCAACTCATTCCAACGGCTGCCTCTACTCGAATTATCGTTAATTTCGCGAAAAAGCAGAATAAGTGTAAATCATTACGAATACATGGTTTTTCATGACAGATTGATAGTAAATGCGTCCAACAGTGTTAATATTTACTAAATAATGGGGAGGTAAAAGAAAACGAACGTAAATAATTTTGTAAATTTGTCATAATAAATAAATAATAACATACGCGCGTGTGTGTACGTGCGTACAACAGAAAAAGAAAATAAAATAATAAGTCAACCAAATGGAGACTAAATTAATAAGACAACGCATCGCCGCTCTATTGATCTTCCTGGAATGCACATTGGCTGCACATCAGGCAGTGGCAGGCGTTGTTTCACATACTCCAGACACCGTCTTCTACAATCAATACAGCTACATCATCATACTGGAAGAAGGACAAAAGCCACGCCCCATCAGCGACGAGGACTTCTTCGACATGGCCGCCAAGGTGGTGTTCCCCGTCAACAAGTACGACCTGCCAACGAACAGTCCGTTGCTGCGTGAGTTGGAGCAGACGATTATTCCGCAAATCAACAGTGACAGTCTGCGTCTGGCATACATGGTATTCCGAGGTGCCGCATCGCCTGAAGGACCGCTGAGTCTTAACCAGAAACTGGGTCAGCAGCGCGTTCAGTCGCTCTTCAACTTCGTAGCTTCACGCATCGACGCACCGGTCGATAAGCGTCAGTTCACCATCGACACCGACATTGAGGACTATCGCTCACTCTGCATCATGATGCAACGGGCAGGCGACAGAGACTATGAAGTGGTGAAGCAACTATGCGACCTGCACCTGCCCCGTCAGGAGTATGACCTTCTGAAGGATAAGCTGAAGAAGGCGGATGGCGGACAGCTGTGGGCAAGACTGCTGAAGCAGTACTTCCCAGAGCTGCGTGCTGCCCGTTTCATCATCTACCTGGAGAAGGTAAGACCCATAGAGGAAGAGCCTGTCGTCACGATAGACACCATACCCACTATGCCGACTGTCCCCACGATAGCCCCAATAGAACCAGCCGTCCCCACCCCGACGTTCACTCCCGACACCCTGTTGCGCCGTGAGTTCCTGTCGATAAAGACCAACCTGTTGTTCTACGGTGTCTATATGCCGGGCTATAACCGTTGGTGCCCCATACCCAATGTAGCTATAGAGTACTACCCCTGGCACGGACACTTCACCTTTGGTGCCTCGTTCGACTGTCCGTGGTGGCAGGACTACGATGCCCACAAGTATTTCCAGGTACGTAACTATCAGTTAGAGACACGCTACTACCTGCGCCCAGGCGACATAGAGACCAACCAGCCAGGAAAGGGAGCAGCCTTCCGAGGACTCTACCTCCAGGCCTATGGTCATTTAGGACTCTTCGGCATCTGCTTCGATGCTGACCGCGGATGGGTAGGCGAAGGGTTAGGAGCCGGACTCGGCATCGGCTACGTGTTGCCACTGTCGAAGAAAGGCCACTGGCGCCTTGAGTTCCAGCTGCAGGCAGGATGGTTCGGATGTAAGTACGACCCCTATCAGTACGAGAACCCTGTTGACCCGACCTATCATGACGACCTTTACTACTACAAGTGGACCATGTCGCCGTCGCTGTTCAAGAAGCGTCAGTATCGTTTTAACTGGTTTGGCCCGACACGCGTAGGCATCACGCTGACCTACGACCTGTTCTATCGTCGCATTCAGAAGAAAGGCATCAGCCTGAAGAGTACGGAGCTTTATGAGCCCAACAGGGCCTATAGGCCTTATGGGTCTTATGAGTCTTATGAGCCCTATACGACCCATGAGCCCTATGAGCCCTATGAGTCTTATGAGCCCTATACGACCCATGAGCCCTATAAGCCCTATGAGTCCTATGAGTCCTATACGACCCATGAGCCCCATGAGCCCTATAAGCCCTATCCCACCCAAGAAAGGAGGACCGCCGAATGAAGAAGCTATTACTCCTTTCCACGCTATTCGCACTGCTGACCATCGTATCCTGTCGCCGCGAACCAGAGCTGCACTTGTACGACACGCAGCCCAACGAGACACGACTCATCTTTGCCGAACTGGAGCTCGACACCTACTGGGACTACGAGATTGAGCTGGGTGTGAAGTACGACTGGCGCAAGGAATGGTACTACGGATGGGACGATGAGGACCGTCGTATCTTCGGTGAGATAGGCTACACAGAGCCTAACACCTTCAATATCCGACGTTACTTCACGGGTAGCACTCCCTATGCTCCACATACGCGTGTCATACCAAGCACACTCGAAGGACGCATCTTCCGAGGAGAATTCTCCTACGGATTCTGGGACATGCTGGTATATAACGACCTGAAACTTATTGACGGCGTGCAGAGCCTGAACTTCGACGAGGAAACAACACTCGACTCCATCACCGTCTATACCAACCAGTCGATGGCTGCCGCACGCTACTATGCACCCAAATACACACGTGCGTTCTATGAGCCGGAGGAGCTGTTCTCAGCCTACGAAAGGGCTATTGACATCAACCGCAGCCTCGAGGGATTCGACTACGATGCCGAGCGAAATGTCTATGTCAAGCGACTGAACATGATTCTGCGACCCATCACCTACATCTACCTGACGCAGGTCATCGTGCATCATAACCACGGAAGGATTGTCGGCGTGGAAGGCTCAGGCAACGTCTCTGGCTTTGCACGTTCGTCAGTGCTCAACTCCGGTCGTGGAGGCGACGACCCTATTGTGGTCAACCACCGTACACGATGGAAGACCGGTTGCGACATGAATGGCGAGAACGTCGATATAGCCGGTGGACGACTGCTGACCTTCGGCATCTGCGAACACTCCTGCAACTTCATCAAGAACTGGCGTGAGGTGAAGGACAAGCATCGCCACTACATGGACCTGAACCTGCTGTTCAACAACGGTATGGACTCTACGTTCGTCTTCGACGTGACCGACCAGGTACGCAAGCGCTTCAAAGGTGGCGTGCTGACCGTGGAGATTGACATGGACACCGTGTCCATACCGTCACGAAAGGGAGGCTCCGCCTTCGATGCCATCGTCAAGGACTTCGAGGAAGAGACACATGAATTCGATCTATAATAATATATATGTGAGAACAAACAATTAGTATTCATTTAATAAACATCAAAGAATTATGAAAAAGTATTTGTTATTCGCAACAGCACTGGTAGGCATGACGCTTGCCGGCTGCACCAGTGACGACTACTTGAACGAGTCGCCACCAGTCACCAACCCAGCTGAGGAGAACGTACCCATTATGTTCAACTCATCAAAGGGTAATCTTACACGTGCCAACGACATCACAGGTGCAGCAGCTGCAGAGCTGCTGGGCAACAAGTTCGTCGTCTCTGGCTACAAAGGCAGCTCGACCAGCGCTGTCGGAAGCATCGTGTTCGACAACTATCTCGTGGAATATACGGATAACACCGCCTACACCACAGAGTCGAACACACGTAACTGGGAGTATGTAGGCAAAGGCCTCATCGACCATGCTGCTAACAACGGCATCACACGCCAGACCATCAAGTACTGGGACTACAACCAGGCGCAGTACGACTTCATTGCATGGTCAACAGGTCTGGTAGAACCTATCTACTCTGGCACACCAACGAACGGACAGGTGCTCGTCAGCGCCATCGACCCTGCCCACTATGCCACTGCAGCCTACACCATGGAGGGTAAAGCCGCCGACCTGACACAGTGCTACGTGGCAGACCTCGTAACATGGAAGAAGGCTAACTATGGTGAAGAGGCAGTGCCCATCACCTTCCGTAGCCTGGGCACCAAGGTGCGCATCGGTATCTACGAGACCGTTCCCGGCTATTCGGTCAAGAACGTGAAGTTCTACACCAAGGCTGGCGTGCTGAGCAACGTGAGCACAGAGATCACCGAGACAGCCACTATCTTCACTACTGAGGCTAACAACATCTTCACCGAGGGTAAATATACCATTTACTTCCCAACGGTAGATGACGATAGCAATGCCGACAACAACATGGCACACATCAAGTTCGTGCCGAAGGCCAGCACCGAACAGACCACCGTCGTGGAATGGGGCAAGCTGAACTACACCACAGCAGAAGATGCTGAGAAGACCACTGGTAACGTGTTCCTCGGACGTTCATCGAACACAGCATCGTATGCTGGTAGTGCTGACGGTAACTACTTCGTGACTTATCTGCCCAATGAGAGCGGTACGAACCTCAACCTGCGTGTCGATTTCACACTGGAGTCAACCGACGGCTCAGGCGAGATCATCGAAGTGAAGAGCGCATCGGCTCAGGTACCTCTCATCTATGCTACATGGAAACCTGGCTATGCATACACTTATCTGTTCAAGATCAGCGACAAGACCAACGGACATACTGGTCCTTATAATCCTACACTGCCAGAGGATGATCCCTATAACGCTGACCCAGTAGGACTCTACCCCATCACCTTCGATGCTGTAGTAGTAAACTCTGAGGACAACTCACAGGAGACCATCACCACCATCTCTACACCAAGTATCACCACTTACCAGAAGGGTTCAGACGTTGCTAACAACAACGAGTACCTGGCTGCTACGGGTGACATCTTCGTAACGGTGAACGAGAACAATGCTGTAGTTGAGCTGAGTGACGACCAAGACAACGACGCTTACGGTGCACTGTACAAGCTGCCCGAAGGCGACTATACCGAGGCACTTGTCGTAGATGCACTCTCTATGCGGGACGACGACTTCACTGCCGGTACCATCAAGGGCCGCAACGGACTGGAGCTGACACCGTTTGGCAGCTCGTTTGTCACCAGCATCAAGTATGGTGCTGACGGCAACGCCATCGATCTGACAACCGGTAATGCACTGAAGTTCACACCAGAGGCAGGCACCTTCGCTTTCGTCTATCAGCAGAAGGCACCTCTCGCAGCTGACAATGTAGATAAATACATCGCCGTCAGCTTCGACGACGCATCGGTAACCACAAAGTACCGCTTCGGCTACAAGGCTGCAGGTACAGGCGACGTGAAGAAAGGCGTGCTCTACTTTGCAAGCGAGACATCTGGCAAGAAGAACGTGTTCCTCGGACAGGGCGTGGGTAACCTCTTCACACGCACTGGTACAGGCACCGATACTGATCCATACGTCTATACACAGGCCAGCGGCAATGCCGTTACTGGTACTACTTATTACTATGGCACCAGCAAGAAGGAAGCTCACACCGTGGCATACGCTGACTTCAAGACTGCTACGCTCTATGTGGCTAACGCCTCTGGCGACAGCTACGTGGCAAAGACCGACGAGGAGCCAGTGGATGGCAAAGCATACTACTACAAGGAAGTGGACGGAACCTATACGTTCTGCGTCATCATGCCTGAGCAGGCTGACGGTCTGAAGGTGCTCGATACCGAAACCTACGTACAGGCAACGGAAACCGCTGCTGTTGACGGACAGACTTACTTCGATAAGTTCACTGTCAACAAGGGTGTTTATTACGCTAAGATTATCAAGATTCAGTAAAGAACTATCAACCGAGTGGGGTTCGACTCCCCACTTGGTTACAATGTCCAACACAGAGACACGTGCCTCAAACGAGGACGGTCCTCGAGGCACAAAAGAGTGAAACAATAAAAATAATGTATAACAATTAAATTCTAAACAAGATGAAAAAAGTATTCTTCCTCGCAACAGCGGCAGTCTTCGCACTCGCCAGTTGCACGAACAATGACTTTGTGGGAGACAACACTCCGACTCCCACTACCGATGGTCAAGCTGTCATCAGCTTTGGCTCAGGCGTGAACATCCCCACCCGTGCCGACCATGTTGGTGCTGATGCAGCAGAGCGGCTGAACAACAACTTCGTAGTAGAAGGTATCAAAACTGTAAGCGGTTCTGTAGTTGAGGTCTTCGACAACTACAACGTGAACTGGGCGGAGAACACGGCAGATAAGACACTCTCTAACACTCACAATTGGGAGTATGTCGGTCAAAACATTACCGATAAGACTGCTATTAGCGAACAGACCATCAAGTATTGGGACTACGCTGCCTCACAGTATGACTTCTGGGCTTACTCTTTAGGAGGTGGTTCGGCAACAGTATCAACCCTTGCCCATGATGCTACGTTGACTTCATCTGCTTACACTTTCTCTGGTTCTGCAAATGACCTTGCCAGGGTTTACATTTCCAATTTGGTAACAGCCTATAACCCAACTGTTACAGATCAGCCTAAATACCAAGATGTGGTGACAATGGAATTCCGTGCCCTCGTTGCTAAGATTCGTATCGGTCTATACGAGACTATTCCCGGCTATTCTGTGAAGGAAGTTAAATTCTATCCTGCAGCCGGAGGAGCTGCAGCTACAACTGCTGCTCTTTATGCTTCAGATGCAGTTCTGCCATCTTCAGGTGTATGCACTGTTTATTTCCCAACTGTTGGGCAGGCTAACGTTAGCAGTCCTGACTATAATAAAGCGCACATTTCATTTGCTTCTGAAGGGACAAAAGCCGCTAATCAGACCTATGGAACTCTGTCGTATGGTCCCAAGGAGAAGTATGAGAAGACAACTGGTGATATCTGGCTTGCTCGCACCTCTGCGCAGCCGACATGGGCTGTTCCTACAAGTGGTACTGCCGGTGACTATGTGACCGTGCTGCCTAACGAAACTGGTTCTGTACTCACCTTGAAGGTTGACTATACGCTGGAGTCTATCGATGGTTCTGGTGAGACAATCACTATCCATGGCGCAACTGCTAACATTCCTTCACAATATACTCAGTGGAAGAGCAACTTCGCTTATACCTATATCTTCAAGATTTCAGATAACACCAATGGTAAGACAGACGTGACCAATGGTCCGGAAGGTCTCTATCCCATAACTTTCGATGCTGTCGTCATTGACTCTCAGGAGAACACTCAGGAGACTATAACTACTGTCGCAACTCCGTCTATCACCACTTATTCTGTTACTTCTGGTGTAACAAACAACAACGAGTACAAAACCACAGATGTAGTTTATGTTACTGTAACAGAAGATGGTTCACTTCTTGACATGACAGGAAAGGCCACACTATACACAGTATCAAAGCAAGGTGCCACTGAAGCAGAGGTTATAGAAGCTCTCAATACTTATGTTTCCAATACAAGTGGCACATACGTCGGACGTAACGAAATCACGCTGACACCAGTTACTGATGGGGTTGGCCTCACAGAGACAGAAATCCCCCTTGTTGACGGTAACAAGATTACAGGTCTTACAAAAGGTACCGTTGGTAAGTTGAAGGAATTTGCAGCTGCTGGTACTTATGCCTTTGTCTATACCAAGACGGCAGCCACCACTTCTAACCCAAGGTATCAAGAGGTAACTAAAAATGATGGTGAAAGTGTTGAGGGACTCTACACCTACGACAGTACAAATGATACTTACACAGCAGCCACAGGTACCGCAGTAGCAGGAACCAAATACTATACAAAATATACAGAGGACAACGGAATTTATGCTGTTAAAGTAATCAAGGTACAGTAACCCCCACTTATAAGCCCACCGAGGTTCGACTCCTCGGCGGGCTACACAATAACAAGAAACAAGGAACGCACGAAGAGGCCGGTGCCTCGCGTCCAATAAAAAGAAGACAATGATCGAACAAGAATACAATAAGCCCTATAAGCCCTATGAGACCCATGAGACCCATAAGCCCCATGAGACCCATAAGCCCCATGCCCCCCTGGAGCCTAAGCCTTTCCTGCCAAAGAAAGGCAACTACCGGGGACTATTGGTCTATCAGAAAGCGGAGTGCATCTATGACATCACTTTCTATTTCGCTCATCACTTCTTCGTGGAGCGCAAAGACCGCACCATCGACCAACTGATACAAGCAGCGCGTTCAGGCAAGCAGAACATTGCCGAAGGCTCGTCCGCTGCCTCTACTTCAGCAGAAACAGAAATCAAGCTTATTGGCGTAGCTCGTGCCAGCATGCAGGAAGTGCTCACTGACTATGAAGACTATCTCCGCACCCGTGGTCTTGAGCAATGGTCACTTGAGGACCCACGCACCAAGCAGACACAAGCTTTTTGCAAAAGTCATAACAAGCCTGAAGATTACATGAATAATATAGATAAACGATCACCGGAAGCCATAGCAAACATAGCCATCACGCTCATCTGTCAGTATGACGTGATGATGGCAAAACTACTTGACCGCCTACAAAAGGATTTCACAGAGAAAGGCGGCATTCGTGAGCAGATGACTGCAGCACGGCTCGGTTTCCGTAACCAGCAGAAAACACGTATAGCTGAATTGGAAGCAGAGAACACCCAGCTACGCGCTCGCATCACCCTGCTGGAGACAATCCTAAAGGAGAAAGGAGGCACCCTATGAGAAAACCTATAAGCCTTATAAGCCCCATAGGCCCTATAGGCCCTATAAGCCTTATAGGCCCCATAAGCCCCATAGGCCCTATAAGCCTTATAAGCCCCATAAGCCTTATAAGCCTCATTAGCCTCATCCTCTTCACCGCCTGCTCAAGCGGTGATGCTCCAGGGGAGGATATCCCTACTACACCAGCGGTCACACCTGACCCGGTAGAGACACAGGATGCCATTACCTTCGCCAGCGGACTGGCAAGCAATGAAGACATCACACGTGCTGGAGGACTGGAAGAAAAGACCACCACCTTCCACGTTTGGGCATATAAGAACATGGAGCATGACAACACCAACGGCTACGGCGGACTCCAGACTGTGATTGACGGCTATACCGTCAACTGGATAGCCAATACTGCCAACACCACAAATAGCAATACCAACGACTGGGAATATGTGAACCAACAGCCGACCGGTGGTATAGAACAGTCCATCAAATACTGGGACTGGTCTGCTAAGGCCTACCGTTTCTTCGGTGTGACAGGTGATGCCACTCCAACATTCAGTGAGTCTGACCAGGCATATAAGTTTACATTCACCGGACTGGATGCTGGCAATGTGGCTGCTGCACCTTATTACTCCAAGCTATGGTTCAGCAATGGTAACCCCATCGACTATGCTGACAAGCAGTTTGGCAAGCCTGTGAAACTGGAGTTTGTCAAGCCTTTTGCACGTGTACGCTTTATGTTTACCTTTGCTGAAGGACTGTCGTTTGGCAGAAGAGAGCTTAGTGCAATAAGTTTCCGACCCACAGACAATACAAAAAGCATACCATCGAAAGGAACGGTCACTATTGCATACCCTGTAAATGGTAATGATATCCAGGAGAAATGGAGCAGTGCACCAACAGGATGGATAGAAGACTTGGAAATTGACTATTACGAAGAAGACCCGACATACGACACAGGTGGAAATACATCGCCAGAGCTGTATGACAACTCACCACTGCATTGGTACACCGTATTGCCGGTAGAGAGTCAAGGCTCATACACCTTATCGGTTGTCGTGGTAGGTGGCGACCCAAAGACTGCCGTCGTTCCTGCAGAGTTTATGACATGGGCACCAGGGTTCCAATACACCTACCGGTTTAAGATAACGGAGGGAGGTGGGGTCACGCTCGACAATGTGCAAGTGGCCATTAACTCATGGACCAACGGAGGCGATATAGAACATCCCGTATATAACTGGTAAACGTACTATAATATATAATATGTACGCGCGAACATATATAATAAATAGATGAAGAAACTGACAACATACATAGCCATGGCACTCGTACTGCTGATAACAGCATGTACAGAAGATTCTGTGCCGACAGATACACAGCAACAACTCAAGACTGTGACACTGCTACCCTACTCCGCATCGTTCTTCGATGTAGAGGAAATGCCTACCCGTGCACTGCCAAACGGCTATGTAGCATATAATACGCTCGACCCGAAGACCATTCCCGACCATACATCCATAGGCGTGATACTGACACCTGAGAACACCAGTGTGGTTGATAACTTCGTCTTCATGGGTAAGAATGCTGACGGCACGTTAGACAACAAATGGCAGTCATCCATTGACATTAAGGACGGACAGTCCTATTACATCTATGGCTTCATGCCACGCGAGGAGGCTGAACGCGCCAGTGTGACAGCACTTAACGGCAGCTTTGAGAATGGTGCGACGATGACCATTGAGAACATGAACACACTGACATCGGCTGACGTGTGTGTCATTGTTGGTGTGAAAGGCGACAATACTGCCACCCCACCCAACATCCAGGATGTGGGTATTCAGTTAGGACAGTTCCTCTATCAGGGCAGTGCCGAGCATAATAACATCTATCTGTTGCTGAAACACCTCTATTCAGGACTGCACTTCAAGGTACAGATAGACCCCGACTACTATAAGCTCCGCACAATCAAGATTAAGCGGATGACGCTGTCGTCGGCAGAGCAAATACCAACCAAGATTAACCTGACGGTAACGCTAACGGCAAACAATACCGGCACTGACCCGTTGGGTAATGACATTATTTACGCTCCTGTCAGTTCATCAATGGGTACTGCCACGAATACCATGTATCCACGAACCGTGGGTGACACGGAATTTGAAGTACCCGTACAGACACCTGAGAGCTTCCTAAGTTGCTTTACACCAGGCAACTGTCGTTCGTTCAAGCTGACGAGCGTCTATGATGTTTATGACAAGAAAGGCAACCTCGTACGAAAGGACTGCGAGGCTGTGAACCTGATTGATGCGAACAGATACCAAGAGTTAGAGACATTGAAGGCCGGCGAGATATACACGGTGAGAATGTTAATCAAGCCAACCTTCTTGTACGTAATGTCCGACCCAGATTTAGATAATCCAGATTTTAGCATACAATGATAAAGAAAAAGATAGTCACCATAATAGCCCTATTGCTACCACTGACGCTCTCTGCACAGATCAACATCGGTGGAGCGGTGTTCGGTGGTGCACGTCAAGCCAACGTCGGCGGACATACCAATGTGGATATTAAAGCCAGTGAAACTAACTTAGATATTATTATCAATGCTGTCTATGGCGGTAACGATATTGCAGGCGAGATAGCCACCAACGCTGACACAACAACAGTGCCAGCCAACCTGACGGCAGCCGAGGCGAATAACATCGACAACACTTATAGTGCATTCATACGTACATCGCAGGCAGACAATAAAAACCTCTTCATTGGACAACTCTTCGGAGGTGGCAATGGTGACTATACCTACACTGATAAAGCTAACAACAAATACGACGTTACTGTCAAACAACCTATTTGGGACAATTCAGAAAAGAAGTATGTTCTGGGTGACACCACGCTCACAGACGTGCTGAAACCAGAGTTGGCAAAGACATATTTGGAACTGATGGGCGGCACCTTCGCCTATGTTTACGGTGGTGGTAACAATGCGACGGTAACCGGAGCTACTGACATCTGCATCAACAACACCAGCACGCTGACGGAGATTGCCGGACAAGACGATCAAGGACAGCCCACCGGTGTGGCACTGCTGACTACAGAACGTCTGCAACAAATGGGCATCAACACTGAATACTACAACAAGAACGAGGAGAAGTTCCTCTTCTCACGTGTCTTCGGTGGTAACAACAAGGCTGACATGTCCATTGCTCCTACATGGCACTTAATGGCCGGCAACATTGAAAACCTGTACAGCGGCGGTAACGAGGGACGTATGATTAACCCCAAGGGTCTGCTATTGGAGATAGCAGAAACGTCTAATATCAGAATAGACAATGTCTATGGCGGATGCCGAAAGGCTGACGTCCGTCCAATGATAGTCAACTCAGAAGGGGTGCTGACCGATGTAATAGAGGTTCAGAACCCTACGGGCTATAACTTCCCTAAAGACTTTGCTGCACGTACGCTCATTCGTGGCGGTGACATTAATAATGTCTATGGAGGAAATGATGTGTCAGGACGTGTCTTCTTTGGTAATGCCGTGGGTATCTATACGACCATCCGTGGCGATGTATATGGCGGAGGTAACGGCTCCTACCCTTATACCGACAACCCAGACCTGAAGAACAGCCTGCTATATGGTGACTTCTATTACGACGTGCCAAGCGGACAAACGTCAGTCGAAGCTTTAAACGCCTTCCGTCCTAATGCCGCACAGGTGTCTATCCGACTGTATGGAACAGAGGCCGACAGAACCATCATCCACGGTTCCGTCTATGTGGGAGGCAACAGCGCCTCGCTCTCCACAGAGAAACAGAAGCCTACGGTAGAGCTGAAAATCGGTTCGTATGTCATCGCAGATAATGTGTTCCTCGGCAATAATGGTGTGAACATGGTTGCCAACACTGAACCTACTGACGTGCTACAGATCATGGCAAGCACCGACAAGACATCTGATGGAACGAAATATAACTCCATGGACCTGACCAACGAGACGACCTTCGCACAGTATATGGACGGCTGTGCCATGAGCTTGATGCCCAGTGTTGTATTCGACGACCGTGAGAAAGGCGACCCTGCCGACTATGTGGACTATTCAACTTACTTCGGCTCGTTCTTCTGCGGCGGAAATGTGGGAAGCATGACCCTGTCGGGCTGCGAGACCGTCACGTTCCATCATCGGATTATTGTCTATGACAAGGTGGTGGGCGGCTGCAACAATGCCTTCGTGGAGGCAAAGGCGGGCATCAATGCGGCCTATAAGGGTGGCATGATTGGTACTGAGGCCGAGCGTCCGCTCTTTGTGGATGGAAGCGGGAATATAAAGGACCGTCTGCACCTGAACTTCAGTGGTCTGAAGATACAGCCTAAACGATGGAATGCCGATAAGACGGAACTGATATGGAACACCATTAGTGCAAAGACTGGCCAAGAAGTGACGGCAGAGAACCTGACACCTGGCACCAGCACTGAAGATGACCTTGACCGTCGTCTGAAGAATGGTAACATCTATGGCGGGTGCTATAACAGCGGTCACGTCAATGGTAATGTCGTCATTACCATCACAGAGTCTATCATCGACCGTGATGACGTGTTCGACAAAGTAGAATTTGAGAATGGTGAGCCCAAGCTGTACGCAAACGACAGCTATAATATTACAAAACGTAACTCCGGTGTCATACTTGACGAACAGGGAATGGACGTATTGGGCAAGGCACTCAACGTGTTTGGCGGTGGCTATGGTGTGAACTCCGAGATATGGGGCAGCACCACCATTAACCATACCAACGGTTACGTGTTCCAGATATTCGGTGGTGGTGAACATGGTGCCATCGGCATGCAAGAAAGCGACGGAACATATAACTATGATGAGCGTTTCAGCACTTATATCAACCTGAACGGCCAGAATGAAGGTGTTGCCAGATATGCTGCAAACGACGAGAACATTGCCGAGGCAGAGTTTATCTATGGAGGTGCATTCGAAGGACCAATCTGTGGTAACACACATGTCTATCTGGGCAACGGACGTATCTTCAACTCCTTTGCAGGTAGCTGTAACGCTGACATCTACGGACATACCGAGACTTATCTCGGTCATAACATGGCAGGCGAATTAGGATTCCCATGGGTTCGCGACCATGTCTATGGCGGTAACGACTTAGGTGGACGCATATTGAACACACAAGATGCTGACTTTACCGAAAAGATAAGAACCGACATCCGCCCCTTGGTTTATAACGCGCAGAATCCTCATGCTGCCGCTTATATGGAATACACTCAGGGACGTGTAGAGAACATCTTTGGCGGTGCATACGGAGACTACGACTACCGCGATAGAATATTCTCTGAATATACCGATGAGGACGGCTTTGCAAAGACTGGTTTCTATAAGCCATATATGGAAAATGCCTTTGTTAATTTCATACCGAACAGCTACTCCGAGAACGTTGTAAAAAGAATATACGGTGCAGGACAAGGACATACCTTCGCTACGGCCAGCGACCTGGACCGTGACAAGTCACAGGATCGTAGCTATGTGCTCATTGACGTGCCAGCAAATGTAGAGAACTTTGCCAATACCGCTGTCTTCGGTGCCGGTGACTACAGCGGTGTGGGCATCGGCGTAGAGAAGGCTACAGCTGATGCTAATGCTGACGGCATTACAGCAGCTACTGTCATCGACCTGATGTGTGGTCAGATTGGTAACATCTATGGTGCCAGCTACCGAGAGGGATTCACCCGCCGTACTATTGTCAACGTACCAACCTCTACGGACATCAGTTCAACCATCATAACAAATAAGATTTTCGGTGGTGCTTATGGTCTGGCGAACAACTTGCCCTGCGATGCCTACGAGACGACTGTAAACTATAACAGTGAGGCAGCAACAGCAAGTGCCATCTATGGTGGTAACAACAATGCACGCCGAACACTCTATGGTACTGTCAACATAACAGCACCAGTATGGTCTGACAGGACCAATGGCTATAATGCTACTGTCTATGGAGCCGGTCTGGGTGTCAACAGCTGGTCACAATATACCGAGGTGAACCTGCGTTCTGGTGCACTGGTTTATGAGGCTTATGGCGGTGGTGAGGACGGCAAGGTCATCAATATTGAGTCTTTGGAAGAATGGAAGGCAGAAGACAACACCATATATACCACCATGCCCGATGGTTATACGGAAGACGGTCTAAACAGCGACCTTGCACATTACTTCGACTTAGCAAACGATATCGAAGCTGGCCTTATCAAGGAAATCAACCATGCTACAGGTAAATATACCAACCTCGACAAGAAAAAGTATAACACGAACGTCAACATTCATGAAGGAGCAACAATCGGTGGCTACTGCTATGGCGGTGGACTGGGACACAGAGCAATTCCTGCCAGTGGTGATGTCTATGGAACGACTTATATAGCACTGCTCGGAGGAAAGGTAACAAAAGATCTATATGCAGCAGGTACCAGCGGAGACGTGATGGACAACTATGGTGTAAAGAACTTCATTGCCAGCACTACAGCCTACATACGTGGCGGTACGGTACGTAACGTCTATGGAGGCGGATGGGAAGGCGGCGTTGGAAAGCACGATGGTGACATCACAGTTGACCATACAAACGATATCCTGGGCGAGACGCATGTCGTCGTAGGCCACATGGCCGGAGAGTCCTTCGTCAATGGTCTGCCAGCCATCGAGCGTAATGCTTACGGCGGTGGTGAGGGTGGTGCCGTCTTTGGTACAACCAACCTGACACTCTATGACGGATATGTGGGTTATCGTTATTTCGCTCAACAGCCTACAGACAACAACTACCACTATGAGACACGAGGTACAGGTTATTATCAGGAGAAGATTTTTGACGAAACATCAAACACCTACCCAGCCAAAATGGATCAGTTGGACGAGAGTGGAAACCTTTTTGGTGGAGGATATATTGATAATAGTAGCGTAGATATCACCAATGTAACACTCTATGGCGGTATGGTTCGTGGCAGTGCCTTTGGCGGCGGAGAGATTGCTGCTATAGGACGTGGCATCGTGGAGGTGTCCGGTGAGTCAAATCATATACGCAAACTTCAGGGAATCTACAAACCAGGTGAGACACATCTGTACATGTACAAAGGTCATGTGCTACGACAAGTCTTCGGTGGCGGACGTGGCTATGACAACTTAGGACGTACTGGTACACTCTATTCTGACGGTTTTGTCTTCGGTAGTACTGACGTACATATACGTGGTGGTGAGATTGGTACGCGTGAAGGTCTTAACAAAGACTATGGTAACGTCTTCGGTGGTGGCGACGTGGGTTACATCTATAGCGGTAATGGAAAGAAGGTTGGCCAAAGAGAATCGGACGATGAAATGACGAACGGTGTGCCAACAAATGGTGGTGGCTACTATTATGTAGATGGCGATATATCTAAAGGTATGACCACCGACTGTAACGCCAGTGTAGAAGCATATTGCGAGGTCATTGACGATGCAGGCGTGATCATCGATGGCACATCCTTTATCAAAGGAGAGTTCGTTCCTGTGGAATACCTGAACAAACTGCAACGTACTTCATCGATGAATGACAACGGCAAACCGACATGGGAGAAGCTCAGTGCTGATGGTATCAAGGTCCATAATGCTATCTTCGCAGGAGGTAATGTGTCATCTAACAATGACCAGGTGTATGCCAACACCATTACTGTCTTTGGAAATGTAACGGCTGCACTGCGTGATGCCTATAATCGTGACCTCATTGAGATTGGTACAGAGCACAAGGGTGGACTCTATGGTGACGGTAACCTGACCTTCGTCGATGGCTTCCGTGACCTGCACATCGATAATTATGGTACAGACTATTACGGACTGGATAAGGAAATCACTAAGGCCGAGTATGATGAACTGAGCGACCGTGAGCGTGCTTACTTCGTGCTAAAATATAAATGTAAGGCTGATTGTACCGACAAGAAAGGAAATACCTATACCACGAGTTCTAATCCTTTGTCAAGCGATGAAATTATGGAACTCTTCCTTAGGACAGCTGCTGACGAGGGTAGATCATGGACCGAAGATGCATGGGATGCAGAAAATGGTGTGCCAAATCCTGCTTACTGGGAAGAAAACGGCTTCTGCTCACTCTATGCCGGTCGTTTGCTGAATACCATACAGCGTGCTGACATGTGTGCCATCTTCGGTAGCCGTATGGTGCTGCAAGGTGCACTTGACCGTGTTGTTTCAGTTGCCAACTATACCAACTACACCATCAACCGTGTAGATGAGGTATCGCTGAACCGACGCATCTCACAGGCTCACGACACCGATGAAAAAGACAAGGTACATGGCAACTACTTCGGTATCTACAGCATCGTGAACTACCTGGGCAACCTCACCAGCGACGTGTTCTTCACCCAGGAGGCATCTCCCGACGCCAACAACCCGTCGCATACTGCCATCCGAACCACCGACACGAGTAACAGCGCCAATGCTGCCGACGGCACTACCACTTATTACACATGGAAGTATAACAACCGCCAGAAGGGTAACCGCAACAATGCCACCAGCATCAACAAGGTGGCACTGGCATCGGGCGTCTATCTCGAGATTATCCGCGAGGAGACCGAGAAGGCCAACGAGACCAAGTGGGGCCTGATTACCGGTGTGGTAGAGCTTGACCTCATCGATGTGCGTCAGGGCTTTGGTGGCGGCTATGTCTATGCGAAGAACGAGCATCGTCCTAAGGTATGGCATCCTGAATACGGAAAGGTGACGCTCTCGCCTTACAACCTCAGCGCACGTACCTACCGCCGGTTTGTCTATACCGGCACCGAGGTAGAGATTGAGACCTCGGGTAACTTCGTTCATAACACCAAGCAGATTATTGACGACTGCTACCCCAATGCCAATTCTTATACCGGAGGAGATGCCGCACCAGCTCACTACTGGTACATCAAGGGCTCTATCTATGTCTATGACCAATACATCTCAGCATACACCGGAGCAGCTAACGCTTATTCCGAATCCATTAATATGCCGCTAACCATTTCGGCATCTTCTCACGGTAAACTGACACTGCGTGACGTACAGCCGAACCTCTATGCCTATTATTCTGAGGATAACAGCACACCTTTGGGTGCTGAAGGCAAGGTGATAGTCAACAACATCACCTATACGGCAGGAACACCTATCGACTATTGGACTTGGAACACGTTGAGCGCTACTGATCAAGGCCGATTTGTGAAGGATGTATATACCGTTATTGCCGACTGTAAGATTGGCGATACCGAGTATAAGGCAGGAACGTTCATGCTGCCTACTGACGTCCAAGCACTAAGAGGCACCACACCTCCTACAGTAACCTATATTGAGGATGAGGTGGAAAAGACAGACAAACCGTTCGACTACTTCTTCCGTCAGGCTAATAACTTGAGTCATGACACGGGCTACGTACTCACATGTGACCTCAACAACCCAAGTGTATGGAACGACTACTTCTCACTTATTAACGGACGAGATGCCAGTGGAAAGCTCAGCATCACCACCGATGCGTATAATAAACTGACTGAGGCCCAAAAGGCGGCATACACCGATGGACCTACCTACACACCCATCAACAGCGGTGTCTATGGTCAGCGCCAATACAATTTTGGCGAAATCATCCAAAAGAGTGTCTATGACAACTATATGAACATCAGCGAAGAGCAGCGTGCCGCACTGACCGGACAGGCACAGGTGGAGCGCGCCTATGTGGTAACTTCCGAGCTTACTGTTACCAACAAGACGGGAACGGAGCAACACCTCTATCCGGGAGCACCCGTCTATGCCTCTGACTATACTGATGAGGTGTGGGCAAGCATCGGCAGCAAGGTAGCAGAAGCACTGGTATGTACCAGCACACTACAATTGGCTGAAACTGATTATATATATGCCGGCAACTTGTTGTCACAGGCAGAGATCGACAAGCTGAAGGCACGCTACAATGATTTGACCGACGACATTCTGACTCAGCACACGACCGATGCTTACATTTGCACAAGCAAGGATGGCGGTCTCTTTGGAGGTTCTTACTACGTTGCAGGAAAAGCTTATCGTGCCATCAACGCTTGGTGCTCAATGTCGGATGCCGACCGTAAGAACTTCCGTTATAACTATGACGGACTGGATCTGCTCATTGACCCGACATACGGAGGTACCTATGGGTTCAAGCCACAGTACGATGGTTATTTGCCTGGCACCACGAAAGCTAAGATTAATACCACTGCTGATCCAACGACTTTGGCACAGTATAACGGATGTACACCGCTTAACCCAATCCTATACTCTGCAACACAGCCAATCGACTACGAGGCAGAATACACAGGCACTTCGCCGCTGACCTATCAAGGTCCTAATGGTGAAGTAACCATCCAACCTGGTTACGAGAACCGTATCAGACGCCTGGCATACGAGGCTATTCCTAATGAGAAGGTTCACTGGTCACCCGTTGTAGTCACCGATCCAGGAACATACTACATCGTCAAGGAAGCATTCATCAGCGGTGACTTCCCCTATACCGTTGGTCAGGTGCTTTCAGAAGACCAATACCAATCGCTCGGTGACAAACAAGACAAGATTGATATCATCAATATTGATGACGCTCATGCAGGAGGACTGGATAGCGATGGTCATCGTACACCAGTTACTTACTACTTCTGTCGCGAGGATTACACCATCGGTGAACATGGAGAAGGAACTTCCATCACCACGTTGGGCATCAAACAGAACACGACATCCACCACATATACTACCGGACAGACGGTTCCCAGGGCTGTCGTCATCAGTAGTGAGAACTACGACCACTTGGTAAACAAACAGGTTGGATTCGTCATCCATGGCTCTGCTCCTATTGAAACTTCTACTTTCTATGTCAGCCGTGAGTCTGACGCCTTCGACCTCTCTACGGAGAAGATTATCACAGTCATCTACCTCTATGAATACCAGGAGAGCGACGAGTCGGGTAATAACATCACGCCGGTGAGCGAGCGCCACGTGCTGAACATCCACATCAACTTCAAGAGCGGCATACCTGAAATCGGTCAGTTGTCTGAACCAGACATCGTTTTACCAGGTAGCACCGTAGGTCTGAAGTTGCCAAGTGTAGAGCCTGGTGCCTTCGAGATTACCAGCTCTGGATGGGAACTCTTCACCAACCAAAGCGATGCAGAAAGTCATCAGAACGGACAGCCCTACCTCAACAACTCTACGCCAATGTACTGGTATCAGAATGGATACTGGGTGGCCTACTATGCACAGACCTATTTGGGCAAGACCTACTCGAATGCCGTACAGTTCAAGGTGGCCAACTACCACGACCTCAAGAAGGTGATGGACGATAAGGAGCACCACTATTATATTGATCATAAAGATGTGGACCGTTTCCCGAAGATCTATATCAACGACTATACGGCTGACGGAGAGAACGGACTCGACATGTTGAAAGACCTCGTACAACTGGCTAACACCACGCTGACATACGATGCAGAAGGTAATCCATTGCCTATCAGTGGAGGTCCTCTCGACGGACATGTGCCTTTCAGTGATAACATCAATGAAGCACAAAACCTCGACATCATCCTACGTACCGATATCGACTACACCGTGGCAGGCGGTTCTCCTACCTGGACACCAATAGCTAATGGCGATAATGAATGCTTCAGTGGTACACTTCATGGTGATGGCCATTACATCAGTGGTCTCGACCAGTCACTCTTTGGTCACCTCTGCGGTAACGTCTATAACCTTGGTGTCATGGGCTCATTCACTTCTGCAGGTATAGCCGACGAAGGAAAAGGCTTCATGGAGAACTGCTGGGTAAAGACCACAGCAACTGATGGCTTCACTGGCAGTGCAAGAGCGCTCTTCGGCAATCCGACAGCAGATGCAGGCACCGTACAGATAAGAAACTGCTATTACCCAGAAGCACCAGAAGGTGTCACCAACTATTACAGCACTACCGACGATGACAATCATGGTCTGGGACGACCCATGCCACTCAAGGCATTCTATAATGGTACGGTGGCATACGACCTCAACCACTTCTATCTCTACAAACGCTACTATGACCACAAGCCTCCTACGGGTACCACATCCACCTATAGCTATTATGTCGATGACGTGGATGCACAGTCCAACCCCACTCTGAAACTGGTAACCACAGGCAAGTACCCCAAGGACTACAACGATAAGTATGCTTATGTTGAGAACCGATTTGCTGACGGAGACTTCATCTATGCCGGTGGAACCATTCCTGAGGAGAAGAATATCCGTCTGCATGAGGTAGTTAATGAACCCAACAGATACTACCCCATCTGGCCAGATGACTATATCTACTTCGGACAAGCACTGAACTACGGCCACGTGGAGGAACGCGAGCATCAGGACATTCCGTCACCTATCATCACATCTAATGAGCGCATACTGAAGACCGTCAATGGTAACCGTGTATATCGTGCACCGGCATACTTCCGTAATAACATCATGGATGTGGCGCACTTCAACCCATACGCCGTCTTTGCACAGACAAAGAAAGACGATGCCTCAGTCATTGCATACAAAGACATGACTGCCATCGACTTTACAGGTGGTAATGGTGACGTAGCTGGAGGCTACAAGGAAAGCTGGACAGTACCTGACGGTTCTGCCGCTGGTACTATGGAGCGGTTCTTCTCACCACTGCTCGATGACGATGGACTCTCTGCATTCCAGAACATCGACCTGACCAACAACCTGCTTGTCTATACCCACACAGTATCCAGCAGTTCTCCTGCTGGAAAGACAGCAACAGTGATCAGCAACTACCAGCATGACCCAGTATATACTGAGACAAGCAACGTCTATCGTACCGTGGCAGCACAAAGCACCACAGGTATCTACTGCCACTGGGTACAGCTCATAGAAGGTGCCTATACCACTACTAACGACCATCTGCTCGTAGATAAGCAGGACTTCAACTGTCCTATCTCCTACACCATGGGCAGCAGCAATCGTATGTGGTATCAGCGCATACCCGACAACTATGTTGGCAAGAAGAAAAAGGCAGACGGTAACTACGACACACAAGCAGGATGGGAAGCACTAAGCCTGCCATTCATGGCCGAGCTCGTAACCACTGACACCAAGGGAGAGATTACCCACTTCTTCAGTGGAAGTGCTACAGCTGCCAACAGCGAGAACAAGATTGGCCATGAGTACTGGTTACGTGAATACATAGACATCACTGCTGCCAGCGGCTCTACAGACACTGGTGAGGCACAGTTCAATTATCCGTTGGAAGTAACTAAGACAGCAGCTAACAAGAAGGAAGTCACTAACACCTTCCTCTGGGATTACTACTACAAGGCTGCAGCTGGTCATAACCACCTCGACATGAACGAGGATACCTATCAGACCTACTACGAACAGCCACGTACCTACGAAGGCTATCCTCTCGTAGCAAACGGATTCCCCTACCTCATCGGATTCCCTGGAGAGCGTTACTATGAGTTCGACCTCAGCGGAGTATTCGAAGCTAAGACTACTGACACACCTATTCCGACAAAGATAGGCAAGCAGAGTATTACCTTTGCATCTGATGAGGGGTACCGTGTATTGGTAAGCGATACAGAAATCAGTCAGTACATCAATAACCATGGCGTTACCTTCAAGGGTAATGTCTATACCTTCAAACCCAGCTACCTCAACGAGGAACTTACCGAAGGCTACGTACTGAACAACGATGGCAGTGCTTACACTGCGCTCAGCGGTTCTACCACTAAGAAGATACAAGCATTCCGTCCATTCTTCACTAAGAAGACCGCAGGCACGGGCGGCAACGCACCTGCCTTCTATCAGATAACCTTCTCAAGAGAGATAGCATCACTACAGGATAAGGACATCGTTCCCGACCTGTCTGACAACATCGCTGAGAATATCAACATATCATCACGGCGCGGTAAGATTGTCGTTACATCAGAGATGCGTGACGAAGCCGATGTACAGATATACACCACTTCTGGCACACTCATCGACAGTTATAACATCAAGCCAGGCGAGACCATCGAGACGCCAGTCAACAATATCGGCGTATATATCGTGCGTGCCGCCCAAGCTCGATTCACCAAGAAGCTCACCGTGAAATAAACAGTGCCCAGCGATTTACCCACTGGGAAAAGAATATGGAAAAGAAAACAACCGCATGGCTGCAACCACAGCGTGGAGGCATCGATACAGCACTGACTCCATCAGCCCTAATGGGCTATCTTGTCAGGGAATGTGCAGGCTTTACCCCCGAAGCCTTCGCACAAATACAATGCCGCTTGCTTTTAGCTGGTGGAAAAATAACCTGCGACAGCTACGGCACCCGATCCTTGCTCACCGAGCATCATCTGCTGCCTGTTATCTGTCACCGTAAGGACCTACGCTATCTGCAACAGCAGAAGGAGCGTTGTCTCGAAGAGGCTGCCAAAGGTGCTGTTCTCGTCTCCCCACGTATTGCACGTGCCGAGCAGGACATCATCGACGAAGCAATGCATCACGGTTTCCCCGTGGTGCTGATAGCCGATAACGGCTTTCAGGAGGCATACCATCCCTCAAAGGAGCGTATCCGTCTCTGTGACGAAGATTGTCTGCTCATGGTCACCCCATGGCAGTATGCCTATCGCCAGAAGGATGACCCCATCACCGTACCGTTCTGCAAGACGATGAACTGTGTGGCACAAGCCCTCTGCCGCCTCAAGGACGACTGGTGGCAGACATAACCGAGCACCCAGCGGTTCCCCCGCTGGAATTGAGCGCCCAGCGGTTCCCCCGCAAGAATCGAGTGCCCAGCGGTTCCCCCGCTGGAAAAAAGAAAACGAGAATAACGACAAAAAAATATGACACACCAAATGAAAAGACATACAATGACATGGCAGTTCCGTTCAGAAGGAATCAAATCACTGCTGCTCCTCCTGCTGCTGGTGATGGGAGTAGGACAGAGTGTGGGAGTATTCCCTCGTGTGCTCGTTTTTTATAGAATAATAGGAAAAATAGGTGTATGAACAGCATGTTGAACTATCCAATCTTGCTCCGACAGGTAAAGCAACGCGTGGCATTGGCACAGCAGAGAGCAATCTTTGCAGCCAATGAGGAACTGCTGCGAATGTATTGGGACTTGGGGCAGATGCTATATACTGCACAAAAGAAAGAAGGATGGGGGAAAGGTACACTCGCTCGTCTTTCCGCAGACTTAAAGAATGAATACCCTGAGGAAAAAGGTTTCTCCGAAAGAAATCTTCGATGCATGGTTGATTTCTATTTGGAATATAACCAAGACCTTACTGCCATAAAAGATGGACATCATTCCAATTTGCAACCGGCAGTTGCAGAATCGCAAGAAATTACTAATGAATTGCATAAAAATACAATTGTGCAACCGCTGGTTGCACAATTACCAGAATACAACTTCACGTTACCTATTCGTCACATCCATTGGACTCATAATGTTATTCTTATGCAGAGAGTCAAAGACATCAAAGCTCGCTATTGGTACATGATACAATGCTTAACATCTCATTGGAGTAAGAATTATCTGGCAGAAGCCATCAAACTTGACTATTATGGCAAACATGGTGCACTTGCCAACAATTTCGACTCGACATTACCTGCGCCAGATGCAAAAGGAGTAAAGTCGATGCTGAAGGATCCCTATATATTTGATATGCTCACTTTCACCAACGAATACAATGAACGTGATGTCGAGATTGGTCTGGTGAAACACGTAGAGCAATTTCTTGTTGAAATGGGGGCTGGCTTCGGTTTCATGGGTCGCCAGTATCATATTACAGTATCAGGTGACGATTATTACATCGACTTGTTAATGTATAACGCCTTTATGCATCGTTATATGGTTATAGAACTCAAGGATACTGAGTTCAAACCTGAATATATTGGAAAATTAAATTTCTATTGTTCGGCTGTTGACGATGTTCTTTGCCGTGAGGGTGACAACAAGACCATTGGTTTGCTGCTTTGCAAGACGAAAGACAGGATAAAGGCTGAGTATGCACTGAGAGACATCGTCAAACCCATAGGCATCTCAGACTATGAGCTTGGGCAGG
>Ga0247610_10001094_pt1 | contig 34634 bp, 28 predicted proteins | sample 174DNAGHGhighgp2_FD_193483 | JGI IMG/M metagenome (GOLD analysis project Ga0247610, IMG submission 193483) | Sheep rumen microbial communities from Palmerston North, Manawatu-Wanganui, New Zealand - 1742 DNA GHGhigh gp2 | ecosystem: Host-associated > Mammals > Digestive system > Stomach > Rumen...
CACTGTAGATGTTCTCCCCATCCAGTCCAGTTACCTGGCAGCGATAGACCATCGCCATGCGTCCCGCAGTCACGCTCAGAGTTAATGTGGGCTTCTTGTAACTCGAACTGGTCCAGGAAGTCCAAGTCTCGCCATTGTTCTTGCTGTACTGCCACACATACGCTGCCGCATTCTCGGCTTCAACGGTGAAGCTCACGCTGTCACCAATGTTCGCTACTACACTCTCGGGCTGGCTAATGATCTTAGCCGCAGCAGGTTCCATGATACCAACCGCGTCACTGTAGATGTTCTCCCCATCCTGTCCAGTTACCTGGCAGCGATAGATCATCGCCAAGCGTCCCGCGGTCACAGTCAGAGTTAATGTGGGCTTCTTGTAACTCGAACTGGTCCAGGAAGTCCAAGTCTCGCCATTGTTCTTGCTGTACTGCCACACATACGCTGCCGCATTCTCGGCTTCAACGGTGAAGCTCACGCTGTCACCAATGTTCGCTACTACACTCTCGGGCTGGCTAATGATCTCAGCCGCAGCAGGTTCCATGATACCAACCGCGTCACTGTAGATGTTCTCTCCATCCAGTCCAGTTACCTGGCAGCGATAGACCATCGCCATGCGTCCCGCAGTCACGCTCAGAGTCAATGTAGGCTGTCTGTAAGTCGAGCTGGTCCAGGAAGTCCAGCTTGCACCATTATTCTTGCTGTACTGCCACACATACGTCTCTGCATTCTCGGCTTCAACGGTGAAGTTTACGGTGTCACCAATGTTCGCTACAACACTCTTGGGCTGGCTAATGATCTCAGCGGCTGATGTAGAAGCAGCAGATGCGTTTTCAACTACAATTTCTTCTTCAACAGTCTCGACAACAGCTTCCTCTGCTTTGGGCGCAAAAGAAACCAAAGGGAGCGATTTGTCGCCATAGCTGCGAACAGTGTAATCGTTCCTCAGAGATTCAGTAAGATGTTCAACCGCTTCGTCAGAGAGAACGGTCACGTCCTTGAACTGCACGTAACCATTCTGCAGGCCTTCGCCCGCTTCCTTGGCTTCAGCAGTGTCGAAGACGATTCGCAGCCAGCTATAAGCTTCATCCGCAGCACGGGAGCTCACAGCAGCGTACACGACGGCGGAGCCGGTGAAAGAGCCTTTCTCTTCCTGCTTGGATTCATTCGCATAAACGATTGTACCACCATTTACGCGAACATAACCCTGTTCAAAAGGTTTGGCTTCTTCCTCGGCAGGCGTTTCTTCTTCCGGAACAGCCTCGTTGGCAGCTTCTTCAGTAACAGTTTCTTCCTCGACAGTTTCTTCGGAATCAACAGCAGGCTCTTCCGCAGCGGGTTCTTCCGCAGCGGGTTCTTCCGCAGCGGGTTCCTCTTCGGCGGGTTCTTCCACGGCGGGTTCCTCTTCGGCGGGTTCTTCCGCAGCGGGTTCTTCAACTACTGTCTGTTCAGCAGCAGGCACTTCCACATCGTTATTCTCCACGACGGTTTCCTGAGCGGCAGGAGCAACTTCTTCAACCTCGCTCGCAGTGGCGCCCATCGGGAAAACAAGAGTGAAGATCATCATAACTGAGAGGATCAGACTCAGCATACGATTCTTATTCATCTTATCTCCTTATCATATATGCGCAGTTTGGATTTATCCGGTGCGATACCGGACAGCTTCGCATCAAACGGACTACTCATACATGATCATTACGGGAAATTATAATCTATCGGATTCAATTCAGGACGGTCTTGTGACCGTCTGCTTCGCTTTTCATAGCAACTTAGTCTAAAAAGCTCAAAAAAGATTAGAAAAACAAGTGCAGCAATGATCCGTTGAACTGGATCTGTCCGAGTATTATGCGTTCTTCCGCTCTGTGCAATTGCGTTCCAAACATTATCAACAACAAACGGAATACCATGACTATAAGCCCAGTCCTTCGCGTAACTGTCATCGATTCCGTGGATCGTTAAATTCGAGTTGATGGCAAATGCAGAGTCAGCTACATACTCGGTCGTATTAGGAATATAGACAGCCTTAAGATTCCATGCTTTATCAAATGCCTTTTCGCCAATTTTCAAAAAACCATCAGGTAGGACGATAACCGTAGCTGCAGTATCTGAAAACGCTTCTTCCTCAATGGATTTCAAAGAAAGCGGCAAAATGAATACAGATTGCGGTTTGTCTTCTGATTTATCAACAGGAGTTAATCCAATGAAGGAAAGAGAAATAGCCAAGACTACGCTTAGAAAGATAATAAGCACTTTGTACACAGCTTTTTCTCCCTCCTTTCATTCTCCACACATTACACAGATTTCCAACGGACTATCCGTCAGCCACTACTGCGGCCAAGCATAATTCGCAACATCCTTTATTGCCTTAAATGCCGCACTTGGTGCTGTTATATTGCCCTTATTGAGTGTTTAGGGAAGTTCTTCTGTCTACATAGCGAAAAAATAATAAAATCGATGGTTACCATAGTCTGTCTATAAAAGCATACCCACCTGCATTGGTCAGCCAGCGCTGCCATACCGTGTTGCAGTTCAACATCTTCCGAGACTCTTTCCCCAGTCGTCCTAACGTCCAGCCTGATGCTCTGAAAAAGTTCTTTGTATTTCCCATTTCTCATCCGTAACCTCATAACATCGAATCGTTGCTTTTCACCCCCATTGTATTATTCGACGCTTTTGAGGAATATCCTTTAACTTTTTCATTTTTTCGCTTTTTGCTCGGCTATTATGAATTTAGAAACACACTCCAAACACATCATTATAGCAGTTTGCTAACATTTTTGTTCTAATTCATTCAACGATTTTCTTCGCAACTTCCATAAACATTCTTTTTCTTGCTTCAATACTCCCTCCCGCCATATGCGGTGTTATTATAATATTTGTGTTGTTGCACTTTCGTTGATACTCTTCATTGTTGTCTATATCCAAAATCACATAAAAGTTCTTATATTCTTCAGCTTTATCAAAAAGCGCCTTCATGTCAACTACTTTCTCTCTGCAAATACTAATGAAAATGCAATCCGCCTTCATTTTCTTAATTATGCTTTCATTGACAAGATTGTATGTTGATTCTGTTGCAGGAACATTTACTGAAATAATATCGGAATACAAAGCAATATCATCTATCTTGACAAAGCGTACGCCAAAGCGTTTCTCCAGATCATGATGTGCCTCTGGAGATTGCGTAAAACATAAAAAAGTCACACCAAATGGGTATAGCAACTCCATCACTCTTGTGGAAATGCGCCCTGCTCCAATTATTCCTACTGTACACCCTGCTATCTCCTGCGGCTTTCTTATCAGGTTTTTATTGGACAAACCATTCTGATATAGCCTATAGCCTTCAAAAAGCCGTTTTCGTGCTAATAGCATTGCTCCAAGAACATATTCGGCCACAGAATCTGTATTTGCCCCCGGCGTATTGATGACCTTCACGAGATCCTTCTTTTGAGCGGGAACAGAAATATGATCCGTACCCACAGATGCTGTAGCGATGATTCGGAGAGTATCAATGCCTTCGAACATCGGTTCTTTGATTTTTTGCGACGTTCCGATAATAACGCATTCATAGTGCTTCATAATATCCGTCATTTGAACGTCATCCGGTCGGGGAACTCCTGAAGGATGAAGAGTCACTTCTATTCCGGCTTCCTGAAGGATCTGGACCGCTTCCTGAGGATAATCATCAAAAATACTGTATGCTCGCATTTTTCATCACCTATTGGATATATCTTCCTTTCAAACGTATTTTCAGTGCCTTTTCACAAGCTTTTTCAGGACTTTGCCGCCTTGATTGACCAGGTATTTGCACTCCTCTGACTTCCAATAAATCAGCATAAATGTGGCTGGAACGGTTACTGCCGCCAAAAAGCCATGAACAATCACCGAGTACCAGCCATGCCCCACAAAGAACCAACTGCCAATCCACATATTCGCGGCGGTAACGACGGCCAAAACCATCAGGTATCCAAGGTTCTTTCTGTAGTACTCCGATACCGGTTTATAATTCTGGAAGCTGTATTTATGAATGACCTTGGGGTCAATCAGGAAATTCGTTAACAGATCGGAAACGATGGTACCGATGATCACGCCATGCAAACCGCACACTTGAACCAGGCCGATGGATACGCCCACATTGATCACAATTCCCAGAACCGGGCGAAACCACATTTGCCGAAATACACCGCTCACATTTCGGATTTGCCCCAGATTGATCCGCAATCCATGGAAGAATATTTCTATGCCAATCAGCAAAGCAAACATGCTGCCTACAACGTAATCCGTTCCTACCCATACCGTAATCAATTCATCGGCGCAAACGGCCACACCGCAGCATGCCGTACCGAAAAGAACCACCGATATGTAATTCATGATCTGAAAAAAGCGATACTTCTTTTCTACGGATTCCGTCGCGAACAGATTTCCCATGCTGGCTTTCACCGCCGCATAGGCTTTATCAAACAGAGTTCGGGCTGTTGTGTAAAACAAAAGATAATTGGAGTACAGGCCCACCTCGCCAAGCCCGATGAACGCGCTGATCACAATATTATCTGTCGCTTTCACCACAACATTATTGACTTTGTAAACAAACAGCGCCCCACAATCCTTGATCATATCCACAATCTCACTGCGGGACAGATTATCCTTTTCCGCTTCAAAAAACTGGGGATACTTCCGCTTTGTTATATATGCGTTGATAAAGTTTTGTACGATATTAAAGAAGATTACCGTCGAAGTGTATAAAACGAAATCCTTAAATACTACAAGAACCAGGATCTTTACACCGCTCGTTGCCAGATTGACAAAAAACTCCACCAAGTCAAGGATATATTTCTTTTGATTGGCTTTCAGTATGGCCGCTCTGTACGCCAAAAACCAATACGAACAAACTGTTCGCCCAATATGAAGCAGGAAAATCAAAACCGCATTGATGCCCAGCTCAGCCATAGAATCGTAATCTTTGATCAGATTAGGCAAAATCGGGATCAGGCACACGCCTAAAACCAGTATAATCGTGCCGATGACGAGATACACCCGCTTATAAAATTTCATCAGCAGTCGAACGCGTTTATCGTCTCCTTCTGCCAACGGCTTATAGAGTTTAAAATTGATGGCGGTATCGAATCCCAATTCTGTCAAAGACAGCATAGTTAAAATATTGGAAAACAGTCCATTGATGCCAAGATAGGATTTTCCCAAGGCGTGGATAAAGACGGTGCGAACCACGAACTGTAAAATGGTCGTGCACATTTGCCCGCCGATACCAGTGATCAAATTGATCATGGCATAATTTGTTCTTGAAATAGATTTATTGTCTTTCATTATGCTTCATTTCCCTTTATTCACAGCGTGCATTCTACGGACCATGAAATTCCCAGTCTGACGGAATTTCTAATCTTCATATAGGCAAGCCAACAGATTCAAAAGAAAACGGACCTTTACGTTTTGTGAATCAGAAGGCGCCTCCTCTTATTCATGTTTTTCCAATTCGTTCATCCAAGTACTTTCACGAACGCTGTTTTTTTATTAACAGCTTCCATAACACCTTTTTCATCTTCGCTTCTGACTTGGTAGCGGGATACTCTATCGATCTGCTGATTTTTCCCAGTGCATTCAACTCATCATAGCCCGCATAAACGGCGGTTCTGCTTTGACACAGAATCTTCTTTTCCAGGGGAGAGCTTCCAAACGGCATGGAAAGATTCTTTTCAAAAACAGATTCCAGCCCATTATCCTTCAGGAACGAAATATAATTTGCCAAATTTTCACCATGGTGTTTATGAAACGCCGAAAAATCCAAATTCTGAAAACATTCTTCCAGGGATTTCTTTTCAGCCATATCCTCCTTTTTTATCTGTGGGATATGATGGAACTGCGCAAATTCGCGGGTTCGGGAATCAATAGGCGTTATTGCGGAGGGCACGCCCGATAAAATGGCCGCAACGACACCGTGGAATCGGCATCCCGCGAAAGCGCCAAATGATTTCGTGTATTCAAGCCAGGAAGGAACATTGAAAAAGAAATGGACCCTGCCTTCCTTCTTTACCTTTTCAAAATCAAATTGCTTGAAAATATTGCATGCGGGAAATTCGGGAACAAAGGTGCTCAAATCCACCTTTTTTCCATAATACCAATCCAGAAACTCCACGCCGCGCTGCTGTATGATATGGATATTGTTGTCTGTTTTCAGCAGATGAACATAGAAATCATTGATCGTATCGCCCGCGATCGCATTTAAATTGATCCCGATTTTGTGAAACGCCGGTTCTCTTTGATCGATCGCAGATCCATGCATGAACAGCGACGGACAGCCAATCACAGTAAAATCCCTGTCAGGCGTAAAGCCCAGGTTCTTCAGATATTCTCCCGTTATTTCTCCGCGGAGACCCAGCTTTGCGGAATGATTGAGCACCTCCTGAACAAAGCTTCTTACGGCATCATCAAACGGATGCTTATTCTTTAGTTTCGGTTCATATCCTTCGCGCAGTCCAACGCCGATAATAACGCACGGAATCTTTAATTTGCAGATAAAGTTCGTATAACTCTGTAGGCTGGAAACATAATCCATCCTGAACGCGTCTGCCATCGGCAGAAGAACCGCGTCGTACTCCGCATTGATCCTCTCGATTTCAGCGTCCGACCAGCTAGTTTTTCGGTTTGTGATCTCACAGGATGCCGTTTCCATCGTTAATGCGTTGATCACGCCGTACAGAAACAGCATATTGCCGGAATTTCCGCCTATATAATTGCTGGACAGTATATCCTTGGGCTTATAATCCACAAGCGGATCCGCGCCGCCACGAACAAGGTATTTTTTCATTTTGCTTACCCTCGATCATCCATTTTTCCCAGTATCAGCTTCTCTATTCTTCCAACTGGCAGGGCCAGACAAAGCGTAAGAACGGGAAGAAGAATATATAACCAGTATCCAACACTTTCCATGATACCATAGTATTTTACAGGGTGCAAAAGCGTAATATGGATCAGGTAAACCTCAAGTGACAGTCCGCCAATCCATGCAAAAGCATTGCTTTTGATCCCTATTTTTGACAGAATCGTCAACAGCGCAATCGTCATCGGTAGATACAGCAGGAATCTGTACACCTGTGGAATCGTAAATGTTTCAGAAATTTCGCTGGCTGACGTCACCCAACCCAAGGCAATCAAAACAAGGATGGACACAGCAGTATCGGCCATTCTTATTTTTTTCATCTTCTCCTGCCCGATCCCTACAAACATGCCAACTGTAAACACAGGCAGTCTGGCCCACACGATCATGCTGTTTTTAAGAATCGGTACATACGCAGACAAAATGGCAACACCAATCATTCCGCCTAAAATACACAGCCGCTTCTTTCGGTCAAGCTTCACGGAAACGCGATACAAAAGGGGAAATAACAGATAGAAAAATGCAATTCCATATACATACCATGTTGTCTGAGTGCCCCGCAGCCAGAAAGAAACGGAAGACAGATTGGCCCCAAAGACGATTGCCTTATGCAAAGCTCCCCGGCCAGTTTCACATATTGCGTTCCAAGCGTAATACGGAACGCAAATGATCAAATACGGAATGATAATCCTGTTGAATCTTCTCTTAAAAAATTCCCGCCAACCGATTTGAAGATACTGATGTTTCGCGGCGGACAGGCTCAGGCAAAGACCGGAAAAGAAGAAAAACACATCGACCGCCATATTTCCAATCCCGATAATGTTTGATAGGACCGGAAGATACGGCATTCCTATTCTCCTGAAGGTATGGAATAGGATAATCCAAACGGAGCATAAGCCGTAGATGGTATTCCTCTTTTCCAGCAGTTTATTCATTCAAAGTATCCTTTCAAATACGCTACGGCAAAGGTCCTGTCACACGCGGCTCTTTTCTCATCCGGCATATTCTTTAACAAATCCACCAGCACATCCGTGGTTACCCGCTCATCCGCGGTGAAAATCTTGATATAACTCGGTGTGCAGGAATACAGAGAGGAAAGATAGTAATCCAAGCTGTAGCCCCAGGGCGTTTTTTTTTGCTGATCGGCAAAATATTCAGAAATGGCTTCATAAATCACATTGGTATTATAGTTCTTCCCTTCGTTTACCAATGTCGCCTCAATCAGCTCCGTACACAGGTTGCCCGCACCCTTCCCCATGCCCATAATGCTGGCATCCAACATCATATCATGACGGGAGTTAAAATCGACGAAGGTCAACGCGTTGGAATAAGCCATTTGCCGGTTGTTGTGGGCATGGAATCCCAGCTTCATCGACATGCTCACGTACTGATCGGCAATTTCGAGCTTATGAAGCAGGAAAGCACTGTCCATCTGTCCGAAGCTGTCCACAACATAAAAGCCCTTTGCCGCCGCCAATTCAGTATTGCATACTTGGATCAAATGCTTGTATTCTTCGTCCGTATAACGCATGCTGACCATGGGCTGGATATAAAGATCATAGCCCTTGGACAGAATGATTTTTCCCCATTCTATGGAGGCTTCCCAGTTTTCCTTGTGGAACGCAAGTCTGATCCCATCCACCCCGCCCGGTGTCCGCTCGTGGAGCTTATTGACATCGAACGTGCCATAATCAATCATGGCAAAATAGTTAACACCGGGTTTCTTGCCATTAGCGAGCAGAGTTTTCTCAATCGATATCTCGTTATCAAAGCAGGTTCGTCCTTCAGGACTGCCTTTTTTTTCATCAATATATCCGGTTTCAATGTATTCCACGCCGGATGCTTCCAAGGTCTCCTTGATTTTCAGCATCCGTTCAAGACCGTAATCAAAATTGATTACGATCCCGCCGTCGCGAAGCGTAACATCCACCAGTTCGATCTTTCTGGTTTTGGGTCTGGAGCGGATAATGCGGTCGGCCACATCCAGATCGTTGTCCGTTGTGATCTTGAAATTGCTGGTGTGTCCCTTCACAATACGGATCATATAGCCAAGCTTCAAAATCAGCTGGGTCGTTCCCGTAACGGCGGCCTTCGTTTCTTCCGTAAAGCTCTCCACCGCTTTCTTTAAAAGTGCGATATTAAAGCCGGAGGGATTCTGACCGTTATACAAACCGTTCCGATCCAGCGTTCCCTTTATGAATTTTTCATCCTGCGCAACGTGGATCGTGTCTGTTGTTGGGACAACGGTAAGCGCGAAATCATCCTCGAGCGTGGCGTCTATACATTCATTGATCATCTGCTGCGTCACGAACGGACGAACCGAGTCATGACAAATGAGAATATCCTCATCATGAAGCCCATGATCATGGATGACCGCATCCATGATATTCGTGAAAGAATCCAATCTTTCTTTTCCGCCTTCCACCAGTTCTATCCTTTGGATTTCCTGATCTGTGAATAATGATTTCAGCAGTTCTTCCAAATACGCGCGCCAATCCTTGTGAATGGCAATATAAAGCCTCTCAAATCTGTCATTCTTCAGGAATTCCTGTACGGTGAGGATGATGATCGGCGTTCCGCCGATGGAAATAAACTGTTTTGGTATGGAATGCCGCTCAATCCGCTTTCCGATTCCTCCCGCCAATATTGCTGCGTAAATCATAATTTTGCTCCTTCATCTGCCTTTTTTTGCTGTTCAACCGGTACATAATCGCAGTATTGGTACAGGTATTCTCCCAATGCTTCCTCGATCTTTTTCTTCTCTTCGTCGTGACCCTTGTACGTTTCCCAGGCTTTCGTGTATTTTACGGAAACATCCGGATTGAAATATTTGAATTCGTCATCCGGCCTTTCCGTAAATCCAAGATAGTCCATGATCTTTCGGGTCGTGGAATAGTAATGATAAATCAGATCCTCGTACTGAATGACCAAGGAATCCCGATAGGGAATCATGTTCTTCATCAGCGTGCGATAGTATATGATAAATGACTCCACATCCGTACAGGGGGTATGGCCATTTGTAGCCTGATGCTCGTATGCCCGAATATACAGGTCGCGAGGATCCCGGAATACAAGAATAATTTTGGGATGATCCACAAACTCGGTTCCCTGTTGGGGATTCATGGCGGAAAACAAAACATCCGTTAAAATATCTTTATCCGGATCAAGTCCCACCGCCCGCAAACATTCTCTGAAATAAACGCGAGTTATCTCGTCGAATTGTTTCTCGTCCATCACAGCCAAATACCTGTCTTGATGGGGAGGATAATGAAACTTGTGGCTGATCTTCCGCAGGCAACGATTCAGTTGAACCTGAATCGTTCCTCTTAAGCCTTCCTGAACGCGATTCGTAACATCCAAAGGATCGTATCGGCTATACCCCTTCCATGCTACCTGGATCAGACGATGAACATAGTCTTTTGTAATATCAATATACTTTTGTCCGCAAAGCGCTTTCATCATCTGGCCAACGCAGCCATGAACAGCTGCCCGTTCAAATCTTTTTATCGCGGTGTTGCATGCAACCCTTTCACGGCTGACCACCAAGTGATACTTTAAATCATTGATGCCATCTGCCATGTGAAATAATTGAAACTCAAAGTTGGCAATGCGCTGAAGTCCGGTGTATCCCTGCAGGAAATCCAAAACAGCGCTGGCGCCCGTGTTGCCAAAACCACACGTACTGATTATCATTTCAACACCTCAAATTTTTAATACTTGAAAGCCTTAGTCGAACTGACTTTAATCGTTTCTGAGGGGAGCAGCCAATAATAAGTCTATCTATTTCATTAACATAAGACCCTAACATTAATGGAACATATAATCTGAACGTCAGTCTCGATGTTGCAATGAATTGTATTAAAAGACAAGTCATCATCGCCATCACCATCATTCTGCTAAATGAAACATGATTATTTTTATTAATCACTTTTCCGATATGTATTAGCAGTATAAAAAAAATAATTAGTAGTGGTATCCCTCCAACCAGTAAGATTTGAAAAAACTCATTGTGAGCATGAAAATACGTTTCTCTGAATAAGACATGATCTCCTCTTCCCATACCGCTGCCCAAGCAAGAAGGAATGAGGGATAGTGCGTTATCCCAAATAAAAGTTCTGCGGCTTAACGTCAACGATTTGCCTAACACCTCTTGAATCAAATACAGCGTAAACCAAAACCGGTCAAATAGGCGTACAATTGTAATAAGAACATCCGCAACCAATGTCCCCAGAAAAACAGTAAAGTAGCTGATCATCTTCTTTTTTCTTGCTGAAATAATAATTAATAATCCAGAAACCGCAATTCCTACGACTGCTGTAGCACACCATACTATAATTTCATTTGCTAAACACACAGCAATCAGAATAACACCTCGAAAATACCTTCTTTTTCTTTTAATATGGATAAATGCTAAAAACATTGCTGGAATAGCATAGAAAACAATACCATTTTCGTTTCCCAAAAAGTATTGTCTTGCATTTCCACTTATATACATACCATTCGGAAAAAACATTATTATACTTATTAGACTTGCATACATAAGCCATTCATAGTTCATCATTAAGGCAGACAAAAGCTCATCCATGCTATCTGAATAATAGTATATAATCAGAGGGATCGCAATCGAGGATATAAAAGAGAAAAGGTTATTTGAAATACTTTGTGATTTATGTATAACAGTAACAAAAAAAATCCAAAGCTCCATAGCGATGATCAGTACAGTCGTTAAATGAAATTTCAATTTTTTTGTTGTTACAAGAAACAATGCAACAAAGACAAAACTAACGATACTCCCTAAGGTATAAAGCGTGCTGATAAATGGAAACAGTGTTACTATACTCGTTGGGCGAATTTGAGGGAAAACTAAGAAGAAAATGAGCCACTTCTTTCTTGTTTGTTTATTATTTGTCAGTGTCATTAGCATCCTCTTTCTCTCAAAGCACTATTTTCAACATAAGCTCATCGATAATAAATACTTTGGTATTTCATGTTATTATGAATGTATTTATTTTTCTCCTTAACTCCCTTGATTAAGATATCATAATTCAAAGGATGATTTTTCTGGCATGAGCTTATCTAAAGAACGAATAAGTGTTTCCTTCGCTATATCAAAAGCTTCTGGGTTGGTTATTTCATCATTAATGCAGGCAAACTTATATTTACCACAAGTAAGATTCTTACACACGTTCGCATTTCTTTTCTGATCGTCCGTCATATAATCAAAATACCCCATTTTTAATGACCTCGGAGAAAAACGACCGCTTGCGATCTGCCAATAATTAAATAACCAATGATTTACGTCAGTAATCTCCCTAAACTTATGCGAACAGGCTAAATCCAGTATCTCAAATTCTTTCTCCCAAACTTCCTTATAGGTTGATTTAAGATAGGAATATGGAACATGAGACGACTTGAAGCCGGTAAATAATTCCCAGGGTGTGAGCAGCATAGTTCTAATTTGGGCCAAACCATATCGATAGTTAAACCATTTAACGAAATTATTCTTTATGCATTCTTTTTTATTGAAGTGTCTATTGATCGGAGCTAAATTGAAATACACAGCAGTATATAAATTCCCCAGTTTATAAGGAACGCCGTTTCTGTCCTTACCTTCCAATCCTTTAGCATCCAGGATTGCTGTTTCACATGGCAAATTATTCCTGAAGAAATCATTTTCCTTCGTTGGAGCCACGAGAAACATGTCATCATTCATATATACAAACTTTTCAGACAATTCTTTTATCCTCTGAAAGTTCATATCGATGGCTCTGCTTGAAAAAGTTGGCAAATACTGTTCGGGTATATAATCCGAATGCTTGACAAATTGCAGCTTTGGATTTTCTCTATTCAGCCATGCTGGATAATGCCCGCAGGTCACGAAAAAAACTTTATGAAACCAAGGAGCATATTTCTCAATGCTCCTAAAAACATATCGCAGCGTTTCCCAATCCCTATATCGTGACGCTCTGGTATCTTCAAGCTTGATTCCTTTATACTTTGCTCGCTCAGTTCTCCATTCGGGATCATTATCATCAACCCAAGTAATTATAAAATCTATATCACTCATTGCTATTTTTCCCTCCGGCCGAATTTCGTCTCGGTTGCAATCATCCTTGCCCGCTTTTTAAATGCATTGAACAATTATCCATTAAATGTGAATGGTCTTTATAATCTTTGAAGCTAAATTGAAATTCGTAACAAACGCTATCGCCACCGCTTTTCTTGATGTAGACATCGGTGATTTCAGCAAAAGCATGATATTCTTTCTAAGTCTTTTTTGCAAAGAACGAGTCAGTTTATCAGGGTCTTCAATGCTCCTTTCGTCAATTCCATCTTTTGCGATTCTTGCCAAAAGAGAAAAATCAGAACGCGCTTCTTTCATTTGAGCAAGTTCAATTATTTCTGAATCACCAGTTTCTTCAGCTAATTGTACCAAATCATGTGAAACAGTCAATAATGCAAGATCTTTCTTTTTTAATGTCCCATTTGTAATACTCAAATCACCCTGAAAATAACAATACTTCACCTGATTGCTCACGACAATCTTTTTGCATTTTCTCAGTATTCGATAATTAAAGCAAATATCCTCATTCACTGTCCCTTCCACAAAATGTGAAGTATCATCCACAAACAGCTCTCTTTTATACAGTTTTCTACACGCGGAATATGGAGCACCATTTGTTTCTTTCATCCCGCGATACAGATAATGTTTGAGAATATCACGCCCTTCATATATCTTCGTTTCTTCGGAATATGATGGAATTATGTCTTTGTCCGATTTGACCTGGTAAATCATTATATCGGAAAGATCAGCTTTTTGTGATTCTGCTAATTGCAGCATATACTCATAGCAATCCGGCATAACCCAATCATCACTATCGAGAAAAGCTATATATTCGCCCTTAGCTACATGAAGACCCGCATTTCGAGCAGAACTTAATCCTCCGTTTTTTTTGTCAATTACAGTAATTTGAGGATACTTTTTCTCCAAATCTCTGCAAGTCGACAGACTGTTATCGGTTGATCCATCGTTTACGAGTATGATTTCAATGTTCTGATACGTTTGATGTACCAACGATTCAATGCATCTTTCCAAATATCTTTCGACATTATATACTGGAACGATTACAGAGATTTTCTTTGTTAATTCCTCTTTTTTACTACATGCGGCAGGAATGTCAACAGAATACAGTCCTCTATGGTTTTCAAAAACAGAGTCAAAGGCCACTCTATTTCCTCTTCGATTCCAGCGCGGATGAAGGTCGCATCTTGTGTCATTATCATATTTAAACGGAGAGAATACCTTAGCCAGAATCTCCGGCTTTTTTTCCTCATCCTTCATGAGCCACAAATACTGAATTCTTGCTCTGTCTGGATAGGAATCCGTCACTATATAACTCCTGTCCGGGCTGTAGCTCGGATGTCCGTCCCCGGTCAATTCCGGCCAGCAGCGCTTATAGTCTTGGGTTTTATCCGTCATTAAATAGTAGCCGGTTCCTTCACCTTTTTTATTCTCAAATGCAAGAATGTGCTCATCATCTTTCCAAAAGCAATGACTGACCATATCGTTATCCGATAGAACGTACATATCAGAGCCATCAATATTTACAGTTATGAGCCTTGTATATTTTCTTTCACCAATAAACCATCGGTAAAGTAGCATAAACCTTGTGCCGCTTGGATTAAGCATAAGGTGATTCACTTTATGGACAGATCCTTCTTCCTGCATTTCTTGCCGTGGCTGAAACTCGGCAAAATCCTTATAAGTTAAAAGCTCAATACTCTTCCCTGTGGTTAAGTCGATTTTCCATACCGCGGTTGCATCGGGAAGCGCAATCCCCTTTGTTTTTTCCGGTACATTATAATAGCCATAGCCCGGACGAAGATTATATAGCCTGCTAAAGTCAAGACTTAATGCCGTCTTTCCATCTGCGGACACAGTGTATACGGGCATATCGGTTACGCGCTCGCATCCCGTTTTTACATCTTTGATCACCGCAACGTACTGTCTATCCCGGTAATCATTGAAAAGGATATGCGAAGAAAAATCCGGACCAAGCCATTGGAGCATGCAGGCCTGCTGCACGTTCCACGCTCTGGTTTCCGCAATTTTCACTACGTGAGATTCATCAGTTTCGGGTGAACCGGTATCAATTATCAGTATGTCCGCTTCTTCTTTAGGGCTCACATCAGACCATGTATCCTTTGCCCTTAAACAGAGAACATATCGATCTGTACCGTCCCACGGAGATTTGTCATAGTAACCAAAAAAGAACTCATGTGTGAGATCATCAGGAGACAGTCTTGTGATGTTCCCTTCGCTTTTTATTTTCGGAGAAATCGCATACATTGCATGCTGATAAACTTTTTTTACAGCTTTCTTTACGCCTGGATACTTATTTAGCTGATAATTAATCTTCTGTTCGAGACTCATATTATCTCCTCAAAATCTTCTGATATAAAAACTTCTGGAAGCCCGCAGGAAGGATATACATCCCAAGCTGTGCAATGGTTACCATAAGGAATTCTCCAAATGAATTAAAGCCCGATTTCCAAGCTTTGTACCTTATTTCAATCAGGATCTTTGTGTTAATCCATGATTTTCGCTTTTTATATGTACCCTCATCAAAACGAAACCTGAATACTGGTTCAGCAAGATTCATGCAGGTTACACCGTTGGACAGCATTTTGATCCACAAATCCGTATCTTGGTTTTTCCTGTAGTTTGAATAGCAGCCTGCAGCTTCAACTGCGCTCTTTTTATACATAACTGTAGGGTGATTAAAAGGATCGCGTTTCTTGGCGAATTTATAAATTTCCTCATTAGTGAGAGGTACTTTCCGCTCTCCTACAATGTTTTCAATGGTTCCTACAAACTCCAACACTGGACACCCAATGATATCAAGCTTTGCGTTCTTCTCAAACTCTTTAACCTGTAGTTCACATCGCTCTGGCATCGAGTAGTCATCTGAATCCATTCTTGCAATCAGCTCGTTTTTGATGACCTTTATTCCTTCATTAAGGGCCAAACCAAGGCCAATATTCTTTTCTAACTGTACTTGAATGATAGGTGCTCCAGACGCAATATGATCATCAATAACCTTTTGCAACGCCTCTACGACCGGGCCATCTTTAACCAGAACAATCTCATCAGGTTTGTAGGTCTGGCTTACCATGCTGTACAAGGCCAGAGAAAAGAATTCCGGATCATCTTTTGTATATACTGTCATTAAGACAGAGTATTTCTCCATTTTGTGGCTACTCCTCCTATCAAGTGACCGCAGCACCGTCAGTTATAGTCTTTGCCTAATACGGCAAAGACCGTTCTAATCATCGTCAAGATTTCCCGGAGAAAACGGAAACGACGGATAGACTCCAGATTCCACTTCATCTTCTCTGGAAGGACTTTTTCCACATATACTTTATCAACATCATCAGCGTCATTCAGCAGTTTATCTTCATCCTTATATCGGATAGACGCTTCACTCGTAATCCCGGCAGGCATTAACAGAGTGGCGTTGTATTCAAGTTTATATCGCTCCACATACTTTACAGCCTCAGGACGAGTCCCCACAAAACTCATGGTACCCTGAAGCACATCAATCAGTTGGGGGAGCTCGTCCAACCTTAGATGGCGGATCTTCTTCCCCACCTTTGTGATCCGTGGATCTTCTCCAACTGTCACCGCAGTACCAATCTTGTCAGCGTTCACAACCATGGTGCGGAATTTATGGATTCGGAATCTTCGCCCGTAAGCAGTCACTCGCTCTTGCCTATATAATACAGGCCCGGGATCTTCCACTTTTATCATTATGGCAATGATCGCCATAGGAATTGAAAGGACAATAAAGAGTATCAGAGCAACAATGAAATCAAAGCCTCTCTTTAAGGCCAGCTGTCCACGCTTTTTACTTAGTATCTCCCAATAAGGCCGAACCTCGGGACATTTCATAAAATCGGGCAAATCATCCCATTTTCGTAGCATCCTCTGCACCCGTTTTCTATAGCCTTTTTCTCAACAAGTTATCAATGCTTTCCACCGATCCCCGGTTGACCTGTTCTATTGCCCATTCCAGTACCTCAACCGTCTCTTCCAGTTTTAAGCTCATTAAACGTTGCTTCATCTCAAGGGAGAGCGAGGATGGAAGCAGTTTAATAGCCATCTCTGGAAGGACTTTCAGCTTTTCCAGTTCTGCCCAATACGTTGGGAAATCCTTCTCCTTCATTTCAGTGTCCTCTGACCTCTCTAACAATCTCTTTCAAGCAATCACACACATAATCCACGTCCTCATCGCTCAGTAGCGTATGGAACGGCAACGAAATCAAGTTATGATAATAGCCATAACTATTCGGGTACGCAGAGCAGTCCTTACCATATGCCGTCATCATTGGCAAAGGCTTATAATGGACGTTTGTCGCCACACCGTGCTCAGCCATTTTTTCAATAATCAAATTTCTCTCTGCCTCTCCAATTCCCGGCACGCGAACCAGATAAAGATGGCAGGAAGAATCCATGCACTCCGTGTGATGCACCATATGGCTGATACCTATATCAGCGCATACAGCATCGTACTTCTTCATTATCTCTGACCGGCGTTGCAGAAGTCCAAGATAACGGTCTAACTGACGTAAACCGATAGCAGCCATAATGTCCGTCATGTTGCACTTGTACCATGGCCCGACGATGTCGTATTCCCAAGTACCGATCTTGGTCTTAGCTAGAGCGTCCTTATTCTGGCCGTGTAGGGAAAGAAGCTGGAACATCCTGTAGATTTCGCTGTTCTCAATGCCCTTAAGAGGCAACCAAGTCGAAGCGCCACCTTCAGCTGTGGTTAAATTTTTGACAGCATGAAAACTGAAATCTGTAAAATCGGCTATCGCGCCACAATACTTTTTCTCAGGTTTTTCGAGCATTCCTTCGCCTGTTCTGCTCACGATGCGACTCGCACCAAGGCTGTGGGCACAGTCTGCCACAATGGCTATACGACCGAAAGCCTTCTGGATACGAGAGGAAAGGTCACCAAGGGTACTGCCATCGCTCTCAACCGGAGTAAAGATGTTTTTCTTTCTCTCCACGATCTCGAAGATCCGATCGTAATCACAAACGATACCGCCGAGATCCACAGTGATAATCACTTTGGTTCTTTCAGTGATAGCGGCTTCCAGAGCGTCATAGTCCATCTCCGGCATGTGGGTGACAGAGTCTCCATCTTTCTGGATATCAACGAACACAACCTTTGCGCCGCAGTGAATCGCTGCGGAGGCCGAAGCAGTGTAAGTATAAGCAGGAACGATAACCTCATCGCCCTCATGAACACCCAGCACGCGGAGATTTAGTTCTTCCGCCGAAGTAGCGGAGTTTAGGCAAACAACTTTCTGGCTATATTTAGCAATAGCTTCTTTCGTGGTACAGTCAATGTCCGTCTTACCGGTTTCTATATAAGCAGCAAGACGGCATTCCAACATCTTTGTACGAGGACCAGTCGTGATCCACCCCGAACGAAGCGCTTCACATACTTCTGCGATTTCTAATTCGCTAACATCAGGAGGGCTGAATGGAATTACACGTTTTTCCAAAAAATCACTCATTATTTCTGTCTCCTCATCTTTGAAATCAACTGCAATTGATGCAAAGGGTGATATAACAAGATATAACAATCTAGAGCCAACGGCAATAAGTTCTTAACTACCTTTTGCTGTCTGAATACTTTCTCCAATAAGTTTCTAACCACCTATGACAGTTTCTGCCGACATCGGTAATAAGGTTCTCACTACCTTGCGTTGTCTCTACCGGATACGCTAATAAAATCCTCACGACCTATGGCTGTCTCTACCAACATTGGCAATAAGCTCTTAACCACCCATGGTTGGCTCTACCCACTATGGCAATAATCTTCTCACGATACTTTGACGGTCTCTTCCGGTTACGCCAACAAGTTACTCATTATCTCTGCGGTTACACTTTTCAGCCTTCCGGCTGTCTGGACAGCTCCAAACTTTGTAACCGGGAAAATTTGGAGAGTTGAGAACTCGGTCAATAAGCTCCTAACTATGAAAACTTATTACTTGTCAGAAGAGGAAAAGCCAAAGGGCCGCTCGAAAGAAGCGCTAAATACAGTGAAAAACCTGTCTGAAACCAACATATTTTCTAAATTGCGGCTAAACCAATCTGGTCAGAAAGAATACTTCTATGTTAACAAAAGCCGCATACAGTCCATACAGCCAGCTGAAAATACATTTCTCGTAGCCTTTTGCCGTCCTTTCTGTCTGACCGCAAGAAGAATACGGAGGGACAATCCACTGTTTCAAATCACTGCTTGATTGATTCCTTCACCGGCATCCTTTACGATGGCCTTTCTGCAAATCCTGTACAGATATCATTCAAATAAACAGCGCCTCTGATTCGCGGCTTTATTATTCTGTTTGATTGTCCGTTTCTTCTCCGTTCGTGTCTTCCACCAGTTCGTATTCCACCCAGGTTTTAACGGCCTGGTTAGCGAAGGGGATTTCGATCTGCATGCGCCTATTCCGGTGATTTACTTTGAGAATCCTGGTTTCCACCCCCTCGTATGCACCTTCACAAATACGAATCAGCTGGCCTTCCCGGTAGACCCTGGTTTTACCGATGACACCGTCCTTTCTCAGCAGCATGAGGGCAAATTGCTCATCACTGCCAGACAGCTGGTAACACCGATCCTGGTCTTGCAAGATGCGGATCACACCCTTGACAGAATGAAGAAGCTCCATAGACAGAAGCTGCTTTTCCGCGTAAAGAAACACATACCCCGGCAACAGATCGTGCTCCAGATCCACCATTTTCCCTTGGAACCAGGTGTGCTGTATTTGCTTGGGATAAATTGCCCGACAGCCCAATACCTGCTCGCAACTATTTGCCACATAATTGCACTTCGCCGTCTCGCAAAACAGGCAATAAGTATACATGCCGATTCATCCCTTCAGGCATAGCTTCGCCATGACAGCAAGCATCATGCAAGCCGCCCCCGACACGATCTGTAGAATACGTTTACCGCCCAGCAAGCTGCCCTGGTGCGGTATCCGCATTCTTTTTCTGCCTTTCAGTCCCGGAAACATGTTTCCACGCTTATTCGCCGCATATCGGATGATCGATGACACGATTTCCGCACACGCGCCCCCAAAAACTGATTCTAAAACTGAATCTATTGGAACCATCTATTTCAAGAAATAGACAATTCCACAATAAGAATTATATCACAGTCCCTGCCTATTGTAAACCTCGAGTCCCCAATTTTTCAGGCGTACGATTTTCGTTTACAATTGAAAACGCTGAAACGGCGTTCTTTTGCGCCTTCCCGCCATGCGCCGCTGGGCGGCAGCGCGCTATTGCCAGTTGTCATCTCCGTATTCCGGCCCCCCTCAAGGTTTTCGACCTCCCCAGTCAGGGAATCAGCTTCTGTTCCCTGCAGCAGGAACGGCGCGCCCATCCGGAAGCCCCAATCCATATCAGAAAGCAGAAATACGGCGTTGGGGCAGTTGGCAAAAGCTCCTTCCCCCAGGACGGGAGCAGTCATTTCCACCCAGCGCAGGCTTTCATTATCCGCAAAGGCAAATTCTTCAATGCTTTCCACTGAATCCGGGATCACCACACCGCACGCGCTAATGCCACGGAAGGCTTCTTCTTCGATCACCTGCGTGCCCTCGGGAACAGTCAGCACGCCATCCTGAGGCAAATCCTGCACCGTTATGGCCGCCGTTTCTCCAAAAGCGGACATTTTCCCGTTCCAGAGCAGGGCAAGCGTGTATGCCTGTTCGCCGATTCCGTTCAAGGGGATCAAAGCATCCTGCCCCTGGCAGGGATATTCTTTCTCTGTTTCCAAAACATAAATGCCCTCTGCGTGCTGATCCAGCCGAACCGCCGCCCGGTATCCCGCATACCCAACGTCTGCGCTGAAGCGATAGGTGGGCACCAAATCCTCAAAAGCGCCCACCTGCACGGCAATCTGCTCCGTCCACGCGCTGGCCCCGCCATCGCGGCTGCCCGCGAAACGGAAGGAATAGCTGCCCGGAGCCAAGGACGCGGGTTCATATGCCCATACGGTATCTTCTCCCGACAGATACATCGTCAGCTCAGTCAGCGCCGTTTCTTCGCCCGATGGGTCTGAAAACGCAATTTCCACAGTGAATTCATCGTAAACATAGCCCGCATCCACATAGTCAAAGCGGGCTTGTTCATTTTCATACAGCAGGGTGTTCAATGCCCGGAATTCCGGCGCAGGCGGCCCACCCTGGGCATAGCTCCAGTAAGCAATTTTCAGTTCGTCCGCGGAAAAGGGCGTTTCCTCCGCGTATTCATAAAGCAGTTGGCGCGAACCGGTGAAAAAGCGATAGCCCGCGTGCACATTTCCTTCCACAGCGCCGGCCAGAAACAACCCGTCGGGATATCCCGCCATACCGCTGTCACAGTTCGTCACATCGATCAGATAGTTTCTCCCGTCCTCCATGGCGGCGATATTCCACATATGATTGGCGCCGTTCATTTTTCCCGCTACGGAAATAACGGAAACGCCGCCGGAGGACAAATCGCACAAATACTGAAACGCCTTGGCGTAGCCCTCGCAGGTCACCCTGGTTTCGGCGTTTTCATCGAATACCCAAATCAGCTGCCAGGGATTGCCATAAGAAATTGATTCTTCCTCCGCCTCGATATAATAGGCCGTCCGATCACAGATTTCGTTTTTATAGGCCAGCAGCTTTTCAGCGTCGGCGCAGTCCGCGTACTGCGCCGCGATGCTCCGCGCCGTTTCCGCAGCGGTGGTTACGGCCTGGCCGTAGGAAGTATCCAGCAAATAGGTTCCCGCGGCATAATCCTGGGAAACGGTCATGGATATGGTGATCGTGCCGTTCACCGTCAGGGCGGCGGAAGTGGCCCGGTAGCTTCTGGAGGTGGAAATTCTCATGCCCCCGTCCACTTTATTGAACCAATACAGCTCATAGGGGCAATCGGCCAGCAAAGCGCGGTTGATGGCGGAATAATCCGGCGCTGTCATCATGCTTTTGGCCTTTTCCTTCGCTTCATCGCACAGCTTGCCATCCACCAAAATGGCTTCTATTCCCAGTTCCTCCGCAGTAAACGTGCGCTGTTCATACAAATCCTCAAAGGAAAAGGAAAACACGGTGGATTCCCTCAGCCCCGCCGCGGCCTGCACAATGCCTTCATAAAGTCCCGCATACAGCTTGCGGTTCACCCCCTCCAATCGGCTGCCGATCAGCCGGGGGGCTCTTTTCACGCCGCTTGGACGGTTGGAGTACAGCACCTGAACGATATATCCTTCCGCCAGGTCTTCTTCAGTTTCCGCAAAATGGATCACTTCCTCCGTGCTTTCTTCCTCAAGCACCATTTCCTCCGACTGAGCGGCTAACCCGGGCAAACAAAAAAGGAGAAAGAAAAGCAAAAGCATCACAGCCCCATAAGCAGGCGCGTGCTTCATTTCATCATCTCCTTTTTCATAGATACTTTATCCGCCCATGAAACACCCGCGTCGGGCAGTAGCGGTTCGTCCGTTTAAACAAAACGAGGGAAGCGCAAGCCAAACCAGCCGCTCCCCTCCTGTGTTTTCCAATCTGTTGAATCCCGGCAGATGTGTTCCCCGCGCCTGCATTCCATCATGAATGCTCAAGCAGTTTTCTTCTCGTCGAGCGCGTCCGCCGGGTGATAGGTGGACACCATATCCGCCACCGTATCCCGGATATCCCTCCTTGTTGGTGTAGGCATTGAGCATCAGCACCTCCAGCTTCGTCAGGAAAGTGTTCACATCGAAGGGAATAGGACACCTATTGGCAATAAATCCCTCACTACCCTTTGACTGTCTTTACCGAATATATCAATAAGCTACTCACTATCTCTCCGGTTACACTTTTCAGCCTTCCGGCTATCTGTACAGCGCCAAGCATTGTAACCGGGAAAAATTGGGGAGTTTAGAACTCGGTCAATAAGCTCCTAACTATAAAACCTTATTACTCGTCAGGCTAGGCGAGGCAGAGGGGAAGCTCGAAAGAGGAGCCCAAAACAGGGAAAAACCTGTCTAAAGCCAGCTGCCGAGCGGATGAGATTCTGTGTTTTGCCTATTCTGCACAGTTTATCCTCCCATTAAGCCGCTAAATTGGTCCTATTTTTGTTTATCCCGACAGTGAAGAATTTGTTCCCATTGAAATACCGTTTGTTCTTTCCGGTCCGCTTCTGCGTGAACAGCACGGGGCCGGGATCGTCGATCACGATCGCAATGGACAGGCCCAGAAGAATGGGAGAAAGAAGCACCAGCCCGAAAAAACTGAGCACTACGTCAAAACACCTTTTGACGATTTTTTCATAGATGCCGGCTTTGTGCTCCGCTTCGCCAACCGCCTCCAGGCGTCCCCTCACGCCGTCCGCGTTCTCTTTTTCGTTTTCATCCGCAACAAAGCGCACCCTCTTCCCTTCCATGGGATTCCGTTCCTGGGGCTTGTTCCGGTAAACCGATCCGGGCTTCTTCACCACGGCGGCAAGCGCCATGGCAAAAACGACGAAAAGCGCTGCGTACAAAAAAAACATATCACAACCACCCGCTGTTTCTTTTCCGTCAGATGAGCTGCATCAGATTGGTATATTCATACCCGTGCGCAGAGGCCACGTTCCGGTTGGTCAGCTTCCCGCAGTAGCAGTTGACGCCGGAGGCGATGGCCTCGCTCTTTTTCGCGGCCTCCTCCAGGCCGTCCGAGGCGATTTGCAGGCCATATCTGAGGGTAGCGTTGGTCAGGGCGATGGTGGAGGTCCTGGGCACGGCGCCGGGCATATTGCCCACGCAGTAATGCACCACGCCTTCCTCGATATACACGGGATCGTCATGGGTGGTCACTCGGCTGCTTTCCCCGCATCCGCCCTGGTCGATGGCCACGTCCACAAACACCGCGCCGTTTTTCATTTCCGGCAGATACTTTCTCTTGAACAGCTTGGGCGTGGACCCGCCGGGGATCAGCACTGAGCCGATCACCAGGTCGGCGTCCCGGAGCACCCGCTCAATGTTGCTGTCGGAGGAAACCAGCGTCTGGATGTGAGCGCCGAACATGTTGTCCAGCTCCTCCAGGCGCTTGAGGTTGATATCCAGGATCGTCACGTTGGCGCCCATGCCCACGGCGATCTTGCAGGCGTTCATGCCCACCGTGCCGCCGCCCAGGATCACCACGTTGGCCTTGGGCGTGCCCGGCACGCCGGCCAGCAGGATGCCTTCGCCGCCGAATTTCTTTTCCAGATACTTCGCGCCTTCCTGAATGGACAGCCGCCCGGCAATCTGGCTCATGGGGGCGAGGCAGGGCAGCGAGCGGTCCTTTTCCTGGATGGTCTCATAGGCCACGGCTTTCACCTTGCCCGCCAGCAGCGCGTCCATCTGCTGCTGATCGGCGGCCAGGTGCAGGTAGGTATACAGGATCAGCCCGTCGTGGAGCAGCGGATACTCGCAGGGCAAAGGCTCCTTCACCTTGACCATCATATCCACCAGATGCCACACGTCCGCCGCGTTGTCGATCAGGGACGCGCCGGCGTCCACATATTCATTGTCGGTAAAACCGGAGCCGGCGCCCGCGCCTTTTTCCATGTACACATGATGCCCGGCCCCTACATAGGAGCGCACATTGTCCGGGGTAAGGCCCACGCGGAATTCGTTGTTTTTGATTTCCCTGACGCAGCCAATCTTCATATCCAGCCTCTTTTCGTTTTTCGGTTCCCGCTTTCGCTCCGGCAGCGCCGGAAAAGCAAAAGCGCAGTAATCAGAAAGAATGTCCGTTTTCCGTTTCCATTTCCGTTTTCCTGACCAGTTCACAGGAGACCCAGGTGAAGCAGTCCATGCCGGCAAAACAGTAATTCACCCTGGCCCGCTGCTTTCGATAGTCGATTTGCGCAACGGTGCCGCTGCAGCCGTTGAAGAGCGGATCGGAGAGACGCACGGCATCCCCTTCCCGAATCAGGGTGATCTGGCCTACCATGCCGTCCTTCCGATACAGGTTCATGGCGAAATCATAATCCCCGCCAATCAGCTGCCAGCCCTGCTCTTCGCTCCCTATACGGCGGATCACGCCGTCGATGCCGCGCAGCAGGCTGAAATCCACCAGCTCTTTTTCCGTGAAGAAGAACACATAGCCGGGCAGCAGATCATAAGCCCGGTCCACGTTCACGCCCTGCTTGCGCTGCCGCTTGAGGATCCTGGGCGAAAAGGCCCGGCTCACTTCGCCGCGCATTTCCAGCAGCGATGCGATGACCCCGCAGCGCTGCGTCTGGCAGAAAAGGCAATAGGCCCGCATCCGTGTTTCCTCCCGAAAAAAAGCATAGCTCCGCCATGCGAAACGAAGACGCTTCAAAAATCGCTCGTTTCGCTCCCGGCGCATGATGTGTTCGCCGCTTTCCGTTCACCGGCACGCCACCGAATGGCGGAAAGGAGCCGCTTGTTTCTCCGCGCGCCAAGGATGGCCGCGTCTGCTTCCCAGCTGACTTTGCAGACACCTCAAAACGGACGACCAAAGCCCACGGGCATCGACCGCCGTTTCTCCCTCCCTGCGCAAAGCAGAAATCCGCAGAGTCCGCTGTCTTTCCAGAGCAGAACTCTACGTATATATTTTAATACATAATCAGGAATAATGCAATCCCTGATTTCATCTTTGACCTTCCAGGAGTTCATCTTTGACTTTCCAGGAGCCTTCCGCAGCCGGCAAACACGGAATTGGCTGAGCTGCCAAACCATGCGCTTCGCGGACTGCACCAATCCGCGCACCGATGGCATTGCCTTTTAAGCCGGAGGAGCTTTTCACACGGCTTGAGCCGTCATACGCCGAAGGAAAAAACGGGATCGCCGTTTTCATCCCAGGAAACAGGCATCAGCATGGCGTGACGGTTGGGATTGTAGAGAGGATCGCCGACAATTTCCTTTTCCGTCCGGGCATGGTAAACCATGACCGTATCGCCTTTTTCGTCGGTGGTAAAGGAATTGTGGCCGGGCCCGTAGATGCCCCTTTTTTCATCGGTGCACAGCACGGGCCAACGGCGTTTCGTCCAGGAAAGCGGGTCCAGCAGATCGGCGTCGGCGGAAGCGGTAAGCATGCCCACGGCGTAATGCACGCCGGTATCGCTGGCAGAATAGGTGAGAAACAGCCTGCCGCCGTGCTGCAGCACGAAGGGGCCCTCGTTGACCCAGAACCCATGGCGCTCCCAGTCGTAATCCGGCGTAGTCAAAAGCACCTGAGCGGTTTTGAGCCGGTTGGGCGCGGCCATTTCCCCGATGTAGAGGTTGGAGATCATTTTGCCCACGCCCACCTTTTCCGCCCAGACGTAATACCATTGATCCCGGACGGAAAACACCGTGGCGTCCAGAGAAAATGCCTGAAAGGAGAATTCATCCCCCTCGGCTGCGCGCATTTTGCCAAGCTCCTTCCAGGGGCCCTCCAGAGGATCGCTGCTTTGGCATTCCAGCACGTAGGGGCGGATCTTCCAGATATCGTCCTTCTCTCCCCCGGCGAAATAGATATACCACTTTCCGAACAGGAAATGCATCTCCGGCGCCCAGATATGAAAGCTCATAGGACCGCTTGCATGCTTATGCCAGATTTCCTTTTCTTCTGCCAGGGCCAGCGCTTCCAGGCTGTCCGCCCGCCGCAGCACGATGCCGTCGTAGGCGGGCACAGAGGCCGTGAAATAATACCTGCCTTGTTCATCCCGGCAGACGAAGGGATCGGCCCGCTGGGGAATCCAAACCTTGTTATAGATATTGCTCATATGTTTCTCCCAAAAACCCGCGGGCGCCTTTCGCCTGCGGGCCATCCTATTGTGTTTCGGCGCTGCGGTCACAGCGATCCGTTTTTTGTTTCTTCGTACAGTTCCCGCCAAAGGGGCGCGTCGTCGCAGACCAGCATTTCCTCCAGCCCCCGGCGAAGCGCTTCATCGTTCAGAAAAGCGGTCACCACCGGGGAAAACCGCGTTCCCTCCTGTCCGATCACTTCCTGCATGGTTTTTTCCGCGTCGCCCCGGCAGTGACCGATCAGGTATGCCACCACCGCCGCGATATCGGTCATCTGCCGGCAGGGCGACTCGTTGCGCACATAGGATTCCGGGTATCCTCCGCCCTGATACCAGCTGTGATGGCCCCGGGCCACATCGGCAAACCATTTGGTCGATTCCCGCCCGATCAGTTCCTCATATCCGGCTTCAGCGTGCAGCATGGCCATTTTATGCTCCCGTTCAAACAGATCGCGGGAAAGATGCAGCCGCTGCATATTCATTTTCGCTTCCCCCAGATCATACAGCATGCCGCATCCCCGGGCATAGTCCATTAGCGTCCCGCGCTTTTCCTCCGGCGTTTTACAGGCCGCAATGAACGGAATATCGTCAAAAAAGTCCGGTTCCCGCATGAAAACCGTTCCGCAGAAGAGCGCCAGCATATTTCCCGCCCGGACACCCCGGACATAGAGCCGGCCAAAGAAACGCCGCAGCAGCTTTTCCAGGATGGAGCGATAGCTTTCCACGCCCTCCGTTTCAAAATAATCGCACAGCACCAGCCGGATGGCATACTGAAAAAGCTCGCTTCCCTTATCGCCCGGATAAGTGGTCAGCGTCCGCATCATTTTCCGGTAGGCCTCCGCCAGAAACGCCACGCGGCCGGAATTGTGCTGCATGGCGGGATTGTTCCGCATGAGCTTGCCGTAATAGATTGCCAGCTGAACATTGGAATACAGCCCGGAAACGTCATACTGATCGTATGCGGCGGCCTGGATCAGCTGCTCCAGCCGCTGCGCCGTGGTATTCAGATCGGCAAAGCCGCAGGTATACTCCATTTCGTAATAGGGCCAAATCCAGCGGACGTTGGGATTATCGCTTTCCTTTTCCGGCTTGAATACCTCATGGCAGCTTTCCAGCACCTGCGACAGCTCCTGCATGGAAAGGTCGCCCCGGCCCATCACCTGCCGGTTGGAGCTCATCTGCTGATGGGTGCGCGTCAGGAAAGTGTCCCAGGGCAGGCCGGGGGCCATGGCGCGGTATTCCGGGTCCTGCACGATGTCCAGTATCCGGGCACCGATGCGGATGCGCCGCTTGTATTCAAAGGTGCTGATGGCGATATTGGCCAGACAGCGGATAACATACCCTTTGGTGGCCTCGTCCTGAAGGTCCGGGAAGAACTTCAGATAGGAGCCGCCTTCGGTAAAGACCATTTCATTCTGAAACAGGAACGGGCCGGTGCAGGCATGGCTGATCCCCTGCAAAAAGCGGTTCTGATAATACAGGCCCATGCCCAGGTGATACAGTTCCTTGATGATGCCGGCCCGATCCCGACGGATACGGTACATGCTGAGCAGGGAATCATGGATCAGCACATATACCCCGCAGTCCAGGTTCGTTTTCCAATCCATCAGAGCGGCGGCGAAGGCCTCCAGATCGGCTATATCCGCATCGGAAGCGCTGTGCAGATCATCCAAGCGGGGAAACAGGCAGTCCTTGAGCAGCTGATTGTTCTCCCGCCGGAGCGCTTCCATCCGCGCGTCCGCCTGCCGCCGGGCCGACAGCCAGGTGTCAAAGCCTTCTTCCGCGGCGGCGCAGCCATCCATCAGGCGTCCCGTTTCCCGCATATTCTGAATATATTTTTCCTGATAAAGCTGCACGGCTGCGATTCACCCCCCGCTAAATCTGCCGAAGCGCGCGCATGAACAGCTGGATATCAATGGGCTTGGCCAGGTGGCCGTTCATGCCGGCTTTCAGGGCATTCGCAATATCCTCGGCAAAGGCGTTGGCGGTCATGGCAATGATTCTCACGCTGTCCGCATCGCTTCTGCCGCTGTTTCGGATTTCCCTCGCCGCCGTGTAGCCATCCTTCACGGGCATCTGGATATCCATCAGGATCAGATCGTAATACCCCGGCTCGGACGCCAGGAAACGCTCCACCGCCTGCTGCCCGTCCTCTGCCTCATCCGTCTGGGCGCGGGTGCCCTTGAGCAGTTCCATGGCGATCATCCTGTTGATTTCATTATCCTCCGCCAGCAGGATATGCCTGCCCTGCAGATCGGGCGCGGCAAAGGGATCCTCTTCGTCGCCGCCGCCCCTGAGGGCCCGGTTCAGCCCGTTGATCAGGGACTTGCGGAAAAACGGCACCGGGATAAAGGATTCAATGCCGCAGCGGTTGGCCCGGTATTCAATATCCTGCCACTGCGCCTCGCTTATCAGGATCAGCGCCAGGCCGGGATAAGCCTTCCTCAGGTAGGCAGCCATATCAAAGATATTGTTTGCCTCCTCCACTTTTTTCCCGATAATCACCGCGTCAAACTGGCCGCCGCCATAGTCCGCCTCCGTCAGCGCGGCGATCCCTTCCGGGAAGGAAGGAACAACGCGGAACGACAGCCCGGTTTCCCCGAGATAAGCCTGATAGGTGGCCTGCAAAGCGGCGTCCGCCTCCAGGATCAGCAGCTTCTTTCCCTGAAGAGCGGCTGCGTCGGCCTGCACATCCTCATACCGCAGGGGAATTTTCACGGTGACGCAGGTGCCCTCGCCCAGCTTGCTTTGAATGTCAATAACCCCGTCCATGGCCTCGACCAGCTTTTTCACGATGCTCATGCCCAGGCCCGTGCCTTCTATTTTGGAGGCCGTGGACGACTGGACCCGCTCGAAGGGCCGGAATATCCGCTGCAGAAATTCTTCGCTCATGCCCATGCCGTTGTCCTCGCAGCGGAAAATGAGCAGGCAGCGCTCATCCTGCATTTCCTCCGAAACAAGCAGGGTGATTTTTCCGCCGTCCGGCGTATACTTCACGGCGTTGCTCACCAGGTTCACGTAGATCTGCCGCAGGCGAAGGGCGTCGCCGTACAGGGTTTCCCGCAGGATCTCGCCCGTTTTGAAAACAAGGCTGTGTTTTTTCTGCGCGGCCTGGGGACGCACGATGATCAGCAGATCATGCAGCAGATCGCTCAGGGAAAACTGTTCCCCGGCAATCTGCAGCCTGCCCGAATTGATGCGCGACATATCCAGCACGTCGTTGATCAGGCTGAGCAGATGGGCGCTGGCAGTTTCGATTTTATTCAGCGCATCGGCCACCCTGGCTTTTTCGTCGATGTGCTTTTTCGCCAGCGCCGTCATGCCGATGATGGCGTTCATGGGGGTGCGGATGTCGTGGCTCATGTTGCTCAGGAACGTTTCCTTCGCCGCGTTTTCATTCTCTGCTTCCCTGAGCCGCTGCCGCAGGCTTTCATTTTCCTTTTCCACCGCGTCGGCGCCGGAAATCCATAATTGCCGCGCGTCGCACAGGTCGATTTTCTGCGTAACGGACAGCGCGTCAAAGCCCGGCGTGGCAAACAGCACGTCGGCGCGCCCGCCGCTGCACTCCATGATGGCGTATGCCTTCTCCATCGCTTTTCTTCCTCCCGTACCCGGCGCTGCCCGGCCATCAGCTCAAAGGGCTGCCCGCATGCGGCCCGTCCACTGGTATTATAAGCAAGAAGCGGCCTGCTCGCAATAAGATTCTTGCGCCGGGCCGGCAGTTGCTTTGTCTGCCGTCACCACGGCATGGGGTGGATCACGGCGGGATCAATATGCCTTACATCCGGAGAGCCGGTGCGCACCAGCATGGCCCTGATTTCATTCGTCATGCTTTGGATCACCCGGGCCGCGCCTTCGGGGCCGTCCTTTTCCAGCGGCTCCATCAGCGGCCGGCCCACGGAAACGGCGTCTGCCCCCAGGGCCAGCGCCTTGAAAGCGTCAAAGCCATCCCGAATCCCGCCGTCCACGATCAGCAAAAAGTCCTTCCCCACCTGCCGGCGGATCTCCTTTACCAGCATCGTGGGCGGCACGGCCCAGCGCATCAGCCCGTTGTGATGGCTCAATATCACCCCGGCGCAGCCCAGGTCCCGGCACAGCAGCGCGTCGTGAACGCTCAGCGCGCCCTTGATGATGAAGGGCAGATGGGCAGCCCCGATCCAGCGCTTCAGATCATCCAGCGTAGGCAGTTTCATCGGAAAGCCCGCCACCAGGGAATCCGCGTCGTCATGCACGTTGACGCTGTGCTCCACGTCCATGCCCACGGCCAGCGCGCCGTTTTCCTCCGCGCAGGACAGGCGGGACAGGATCATGCCTTCATCAGCGTAGGGCTTGATGATTTTGATCACCTTCGCGCCGGTCACCAGCGTTTCCTTCATTTCTTCGCAGCTGCCCATGCCGATGCAGCAGGCCGCGTCGGCAAGCCGGGCAGCCTGCGCCAAAGCGGGCATGCCGGGCTTCAGGTGGCTCAGCGCGGCGGTCATGACGGGCGTAGCGAAAGCATGCCCCAGCAGCATGGTTTCCGTATGGGGATGCGCCGCGCCCACGATGCGGCCCTCCACCAGCAATGAATCCAGATACCGGCGGTTGATCGAAATGGAATCCCCTGGGGTGTATTGGTCAAATGCCATCCCTGTACCTCCTAAATGGCGATGCCGGCCTTCTGCGCTTCTGTCGCCACGCGGGCATATGCTTTTTCGTATTCTTCAAACGATTGCATATGCTCCAGCAGCACCGGCGCGTCTGCGGGCAGGTAACGGTCCATGATGCGCAGCACATTCTGAAAATCCAGTTCTCCCTCCCCCGGGCTGCATTCCTCCAGCACCGCCGTCAGGCGCGTGGGGTGCATCCGGGTATCCTTCAAATGGGTGCTTTTGATGTAAGGCCCCAGTGCGCGGAAGCATTCCTCAATGAAGCCTTCCGCATCCAGATACCGCCGGGGGCAGTTGATCATGTTCACAAAATCCATATGGGCGGCAAACTGACGCCTGTCCACATCCCGGATCAGGCGCAGATAGGCTTCCGGGCTGTCGGGGACCATCCAGGGCATGGGCTCAAGGCAGTAAAAAGCGCGGTCCGGCTTCACGCTGTCGATGATGTCCCGGATGCACAGGATGATTTTTTCGTAGGTCTCCGCCGTAAAGTTGCTCCGGTCCGCAGCGTCCCAGCCCAGGGGACTTTCCGTGCCCGCGATGTTGACGCAGCAGGGGATACCGCATTCGTCCGCCAGCGCCAGCTGTCCCTTGGCGTAGGCCAGATTTCCGGCAGCCAGCGCGGGATCGGGATCAAACAGGTTTTTCCACACGCCGGCCTCTGCGATCACAGCCCCCTGCCGGCGAGCCGCGGCGCAGTAGGCCGCGATTTCCGCTTTGGGCGTGCGGCAGTCAAAAGGCGCCGTAACGGCCTTGAAGCGGGAGCGCGCCAGCAGCCCTTCCCATTCCTCCGGGCCGCGGTATTCCCCGGCCACAGTTCCTCCCAGCAGCATCGGTTTTCGCCTCCTTCTTCCATGGCGCGGCTTCATTCCGCCGGTCAATACAAGATGGGCAGCTTCTCCTTCGTCACCGCCCACGGATGACGGTACATCCGGTTCAGCTCCTCATTGGACGTAAAATTCTCCGTCAGGCAGAAATCCCCGCACCAGGTCATATAGCCGGCCCATTGGGCCTTCGCCTTTTCCAGCGCATCCGCCGACGGGACCGTGCCCGTCTCCCCGATCAAAGCGGGCTTATCGGCGATTCTTTGCAGCTCGGCAAGCTTTTCTTCCTGCGCCGTATGGGTATGCGGCGCGGGATACATGTCCCGGGAAATGAAATCCACCGTATCATCCCCGGGATAATCCTCAGAGCGCGGCGAATTCCACACCCACAGCAGATTATCCAGGTGATGGACCGCCGTAAAGCGCTGATACATGAAGCGATAGAGCGCCTTGGCGTTTTCACTGCCGATCACGCCTGCGCCCCACCAGAACCAGTTGCCTTCCGCCTCGTGGAAAGGCCGCCACAGAATGGGAACGCCCCGGTCCCGGAAAGGCCGCAGGATGCCCGCCATACAGTCCAGATCGGATACGAAAGCGCGGTGCTCCGCCGTGCCCTCCTGCAGGGCCTTCCGGGCGTCAAAGCCGGTGTTCTGCGCGAAAAAGGATTTCCCGTGCCCGGAAAGGGGCGAAAACCAATGCCAGGTGAAGGTGATCAGGCCCTTTTGCTCAGCCCATTCCCAGGCGCGGCGCAGCGTTCCGTAATTGCCCATCACTTCATCCATGCATTCCTGATCGGTGTCCATGTAATTGATGTTGGGCGAATAGGACAGCAGCTCAAATCCCAGCAGCGCCGGCCGCTGCCCGGTCACCCGCTCGATATGATAAAGCTCTTCCAGACCCATGGTTTTCGTGTGCTGGCCGGTAACGATCCCCCGGCCGCTCAAGGCCGCCAGATACCGGTACACGTTCCGCGCTCCCTCCTGGGCGTCGGGATTGCAGGGATAAGTGCTGAATGCCATATCGCGTTCCCTCCTGATGAAATATGCAAGCCGCTCCTCCGGCATCGGATGCAGGGACCGCCGCGGGCGGTTTCCTCTGCCCCAGCGCTTTCCCCCGCCCTTTCCTTTACCGGCGCATCCGCCGCAAAAGAATATTGACATGACGTCAGCTTTGTGCTATGCTTTGTCTTGCTGACACAATGTCACTTTAGCTTGCAGGCGGAGCGCCCATCGGCTGCCTGCAAAAAGCCGCGGGAAATCCTTTCTCTCCGGCGTCGGCATGACGGGGAATGGAAAAACGCTTTAGCCGCGGCAAAACAAACGATCAATCGAGGAGGATCAGCCCATGAAGGAAAAAATCGTGCAGACGGCAGGCAGGCAGCAGCTGGGGGAATTCGCGCCCCTGTTCGCTCATCTCAACGACGACGTGCTGTTCGGAGAGGTATGGAACGAAGAGGCCATCGACGTAAAAACCAAGTGCATCGTCACGGTGGTTTCCCTGATGGCTTCCGGGATCACCGATTCCTCGCTGACCTACCATCTTCAAAACGCCAAGGCCCACGGCGTGACCAAAGAAGAGATCGCGGCCATCATCACCCACGCCGCCATGTATGTGGGCTGGCCCAAGGGCTGGGCGGTGTTCCGGCTGGCCAAGGAAGTCTGGGCCTGAGCCGAAGCCGATTAAGCGAAACGCACCGCTCCCGGCAAGGCAGCGGAAGCATGCGTCAGACAGAAATCGTCCGCCGAAAAGCGGACCTTTTTTCATTTGCGTTCCGCTTCTTTCCCGGCTGAAGGCAGAAAGTGAAGCCCCCGTCCGCGGAACCTATCCCGCAGCCGCGTTTCCCGTCAATGCGTACCGCCGTAGGTGTTGCTCAGATCGGCGACCACGGCGTTTGCGGGATTGCTTTCCTTGCGGCGGGAAACAGCGATACGCTTTTTGAGCTCCGCATAATAGAGTTCCTCGTCGATGGGCAGGGTCACTTCCCTGCAAAGGAAAGCCGACAGATGCATGGCGTTGCTCAGCGTCAGGCCCCGGATGCCCTCCCGGCCGTCGGCCACCAGCGGTTCGCCCCGCAGGATGGCGCCGCCCCAGGCGTTCACTACGCCGGTATGCTGGGGGTTTTGCCCATCCGTTTCCACGATGCCCTTTTTCGCGGGCATGCTGGCGAAGGGCTCCTTGTTCGAAGCGCTCCATTCCGGCTCGGCCACGCTGTACTCCTCCAGATACAGCTGATTATTTTCAACCAGCAGCTTGGCCCGGTCCATCTGGATTTCAAAGCGGTTGGAGCCGTGAGCGTCGCCGGTGGTGGTGACGAACACGCCGGTGGCCCCGTTTTCGTATTCCACATAGGCGGTCACGTCGTCCTCCACCTCGATATCATGCCACAGGCCGAACTTCATATGGGCATCCACCTTCACGGGCATCCCACAGATCCATTGCCACAGATCCAATTGATGCGGGCATTGATTCAGCAGCACCCCGCCGCC
>Ga0247610_10001097_pt1 | contig 34592 bp, 28 predicted proteins | sample 174DNAGHGhighgp2_FD_193483 | JGI IMG/M metagenome (GOLD analysis project Ga0247610, IMG submission 193483) | Sheep rumen microbial communities from Palmerston North, Manawatu-Wanganui, New Zealand - 1742 DNA GHGhigh gp2 | ecosystem: Host-associated > Mammals > Digestive system > Stomach > Rumen...
CTACTCTATCAATGACGTAAGGAACATGGCTTATATCTTTAGGAGAATAACTGAATACAAATTAATGCTTAAAGGTACAAGCCAAGAGTACAACTGGTAGGAGGAAGCTTGTACCTTTAAGGAATTAATACTATAAATAAAAAACACTAAAGGAACAAGCCAAGACTACAACAGGTGGGTATAGCTTGTTCCTTCAAGGATATAAAATCAATGATTATAAAATAAAAGGTACAAGCCGGACTTGTACCCTTTATATTAAACTACTCTATTTAAATCTCTCCCAGAAAGTGTTGTCTGCGGAACGGACTTCTTGAGCTGAAAACGGATAGTTTTCTATAAACCACGTCAAGAACCCTGTGCAATCGATCTTCGTTGCCAACCACTTCTTATGCCTCTCCGCATACGCCTCACGATCAAACCCCGCACTCGCAATCTCCTCAGCCTTGTTGATACACTCTTCTACTCCTCCGAAAATCCAATCCGGTTCACCTTCTTTGAGAGCTGCGCGATTGGGGACGGGCCTGAACATCCACAACAACCCCTCCCGTGCTTCTTCGTCGGTGTAGCCGCGCCCAACTTCGTCGATATAGATAGCGGGAGTACCGAGACAGACGGATTCGGAGGCCATGGTGGCCGATTCGCCGACGAACAATGCGGCAGCAGCTTGTACGTCATGCATCCGTTCGATGGGTATCTGTATGCGATACGGCGCTAAGTCTGCTGGTAGTTCCGATTCGGATGAGATAAAAACGCGCATGTGTTGCTGCAGTCGTGCAATGAGTTCGCGTTTCTGGTCCAGCGTAAATCCCCCGACGAGTTGTGTATCATGCCATGCATCCCATTTGACGAACCGAACGATAGCGAAGCGTGTGCCAGGTTCGATGCCTAACAAGTCCCACACCGATTTGGGCGTAAACCGCTTCGGATGGGTGTAATAAAGTTCAGTGTTTCCGGGAAAACGCAGTTCATCTTTGCGCAGCTCAAACCAGAAGCAGTCCGGCAAGACAACCGTGTCCACACGGTCGGAGAACCATTTGAGTTTATGCGCAGCATGTTCAGTGTCACCGGTGATGATATGTTTGACGCCACAGAGCTTGGCAGCAATTGTGGTGTACGGACAGGTACGGGTGACTGCCATGTCTATTTTGTTTCGACGAAGGTAACGCATGACAAAGAGCACATTGCGAATCAATGTCAAAGCCTTGGAGATGATTCCTTTACCGGGTTTGAGCAACCGCTCATAAGGGATGCCATAAATATCCAATAGGTTAGTCGCGATGTCCTTGGGTGTCGTCAGCCAGAACACTTGGTGTCCATCTTTGATCAACTCTTCCCGCACAAGTCTGAAATTATGCACCTGTGCAGGATGCCCCGAAACGAAAAGTATATTCATATTTTTGTGTATGTCGGTATCATTAATAATTTCGTTGTCAATTCCTCAGCCTTTGGGCAAGAACATCTCTTATAGCCAAACTGCTCTGCCCATATTATCGCATACTTGAAGTGCGTTTCGGTTTCGATACCTTTAGCGGCATACACAGCCTTCAGCGCTGCTGGGTTCTCACACTTCACTATCGCCATAAACGCATTCTCGCCATAGAATGCTCCATCAATCTGAGTTGCATTCTGACGTTGCAGATCAATCATCTTCGGGATCTCAGGTAATGCCGCATTATATAAACGGCTTACACCCTTAGCCATCTTCCGCATCACGACTTCTTGATGCACTTTCGGATTCGATGATTTCTTCATCTTCATCGTCAGCCAGTACATGCATCTCGAATACGCGATAGCCTTAATGAGCATCAGCGCAAAAAGTTTCACTTGGGCAATGAAGCCATAAGAAGGCAATGCTGCATATTGTTCTTCTACTGATTTTTGGATAATTGTTGGTAATTTTTGACTAACTATCAAAATACCACCAGGCCCTAATGCCGGAAACTTCCCTTGATTGATGCTATAGACAGTAAAATCTCCTTCTGCCGGCAACCCATATCCGTGGGCATTATCCACAATGATAATCGCTTTGGGCAAACGCTTCCGTATAGCTGCAATATCGTTTCTGATTCCAAAGAGGTTTGTCACCACTATCGCATCCAGATTCTCTGGCACGGACTTTACATCAATCATCAGTTTATCCGTCACATCTACAAACACCGGCACGTAACCTGCATTCACTACCGCATTCGCTACCGTATGACAATTATACGCCACCACACCTACTCTACCTCCTTTCGGCAACGCAGCACGTAATGCCATTACTATTCCCGTCCTTGCATGGTTCAGCAAGTACTCTCCTTTCTGAGGTTCGTATTCCTTCCCGCACCAGTATTGCCATTGGCGCTTAATCGGAAACGATATATTCAAACGCGGTATCATTTGCCCTTCAGTTTATGATAGATGTTATACGCAGTAGCGGCAGCCCAATAGGTCACAGGGCGATGTGCCAACACATACCTCCCATAATCAAACATCTCACATCCGTATTTCAACTTATAATCCCTCACTCCGTAAGGCTTGCCGGGTTCACCACCTCCACCAAAATCAAACTCTTTGTACCCCTTTTCATGTGCCCAACGGATGACGTTCCACATCGTGAAGTCATTCGGCCGAAGTTTGAAGTAGTCCTCATCGCTCCCTGCGAACCACGCATATACCAGCGTCCCGTAACACAACCGCACTTGCCCTGCTATCATCTGCCCTTCTGCCGTGTAACATCCGAAGAAATGCGCATAGTCGCGCAGGATCCCTTGCACTTTGTCGAACATATTCAGATACCCGATCGGCACATGTTTCCGTCTGTAGGTCTTCTCGATGAGCGCCACCACTTGCTGTATCTCGTCAGCAGTTGTCAGTTCCTTGAATGTCAACCCTGCTTTGATAGCCTGATTCACATTGCGTCGACGCTCTTTGTGCATCTGCTCAAACAACTCCTCTTCCGTCTTCTCCAGCCTCATCACCAGGTTATAATGCCCCACTCTCTTCCATTTCCCAATCTCCAACATCAAATTTCCAATCTCCAATGGCATCTCATAGATCGGCCGAATCTCCGAATAAATCGTCTTGCGCGGCAACTGCTTCTTGTATGCATCCAGCAATGCTTGTATAATTGCAGGATCATTGTTACGCGCCAATGGTCCACCGGTGATGATCGAACGAGCCGTAATCCACGAGGCTAGTTTCCCACCGTTTGTCATATACTGTGCCACCAGAACACCCACTATCTCTCCCTGTGCTAAATGCGTAGCATCTAAAGCCGTAGGCTCTAAACGCTCTGCGTCTTCAACCATAGCAATCGCTATCGGTTCTACCTCCTCCGCACAAGCATAGACGTCATACATCTCCGGTGTCTGGAAGATGTTGCCCTGTGGATGCGATGCGACGAATGCGCTCCACTCTGCTCGATCAATATTACTTCCCAATAATATCTTCATATATCTTGATAATCTTTTTCGCTACTAACTCATTGGTGTAACCCAACTCCACAATTCTCTCACGTCCCTTTGTCCTACCCTCAAAAGCCAATGCTTGTTTCAGCAACTCCGCTAATTCTTCTGCGGAATGCTCATCGCCCACCCAATAGGCGGAATTGCCTTTCTTGTTCGGCAATACATAGTGCCCCGAAAGATCACCCAGCAGATGCTTGATATCGGCTACATCGGTTGCGACAATGGGACAATTGCAAGCCATGGCTTCCTTCAATGCCTGTGGACTTCCCTCGTTCTTCGTAGGGAGAACAAAGACATCGGCTGCGTTCATTCGAAGTACGCACTCTGCTCTTCTCAACCCTTTCATCTCAATGCAGACGATGTCGCCAAAAGTATCCAAGCCAGAAAGGGAACAAGCTGAAGAAAAGGGAACAAGCTGTTTAACTGCATCTCGGAGGAGCGCATAGTTTTTGCGAGTGTTGGAGAAGGCTCCACCGAACATGATGTATTTCTTGTCATCGCTCCAGCCTAGTTGCTTGCGTGCTTCGGCTTTGTCCATAAGGAAGCAATCGTCCAGCGAGACGCCACATGGTATGATAGAATAGTTCTTTGCCTTAAAGTATGATAACTCACGTACATGGGGAGCCACATATATGACGTGTTTTGCACGGAGAGACATAAGTGAGGCCATTAGATTGACGTACCACCGATGAGTTTCGCCGTTATGAAACGTCGTCACCACCGGCACCTGCGATTGCAGTTCAGCCGTAATCGCAGATAATCCATAGTGCGCATGAACGATGTCGGGTTTGAATTCCAGGATCTTTGCCTTCAACGCTTTAACAGCCGTAATATAGTTGCCCTTCACCATGAAATACTCCACTGCCGAAGCCTCACTATTGACTTTCGACTTTTGACTTTCGACTTTGCAAAGCACCTTCGCGATAGCCTCCCCCTGCTCCGTCACGAACGGCAACTGATGATCCGCAAAATTATCTTTATACCTGCTTACTTCTAGTATTCTCATCTCTTTCCTCCTTTCGTCTCCAACTCCGCCAATAGCGCCCCCCCCTTCTCCGTCAGCATATATTTTTGCTTTGAACTATTCGGCTTGTTAGGCAAAGTCATCGATATATATCCTGCTTTCAGAGCTGGATTTAGATAACCAGATCGGAAATTATCACGTCCTTTCAACTTCAATAATACCATTAATTCTTCGCGAGTTTTTTCTCCTCTACTAACTACCATAAGAAGCTTATGAACTTGACCTGTGACTTGACCTGCGACTTGACCTGCCACTGTACCTGCCACTGTACCTGTCTCCTCTTGCCCCACCGTCTCAGGCCGCCATAAAATAGTACGGAAATCTTCATCCTGATAGAACTCTGGTGTTCGGAGACCGGCCTTCTCGCAACGCTCTATGATATCTGTGGTACCGGTACCCATTTGCTCAATATAGCCGGTTAGGTAAACAGGATTGGCAAGAACAGGATTAACAGGACGGGATGCATGTACGCCACTCAGTTTATCAATCGTCATCCCTTGTGGTAATCGTCCGGGATTCCAAACTTCCAGACGATCCTTGAAGAGCATCACCTGCACACTGCCTGTACTGGTATAATCGCGATGAACAACGGCATTGACAATAGCCTCACGTACAGCTTGCGCCGGAAGCTCCGGAGTCACATCTACTCGCGCAGAATGGATACGTTCCCCTACCCGCTGGTCTATACGTGACATGATAAAAGTTACAGCCATATCCACTTGGTCGAATACCGTTCCTCCGTATATCTGCAAAGACGCCATCGGCTTCTCCACTTTGGTTCCATAGAAATGGCCGCATTTGACAGTTGCTGTGGCAAACCATTTCTGCACATCCTTAGCAAATAAGAGCAAAGCGGCATTCTTGATTTTGCCATCCTCCGTCATCAGATGAAGGCTTTGAAGAATCTGCGGGATATTTTCTTCCGAAAAGGTCAAGGGGAACTGCCGCACTTCACGCGCCACTCCTACGAACCAACGAATCTTCTCTTTATCCAGATCTTCCAAACGCGCATTAGGCATAATCGAAGCATCGAACGGTCCCTGACGAAGGATCTGATGCGAAAGCATATACTCTACCAAGGAAGCATATACTCCGCTTTGCAGTTCCTCGTAAGAAGAGAACACATTGCGGATGACATCCTGATCTATCTTACGTTTGAAAGCGTCCTCCTTATCCTCTCTGCTTGTTACGGATTTGATGAATGCGATACGATAAGCGTGGTTTGCTGTAGCGGTATCATATTCTCGTTCCGTAGGCGAGATACCTTCTGCATCCTGATAGCCGTATTGTTCACCTAACAAAAGAAGATATATCTCCGATTTAGCAGCTTGCTCAAGGTATGCAGATTGGGCAGATTTGTCCTGAGCAGGCAATTCTTCGAACAAGAAAGGCTCAAAATAGAACGACAATAACGCATCATGCCGGATATAATCGGCAATCTGTCTGCGCTCGTTTTGAAACTCACCTTGAACGCTACTTATAAATATCTTCTGCTTAGCCATAGTCTATTTTATTTCACCGCGCAAAATTACTAAAAAATTCCCACATATGCAAGCATATGGGGAATAAAATGCATTTTTTCTCATTTTAACAACGGTTTTAATTGTTTTCGAGAGACTGATTGCCTTCAATCTTGTCACATATACTCATAGAATCGCTTTCATTTCCTTTACATTCACAACTTCGTTAATACAATTTCGGTATGGATGGGTCGATCATCCTAGTATACGCATTTGCGAGTGCCTCACCTACTGGTGTTATGAATGGAGCGTCCCTCATTGCGTCCCACCATTCTCTCAATCTTTTCAGGTAAGGATATTTATCCCATTCTCGCATAAACGCATCTTGCCTCTCAAGAATTTTTGATTCATCGCGTCTCAATTCTGTTGCCACTCGCTGAATAACCTCTTTTTGTTCTTTCGTTAACTCTGTTGTATATATTCTTCCTCCATCGTCATGTTCAAGCAGCATTTCCTCAACTTCTTTGTTGGAACACAACTTAACGTAATTTGGTTTTAGTGGGTGAGGAACTAAAATTGAGGCCGCTGGTAAATCAACCGCTAGTAAATCTTTTTTGATTCTCTCATAATCGGGACTGTCCTTCCTGACTCCAGACACTAACTGATCGGCATAAATCTCCGACAAGAATATTTTGCTCTTTTTTATTCCAAGATGGTTAAGACGAATTGCAGTTAGTATGTCTAATTCTTCCATCCATCTCTCTCCTTTTGGTAAGGTCTTATCTCCGATAATCTTAACAAATATCTGGTTAAACACATCTAGTGCTTGATGCAAATCATCTGCTAAAGGTTTAAAGTTGACTGCAATATACCAGACAGATAAGCCAAACAATGCATCATCCGACACTTGTCCTACTATCTCTAATGCCTTAGTAATTCCTAACTGCTTGCTCTTATCATTATTCACTTTAGCTCTTTCTAACAATAGTTCAGATAACATTTCATAATCTGATTCTTCGTCAGTGCATGCTGCCGACATTTGTGCCTTGCGTATCGCAAGTTGGTAGGACGGGTCAGCAAAGGCCTTCAGCTGCGCATCATATTCAACCATCTTTGGCAATAGTTTTTCCGCCAATTGCCCAACTCGCTCGGCCGCTATTTCACTTGCTTCCCGAGTCATATCTCTGGCGATTACAGCATATTCCTCCTTGCATATCTCACGCGCACGCTGTTCCGTGATGCCATTGTACACATTCATTGTCTGAACAGATGTCTGTGTAGAGTTCGCTCCCGCTCTTTGAAATAACGTTCTAAGCCCCATAATTATTCATTTGTCCTATTTGTACTTGATTAGCGTTGTCTCCGGCTTTTTGCTTTTGCTTAATCTTATTCTTCGTTACCACCACACCGATACCATATCCGGCACCTCCGCCTACGAGCATTCCTATCAAAGCCGATATAATCTCTGTTCCTATTCCGTCAAATATCCATTCCATATTACTAAACTCGTTGATTCTTCATTCTTTCTTCTAAAAAATTCTTTAGCGCCGCGTCCTATAGGTTCTCTCCACTTTTAACTTTTAACTTTCGACTTTTAACTTTCCTCTTTTAACTTTTTACTCTCGTCTTTCAACAGTGAAGTTCGCAACCCCGACAACACTCTTGCTAATTCTCGACACTCTTTATCCAGACTGTATAATTCACTCTCGGAAATATATCCTAATTTGTGAGCCACGTCCAATTGACAGTTAGTCTCAAGCAAAGACCCAAAAGCTATTTCCAAGAAATGCGCTCTATCTTTCATTGATAATCTGCCCATACCTTCAGCTATATTCGATGGAATTGACACTACCGCTCTCCGCAGTTGGTCACATAACGCGTACTGCTCTTCCTTCGGAAATTTCTTTATTAGTGCATATACTTGTATTACTAGTTCCCGTGCCTTAGTATAAGCAACTAATTTCCTAAACGCCATTTCGTCAGCCATAACTTTGAACTTTTAACTTTTTACTTTCCACTTTCGACTTCAAAGGCCCGCCTTTGATCTCAAATCATCCCCCTTCCTTTCAACTTAAACCAGTTCCAGGCGAGGCAGATGAAGACCTCAAGAACGAGGACGAGGGGGAACCACTTGCGCATTTTTGTATTGGTTTTTGCTATTTGTATGCCGTATGCTGCAAAAAGCAAGATCATTGGCCATACAGGCATATGGAATCGACCGGATTGCGCAAACTCACTCATCACTAATATCACATGGTACCCTACCGTGTACGCCAATATAAACACATGCCTTCGCCATTCACCGGATATCAACATCATAACCATCACCAAAATCACAAAGAATGATAAAATATTTTTAATATAACTTCCTCCCGCCAACTGCACTTGCAGCAATTGGCTTTCATTAGCTTGATTGAATGTCGGGAACGGAATGGTGAAAATCAACGGTGCAAATACTGCCGCACCGGCATATTTCGCAAATGTGTTACCTCCCTCACGACGACTGCGCCACTCCATATTCTCTTTCTGGTGATCGGATTGTGCTGTATTCAAAAGATATTCCGTTTGGCTTTTTATTCGATCTCCCATTGCGACTCCTAACGTAACTAGCACAAGGAGACCTGCCAATATCTTCTTACCCGTGCTCATCACACGATTGGATGCCATCACAATGTGAGCAAACACAGCAAGGAATATCAAAAGAGCCAGAGGCGCTCGGAAGAAGAATACTGCGATTCCGGCTAACATACCCGGTAATAGATTCTTAAATGTAAATTGTCGTCCTGATGATAAAACACGATCAAAATTATCTACAGCAATAAAGGTCAAGAATACCATCTCGGCTTCCTTAAACATATTACCGCACCAATAGATCATATTGGGGTTAATGCACACAAAGATTGCTGCCATACGTGCTGTTCCCTCGCCGAAGTGCCGTTTCGCCATGTTATATACACTAACTGCACAATATGAGGTAACAATGCACTTTACAATCATAGGAATAAACACATCATTGTCATTACCTACTATCAAGTAGATGATTCCTAGCCACATAGGATATCCCACATCATCGATTCCTCCTCCCCAAGCTTCCATTAACTCACCAAATGTCATTTTCGAATCACCACGAATCCATTCTGCGATTGCCTGTCCATATGGCACATACCATTGCGTATCCGTATTGTCTCCAAATGTGTTACCATGATATTCCTGATTGAAATAAAAATAGCAATACAGTATCCAAATGAATCGAATCACAAATCCTGCTATAAAAATATTTTTGACAAAAGTCTTAGCATTTTTTCGTTCCAAACTTTTAGACATTGCTTCTCCTCCATAGAAGAACAAAACTACGGAGATTGCTGCTACTATCCACAATTCAAAACTCGGCACATTGCCAAAAGCCAACCAGCACGCAAACATAGCCACGAAGAAAAACACAATTGCTTTCCCCGTTACCCAGTTCGGTATTGTCAATGCGCCTTTTAGCAAAGGTGCAGCAGCCACGTCCATTCCGAACCGTCTCATCCATCGTCCTCGCCATCCAAGCGAAGTCGTACGATTATGCACAGGCATCTGCGGCGGTGGCATCATCTGCCCCATTGGCGGTTGATTATATGTATATTGATTATTCATTTTCTATAATTCCTAATTTACGATCCAGCCAATCAAAGGCAGGCAATAACGGTTTCATTATATAAGCTCGCAATTTATCTATACAGCAGCATAGTAGTACTATAATGGCAGCTACTATCAACGTAATACCGATCACTTGCCATAGATGTAGATTTAGAGAATGGATAAATTTGTCATATGTAAAATACAAGTGATATCCCACATACTGCGTATCGGTTATCAGATAGGCAGCAAATGCTCCTCCTGCTAACCAGTTAACATATTTGTTCTTAAATTGCCATGATAAAAAGAACAAAAACAAGGATATTGCGCCACATATTACGATTGGATTATTATACCCGTAAATCCTACCGAATGGCATCTGGATATACAAACGCAAAACATTGCATATACCCCATAGGATAGCACATGCCACGTAAGTACACAACATACTCCATCTACGTTTTTCTATCGATTCTTTAGACACAAATCTTCCGATATAACCGCCAATTACATAAATATAAACAAAGTTTAGTAATGAATATCCATCCACATCATAGCGTTCCTTTTGCCAGAACCATCCGAGATACACTTGGACAAATGTCAATCCTATCAACGCAAGAAGATATTGTTTTTTTGTCATCTGCTTAATACCTTGGTTAATCCATGGCGAAAGGAACATCAGCAATAAAAAATTCACGACAAACCACCAACACGGATGCGAGAAGATAAATACGGATTTAGTAATCAGAGTATATGTGATTGGCTTGTGCAACATCAATGATTCCGCCAAATAACATCCGGCTCCATAAAAAGCCAATTGTAAATACATCGACCATATCTTACGTGCACGGAGTTTTATTCCATAATAGCCGGAGATAAGCAAGAAACAATTAACACCGACATAGAACAACCCGTCCAACAATGAGTACACGCCATATTCCGCTGTCAAACCTTCAGCCGCTCCAGCGCTAAAACTATACAATGAGTTATGGATAAAGTGATGACATATAATGAAGAACATCGCACATATGCGCAATAATTCTACATTCGAGTCTCGACTCATTGTTCTATTGATTGTTTTTTCGTTCATTACAGCCGCATTTAACATAATTACATCATACTTCTTTCCACTTTCTCCATAAGAATGATAATAGGCTTGAATGCGCCACCAATATCTTCAGCCGATATCTCTTCTTGTCTTCTTTGGACATCAACTTCACCTCTTCAAGGGCTCGTTTACGATTACCAAAACGGAAAGCGATATTAAACGAACTCATATGTAAATACCTTTCTCCCTCCGCATCCGAATAAGGCCATCTCTGGGGAAATAGTTTCGCCAAATAGCGCCAATGCGCCAATTCGTTTTGGATATATCTGATCTGTTTCTCCATATCCGCTGTGCCGGAGACTGATTCTATACCGCGCCGCCAAACAGCAGTATGAGCCGGCATGAATCCAAATTTAGCCTTGCTCGCAAAAATGCCGTACATAACATAATCACATGATTGCAGGCCTTGCTGCTGGAATTCATCAAAATCAATCATCTCCAACAAATCGGTTTTGAACACAACCGAACAGTTACCTATGGGATAATGGCCGATCAAATGAAACACATCACCTTCCGGCATAGATGTGCGTTTGTCTCGCACTAACTTGTTCGGATATAGCAAGTCAATACATGTATGCACCAATCCGAATTCCGGATGAGCCTCCATATACGCCATTTGCTTCTGCAACTTATGGTCATCGCACCAATAGTCATCTCCATCCAGCATCGCGATATAATCGCACCCATCCTTGCGCATAATACCCAACAGGTTCATCGTGTTGCCGACCAAACCAAGATTCTTCTTATTATGAATAACCTTCACGCTAACTCGCTCATTCCCTAATTCGCTAACTCGATTAGCGATTCCATCGCAAATCTCCCCAGTCCTATCCTTCGAGTTATCCTCCCCCACATATGCCACCACCTTATGCCCACAATCCGCTTGCGACAGCACACTTTCAATCGCTTGTGCAATGTACTGCTCCTGATTATATGTTACTATACAAACTCCGATCATTTATACAATGCTTTTCTGTTTTCTTTTAGAGCAGACAAAGAATAATTCTTCTCAATCACCTCCTTCATATTGCGCACCAACGATTTTTGCAATTCTATATCCTGCAACTTGAATATATCATCGACAAACGTCTCAGCATCATCGGTAATAAACGCATGTTCTCCATCTTTTACCGGCAAACCTTCTGCTCCCACAGGAGTCACCACTACCGGCACTTCCAGTTGCGCAGCTTCCAAAATCTTCATTCGGATGCCGCTACCTATCTTCAGCGGCACAATCATGACTGTTCCTCGGATGGCATCACCTAAGTTTTCCACAAAACCTGTAAACGACACATTACGATATTTGGCCAGAATCTCGGTTCTGCGCTCATCGGTCCATCTGCCTACTATTTGGAACCGATATTCGGAATCGCGCGTCAGGATCTTCTCCCAGCAGTTCTCTAAGAACCATATCACACCGTCATAGTTCGGGTAATGCAGATCCGGTCCCACATACGACAACAATTTAGGACGCATCTCAATATGCTCCTGCAAGTTCTCCGGCTTAGCCACTACTGCAATAGAGGCTAATATCGGTTTGGTTACTCCGGCATCAAGCAGTTTATCCTTATCTGTTTGCGAAAGCGTAACAATCTGGTCAAACTGATTAAGCATGGCTATCTCTTGTAATTTCAGGTTCAAGACCTGCTCTTGTCCATACCATCCGAGGTGCTTTTGGTTAGACGTTAATTCATTAGCCACCCAACGCAGTTCATGATGCACAAAGATCTTTTTCTCGTTGTTCGGTAGATACCGAGCAAAGGAGATGAACTGTGTCATCTCCACTTGCACCACATCTATATGGTGAGTCTTGATCAGTTCATTAACATGATTTACAAAACTCTCATTTACGATACTAAACCGCATATCTATTGTAGCATCCTGCGGTACTAAACTATCCAACAACGAAGGTAAGCGTCTCTTCATCCAGAGTTTTACCGCATGACGAATTTTCTTTGCCAATCCGGATTTCTTCACAAAGCCACCTTCTCCTAACATTGGAACGACATGCACGTGTGGCAATCGTTTCTCCAGCAGACATGCCTCTTGCGGTTTATCTACTCCTCCGTCCGGATATGTAAAATACACATTATCGCATCCGTCTAATACCGCCAAGCCATTAAATATGGCCTGATCTCCCCCGCTCACAAGCGGATAAGGCAACCACGGACATACTACTAATACATTCATATTTTTACTTATGATTTTTTTTGTATTTTATTATTAGAAAACTATATGCTATCCGTTTGGGCAAATACCAATGAAGCCGTTTCCTAAATACCTTTACATTCTCTAAAAATAATGCTATTCCATTAGGTCTTTTGTATAATTTACGTATAGCATAATAGTCACTTTTAGTATTTATATGATTCTCGAATCCTATATATAGTGTTAAATTTACTAAATAGTTGATTAGCGCCTCATAAGCTTCTCCACCAACTTTTCTTAATGCGGCTATTCGCAATACATTCTTGACTATCTGGACATAAGAACTACACTCATGATTCGCTTTCTCCTTGCTCTTGCATTTTCCAACGATTGAATCTGTTCTTATTCTATAATAGTATGTTTTAATATCAACTACATAGATACTACTCAATATTGTTGATAGTTCAAATGTCCAGGGTTCATCTTCGTGCAATATCCCCTCAATAAAACGGATATTGTTTTTTCTTTGTAATTGCAGAGACAACAATTTATTCCATGCCATTACATAAATGAATTTATAATACAAGGCCTCCGATATTTCCTGCTTATTAACCACTGCTCCCTCTTTATAATCCAATTGAGCTGCATTCCACTCTCCGCCAAACGCTTTATAATCCCCAACCACCATATCATACTCACGATCCTTCAAAGGTTCTGCCAATACCTCCAAGCAATCATCTGAGATATAATCATCGCTATCGAGATAATAGATATAATCACCGGTTGCCGCATCTGTGCCGGTATTGCGAGCAGCAGAGAGACCACGATTGCGCTCGTGGTGAAGGATTCGGAATGCGATAGGGCCTTTGTAATCCGTAATCAACTTTTCGGCAACAAATATACTATTATCCTTTCCACAATCGTCCACAAGGATGCATTCTATCTCGCCTTTATATGTCTGCCTCATTACAGATTGCAGACATTCGGCTATATATTCCTCTACATTGTAGATCGGAATAACGATAGATATTTTAGGTGTTTTTTTCATTTATGCTTAAATGTTACTTTTAGATTTCCATTCGAAGAAGGAACAATTTTCGAAACGTAATGTTTATTCTTTTTCAAGAAATATAACAATTCTATATTTTGTTCTTTTTCTTCAAAATTAGCGACACGATGACTGGCTTTGTTCAATTTCAAATACTCACCGCCTAATGTTTCTAATAATTCTTTCTCGATATTCCGATTATATGGTATTGTAGCATTCAGTTTATTGATAATTGACATCTTAATAAACCAAGAATTCTCATCTTGATAAATTTTCATTGCATCCACTAAGGCTGTCAAATCTGCTCCCTCAAAGTCACCTATCTTTTCATAGTAGAAACAATACAGACGTGCATATTCTTCCGAACTTTCGCCTTTTATACTAAACGGATATTGCTCCATAAAATGTTTCTTCTGCTCTAACGTTAGGGACGAATTCAATAGTCCTATTCTTACTTCTTGAGTAATCTTAATCGGCATATCTGCATAAACAACAAACTGTTCAAAGTACTGTTGCAGATAATCAATTAACATCTGTTGTGAGTATGAACTATGGACGAAATTTATCGTTTCATCGTCAAACTCAAGCAAACCATTACGATTTAATATACGGAGTTTGTCTTCTGGCAGTTTACCTATCTCATCTGCAGAAATTTTATCCGCAAAACAATTAGCAAAAGACTCAAACTCTTCAGGCACTAATTCAGTATCTATCAGTAATAATTTCTCTATCTCTGGCGCTTGGCTTGTTTCACATTTCTTTTCCACTAATATTTCCCGATTATTTAATATGTACTTTACTAATTCATCATCTGTTTCTACACGGCTATACATATTATCCACATTCTCCCACGTCGGTATGACTAAGTTATGTTGCATCAAAATTGTAAGATATTCGTCATTCTTAATTTGAGCAACATTCACAGGATTAGTTTGACGAGCTATGAATTTCTTAAGCAATTCCTCATCTCTCTCCCCCCTATTTATCAGCGATACAATTGCTTCAGGAGTTTCCTTCGTATCAGTATCAGGAAGAACAGATAGGAACACATTGATATTATTGTTCAAATAACTAGACACATCACAATCTCCATTCATGACTTGAGTATATGATGCCTGATTAAACTCATCGCCATAAATAACATGCAGATTCTTAATGTTTATTTCAAAATAATTATTCTTAATAACGTAATCATAAATCGATTGTGTTGATGACGTTGGCGAAATCAGGGATTTAAACTTCAGTTGATAATGTATTAAATATTGTTTGATTCGCTCAATATCTTTCTTACCGTCCAATTTCAATAGATATTCGTACATTTCCTCAAGAATATCTTTCTCGGAATCTGACAATACAATTGACATAGGAAGCGTTTGCCAATAGAAATTAAATATAGCTATACGTATCTCATCTTTAGAAATTTGAGAGATTTGGTTAATGGCATCATCCCAACTATCAAATAATTTCTCTGCAAATTTTTTAGCCCTACTGCCGTTGGACATATACTGCACAATAAAATCAGGCTCTTTGCGCGCCACTTGAATTATGGAATTTAATAATGCCTGATATCGATTATGTTGTAACATGTAATCAACCAAGTTAATATTCAAACAGGCTTTACTTTCAAAATTCTCACTACTTAATCTTCTTATTACGGCATCATAATTATCTACTGTGAAAGAATAATCCAGCACTTTACCTTGCAGTACTGCATTTATAAATCGGAAATCATTTTCCGTCAAAGATCCAGCATACATATGAGACATATAAGTTGCATAATCCTCGGCTATATATCCAGATCGTATAAATGTATATAACAAAGACGCATTATCTTTGCATTTTTGCTCTTGCTCTGCATGCAACTCAGAGCCATACACATTTTGGCAAATAGTAGAAAAAATCTCAGATGCTTGCTTGGATTGTAACTCAGTAATTAAGCCTTGCAATGTCTTTTTCTTTTCGATATTTATCTTATTTGTAAGTTTCTCTCGTTCTTCTGAATATTTTATAATACTCGCTTGATAATTTGCCATTTGGCGTTCATACTCCTCTTGAGTATATTCCCTTGTCAACAACTCGGAAAAATGTTTGTCGTATTTGATCTCTGCATATTCCAAATCATCTTGATAAATATAATGACTTATTTTATCGTGTTCGAAGGCATAATACAAAGCATCATTGGTAACAAACTCCTCTATGGGATGTTCTTTCCCTAATGCTTCTAACTTGATAATATTATCCGCCTCTAGATGAGCCAATATTTGCTGTCTCATTGAATGAATATTCTGCTCTGCATTATTAATTGCTTTTGAAATTTTATCAACCTCTTCTTTCCAATCCTTTATTAGAGGTTCGTAAAATTTCTTTTTATTATTGAATACACTATACAAGCATCCCTCTTTACTATATGCTTTTGCATAATCCTGAGGATATGCATTCTTATATACCAAAAGAGCTAATAGTTTGGTTGCAGACCGTTCTTCTGCATTGATGAAAGTATTATAATAAAGTGAGAATTCATTCACAATATTTGTCAGTTCCCGTTTGCCTCCAATAAACATACCCAGTACCGCCAACTCGCGTTCTTGCACATCTTTCATCAAGGAGCCATGGTATTTATTTATTAAGTAGTCTCCTGCATTGTATTTGTCCACCATAGGTATAACAGGTATAATGTAATCAAAACTTTTAGTTCTGATTTCCCCCTCAAAAACATCGTCTCGTATTGCATAAATGAATTTTATTCTTTTATTCCACCGACGGAAATAATCCGAGTCATTTAACAGCATATTGATCTCGCGTAATTTAAGAAATAGTTGGTCAGGTGACTTCATTCTATCCAGATCTTCAAAAATCACTATATTGCAATCGGCTGCTTTAAAGAAATATAATATTTCATCTAACAATTTGTCAAATGGAGTAGAATCATTCCCCCACTCTAACTCTACATGTTCTGTTTTTATTCCTTTTAAATGGAAATGATGATAACGACGAACAAAATAAGCCAATATTCGAATAAAGACAAATGCCAGATACACTAACGCCATTATATCTACCCATAGATGTATCTTATGTCTCGCTTCTGGTGAGGGGAGTAAATCTACATATAATGTTCGGATATGATTAGTTAAAAGTATCCATTCTGGTTTTATTAATATTGTGAGACTCAATATAGTTAACAATATTACAAATGCTATCCATATTCCTCTTTGTACACTCCAATGAGATATACGTTGATAGTGCGTTTGCCGCGTTTTTGTCTGATTGGTTTTAAAGAGAATATGTTGGAATATCTTTTGCTCTATTTGTTTCTCATACTCTAAATCTTTCTTCTCATTATTCGCATTCAAAAAATTCGACAAAGATATACGCAATACTTTCCTTCTTTTATACCAAGGAAGTTCTGCTATACACGTTTCTATTACCGAACTCTTACCAGATCCATATACACCTGTAACTGCTATATTGTTACAGTTTTCACTATTAATTGCGTCTCTTAATTCTTCTACCGCTACATACCGAATTTTTGCTTTCTCATCATCCTTATCATTTGGATTAAGAATACGAGGAGATAAGAGATTTCTTACTCCTATCAATCTGTTTCTACTCGCCCACCAACGACGTATAGTGCGAATTTTATTTATTGCCCAACTACTACTCATTATTCTTAATATAACATGGTATAATTTTACACAATAACGGTAAGAATATAGCATATCCCGCCAAATACAGCCATAACGTATAGGAATATAAACTTGTCAGTTCGAAATACGTAATTATAAATTGCAATGTCAAAACTATCAATATATGTGTTACATAAATAGTCATAGCATTCTGCCCGACAATCTCAAGCGGACGAATAGAAATATACTTACACGTAAATCGGCATATCGTATTAAATGTAACGATTCCGCACAATGCGACAGGAAGCCATAATAGATAATTTCCTGCTATAAGTTTATTGAACATCATATCTACCATAGGGAATCCGATAAAGCAGCAAACTATATATACCACCAGACAAGGGATGATAAGCCACCATTTATTCTCATGCTCTTTCAAACTATATCCAAATACAAAGAACGAGAATCCTGCGGCTCCATTCGCTACCCAATAAGGGAGCAACCGATGATTGAAACGATAAGCCAAACATGCTACAATGTAACCCATTAACGCTAATATGAGGATTTTCGCAATATAATATTTCTCGTCCCTTTCCGGCAATGTTAGATTTGCCATTAATCGCACACCAAAGAGCGTCAATAAAAACCATAGAGGTTCATTTAGAGGAACTTTACCCGTTAAGACTAGTCCTCTTACGATTGAATAGGTTGCACTCCGCAGTGTCAATGTGTGTTGCAACACTCCAAACGCAAGAAACATCACATATCCGATAATCGACCATATAACAAATGTGCGCAATAACTTGCGAGCATCCTTGTCTAATTGTTCCTTCCATGGTCGCTTTCTGAAGAATTGTCCGGATTTATAGAAGAACCACGGCATAAAGAAACTCAGATATGGGAAAAATATGCATGGATTGATCATCTCAATTTGCCCATCATAATTCACATAGGCATGTAACCCTTTTGGCAATTGTGATAAATTACTTATTCCCAAATAATCGCTCAAATCAAAGCTCCAAGAGTAACACAGCGCGTGGTAGATAATCATCCATAAGATCATTATCCCCGCTCCTAAATCAATATGCCGAATTCTATCTATCAATTATGTTGGCATATTTTATTCCATCTTTTAACGAACCATCTCCAGCAACGGCGAACAAAGAATAGTACATTTTGCGAAGTAGTGCGTTTATAGTCCACCGTCTTTGCTTTCCATGATGCAGAAAAATGATGTATGCAATATGTATTATCCGTGGGATTAATCTCAAATGTTAACCATGATTTGGGGCTGAACCAATCTGCGGGAAAAATATTAACGGAGTTTTCTTTCCAAAACCATTCCTCTTTGTTATCACACGAAACAATATTATATTTTGCTTCTAATCCTTGCCTCATAATAAAAGGTAACTCCGTTGTCTGTAATTCTCCGAAGATATTAATAAACCTTCTTCTTTTATAATAATCTAGACATGTTTTTATCCATGGCAATCCCTTTTCTGCGCCAATAATTGCTGCTTCTATTCCTCCTCTTGAATCTTTCTCTTTGCCTATGAAATACTTTAAAGACAGCAAGTCGTCAAACGATTTGAGAACTTCAACATCAGAATCTAAATAGATGCCTCCATAGTTAAATAGGGCATAAAAACGGATATAGTCTGCCACAAAGGCATATTTTTTTGTGGCGATTGCCTGGTCCACCCATTTAGAGCCAATGGCGTGTGCCTTGGTATAATCCCATACTACTATTTCATAATCGGGCAATACTCGCTTCCATGAATCATAGCATTTCTGTATCTTCTCTGGGAACGGATCTCCGCTAATCCAACAATAATGAATGACTTTGGGTATCATTTGTTTATAGATCTATTGTTTTTAATAGTTTACCTAATTTATTCATATTTTTTTCAATTGCATTATCTGCAATTTCCCAACTTATAGGTTTCATTACTAAATTCAAATCTCCATTATATATGCGTTCGTTCAGTTTAAAATTTTCGGCTAATTGTGTAATTCTGCCATTCATTCCTTTCATCAACCCGGCCAGAGGGAAAGTAAGGAATGACTTACGATAAATAATTGACAGTGCCATACCATGGAATGAGTTAGTAAATACATACTCTGCGTTTTGCAATATAGCTAACCATTGCTCAACGGTAGCATAACACTTTGGATAGTCATCATCACGTCCTTGACTAGCAACGTATACTACTTCTAATCCATTATCCTCAGCCCATCGAAATATATCTGCAACAGGTAATTCTATTTCCCCCCCCAGCAAATATATCATCACATATTTCTTCGGAACTTTTAATCCTTGTAAATCCGCATACTTCTGATAGGATAGTTGAGGAATTAGAAAAGTAGGATCTAATACCAAATGCGCATCATCACGTCCACATGCTCTGCAAAAATCTAATCCATTTTGCTCTCTTACCGTAATAAAATCAAACTTAGCCAATGAGGGTGTTGCCTGATCTATTTCTTCTGCGCTAAACTCCTTATGTCCCACACTAGGTGCGATAGAAAAACGTCTCACTCCATCCTTAGCAAAATCTAACATCGTATCAGCCGATATGTATGACCACATCTGATCACTCCCAATAGCAAAAGCATATATTTCGTCTAAGTCCTCGTAATAACACGAACGAGTATGAAAGTACTTTTTTCTAAATTCCGCAAAATGACGAGGATGTTCTTCCTCCATCATTTGGGTTACCTCTGACCATCTTTGAAACATCAACTGCTTCTGTTCGTCAAGCGACAATTGCATAGTTTTTTTTATAGAAGCAAAACTTTCTTTCTTGCTCGATAAAAATAGCCCCAATGATTTCTTAACAATTCTACGAATCTGACGTTTTAATCGCTTCCACAAGGACACTTTATGCCCTTGTGGTACATATAAAAATGGCAGGCACCCTCTCATCTCAAGGTATTCTTGAGTTGCAAGGTACTGCAATACTTGACCATAATTATCTAATGTATTGCTAAAAGTATAAATTCCTATTGTCTTTATTTCATTGTTGCGCATCTCTCTTAAACTATTTTAAAAGAGTTTGTATAGCAGATATCTTTTCCTCCCTAACAATAGATTTAATTTTCTTTTTCAATCGTTTTTTAAGAGACTCATGATTATCCCGCATTACAATATGACTTATTAAATCTACGGCCTCCGTATCGTCCTCTGCTTTTATCTTAACTTCCAAGACGATTGATTGATTGATCTCTGGAGAGACAAACTCATCAACCAGTTTCAAAAACTCCTCCTTGCTTGAGGCAGTAAGATATCTATATCCGATAGACTCCACATACGCTCTGACTATAGTGGTTTCAATATGCCCATAATGTCCCTCTGCCGCCACATAAGGGCGAACATCCTCGCCCAGTGCTTTATATGATGGGGACTTTGACATACGAAATTCATCCCCCAAACCATTGTTAATTAGTAAAATTCGAAGGTTCTTGCCAATATAGCGGTTCCCTAATACATTCATATCGTAGAAGAATGCCAAGTCTCCCAATACGCAATACACAATCTTATCGGGGTTCGCTATTGCTCTTCCTACTGCAGAACTTATAGTTCCATCTATGCCATACCCCCCTACATTTGCCATTCCTCGCACTCCTTGCGGTATGTCAAAAAGGTTCCATGAACGCAAACTATTGTTAATTCCAAAACATATGGATGAGTTATTGGGTGGTATTCGGGGCGCTAAGTGTTTGGCTATCCATACGTTCGAAAAAGGTAATTCCGGTATTTTCGAATATATATTGGAATATTCCTCTCTGCACTGATTTAAATAAATATTTTGCGTTTCTCCATCTTGTCTATAATTTTGACAAAACTGCGGTAACGACATTTCAAAAACCTTAGTCACTTTTCCTGTACGATTCCTAAACTCCCCATCTTCTCCGATTCGCCATGTTTCTTCCGACCACATACTAAGTACTCCACATGAATCTCCCGATATTTCACCGGAATATAGGCAAAGTCTTGCAGCCGCTAATTCAGATTTTTTATCTTGAATAAATATTAAACTAGAGTGAACAGCATATTTTCCATAATAGCCGCTTGTGTGATCGCATATCACTACCGCATCATAAGAAGCGCAAAACGCATCGATAATTTCGGTTTCTTCGGGCGTAAACAATCTATGCGAACCTAGTACAATGGCAATACGTCCCTCCGGTAATACAGGTAACTTATCTGAACACGTATAGTATGCCACTCTTTGAACGTTTGGTAAATTCTGCACAGACATATTTGGACTATAATGCGTACATAAGTTTATCATCGCGGGGCCTCCTCCATGTTTAGAAAGCGCAAGAATAGCTTTATTAATTTCATTATAGCACAACTGCTCATCTTCTTGATCTTTCACAAACGGCAACCACACTTGCACATTCGCAACATCTACGGGTTCATTTCTCCTATCTAATTGCTGATCATGCAAATGTCCAATAGCACTTACTCCTCTATGACCACAGACAGCTAACACCGGTAGCTTACGATAATATGCTTCTGTAAGTCCTGGGAGATAATTTCTTTCTGATGTAGCTCCTGTGCATGTAATAACGACAGGCTCATCAGTTTCAGCAGCCATTCCACATGCCATATATGCAGCACTACGCTCATCAACGCAAGAGTATAATTGAAAAAAATCATCGTGTTGAATGCTTCCCACAAATGCATAATTGGTAACTCCGGGTGATACAATCACTCTCTTAATACCATTTTCCTTTAGCAGTGCTATTAGCAAAAGGACTGCCTTTTCATCTGTATATTTTAGTTCCATATGAAATTAGATATTATTTTCAAAGGTTTATATATATGACACTTATACGCTAGTGTCTTTAACCACCTTCTTTTACCTCTTATTTTGTAAATAGGTAAGAATTGCCCAGTTAAAACGCTCCGTTCCCATTCTACTTCTTGGTTTAAATCTAAAATCGTAGGTTGGTACAATCTCACGAATGTCTTGAGTGCAAATTTAATAGATTCTTTTGTCGGCTTGAATGTGTCATCAGGAACAAATTGACATATCTTCTTATTATCAAATTTTCGGTCGTAAAGCCTATCATATTTCCATTGATATTCACCACCTCCAAAATACGGATTCCATATATCTGTCATATAAACCTTAGGATAATAGCCTAATACCTCTTGATATGCGTCTATATACCATTGAAGAATCTCTTGCCATTTATGAGAGTCTATCGATGTGATGTGAAATACCTCACCTAGGGCACTTGGATTTGTCAATAATGATGCAATGCATTTTGCGACAGTTAATCCATCGGTTATTGTAGTATAATGATTGGCTATATCCTTAGAGAATACGATAGGACGATCATTGAGCGCTGGTATCAACCATGATTCTTTTTCCATTACGCCTAATTGCAAACGATTATCGCTGAATGTAATGTAGGGACGAATGATTGTCCAATTCTTACTAGGATAGTTAATTAAGATATTTTCTTGTCTTGCTTTGGTTAGAGCATATTCATCAGTTTTCAAATACTCTTGATCTGTGCACACATCCAATAATCGGGGACTTTCTTCTGTGATAAGTGAATCTCCAGCATCTGCATAAACTCGCGCACTACTTGTAAACACGTATTGCTTTGTAGCATCTAACAATAACTCTACACGTTTTTTGAACTCATCCGTTGTATAGATCATAAAATCTACGATAGCATCCCATTTTCTCTCAGATAAGATGGTCCGCAGCCATTCATAATCATGAGCATCTCCCTGTCTATATTCTACAGTACCCTTTGCTTCATGATGTTTTCTTGATGTAACCACGATATGATAAATCCCGCTCTCATCAAGTATTCGGACAAGATTGGAACCCATAGCACCAGTCCCTCCTAAAATCAATATATTATTTTGATCATTCATTTACACACACTTATAATCATTTTCCCATCCTTCTTTTAAAGAACCGACTCCCCTCCTCTGCCATTGGTATTATAATATGTAGTGATCTTTGCATTTTTCTATTTACTTCTTAATCGCACGATGCGATGCTCAATGTATTATGTGTTATGTTTGATGTCATGCTCTACGAGCAATGTGTTATGTTTTATGTATTATGTTTTTTAGATCATTACCTCATATTTATCACACGATGTGCAATTTGGCTGCAAAGTTACAAAAAAAAATCCATATATACAAATATATGGACTTGAAAATAATAATTTTCTGCATTTTGTAACAAAAATTGCTATATTATGCTTGAAATGATTGCGTTTTGTCATTAGAAATCCATTCAATGCTCAATGATTCATACTTTCTACATACGTTCGCACTGCATCTTCATATAGCCGTAACTGCTCCGCAATCTTATACACATCTATGCTTGCCGAATCTTTCGCAAAATGCTCAAATCCCACTTCTGCTATTGTCATATATCTTCCGGCTCTCAACACATGAGGACGATGCACTAATCCATTAGCATGTGCAATAAAAGCCTTCGAGTGCCTATGCAGCAGCTCTCGGCGTAGAGTTTTTTGCTGTTCATCATAACGCGGCTCATTAAGAGCCGTTATCTTTACCAATAGTTTAAAATGCTCTAAATAGGGCTCTTGCTTAGCAGCACACCATTGCGGAAACGAAAACTCCAGATACATCTTGCAGTCCGGCAACGTAACCCAAGTCCAATTTAACACATGATTACCTTTATTGGGATTGCTAACATATGACCATTTCGAATCTAGCAATACGCGTTCCATATCCTTATAAAATCCCACCAGTTGCGCAGTACTCCACACGTCCGATTGACGATATGAATGCGTAGCATCTTCCCATCTTCGCAACCGGTCCACAAAAGATCTCAGAATCTCGTTATTACTTTTGCAACACTCTAACGTTTGTAGTAGATCTGCTCTATCGATGATAACATAACCATCCGACTCTATCTTCCTTTTACGATATAGTGGTTCATCACCTGTTTTGATATATAATTTTATCTTTCGGTCTTCTATTGCTTTTGAATAGCGATTCAACTGATCACCATGAGCGGATGTGTGGACTTTGTCCTCAATAATCACGCGCAAATCATCGTTAATCGTAAGTAGCACATCTATATGCTCGTATTGCCTCCTCACATCAACTGTATGAATCTCCTCACAATAATCGGGCAGTTGTATCGCTATATATTTCTTCAAAAATGCGCGTGCACAAGCTTGTAATTCTGAATCATCCATCATCGTCTTATCTGCCCACTTGCAAAACCAAGCCAAAAATGCATCTTGGCTTAACTCTGATGTCGCATAATCGAATAGATTGGGTCTCATAATATCATACTCGCATTTTATGTCCTTCTCCATATCCACCACATAGGTCGCACATTATTATCATGCATATCCTTACTTACTCTTCTTCCTATGAGTATGATTTCGTCATGATGTTTGCATACCGTCCTAAACACGAAGCAATTTGTGCATGAGCTGTTCTATCTCGTCCAGCACAACCATACCTACAACCATCATGTAAATTCGTATATCTTTGTTGATTTATGGCTCTATAATGAACAGTTTCTACGCTAGTGAAACCATTGTATTCTTTCCTAATCTCCGCATCCATCAATCCCGCCATCCCCGTGGCCGCATCTGCGGTGGCTGCATCATTTGCCCCTGCGGGGGACGGTTATATGTATTTTGATTGTTCATTCCCATTCGCCGCTACCCGCGGCGCGATTTTTTACAAAATTCTCGTCTTCGCACTCCATATACAAGCATCATGTGATGCTATTTTATACCTCTTTGATTTTTCTGTATAATTTTTGGATCTTGTACATCGTGCGCTCGTTCTCGTTCATTAAAATCTCTATCGGCTCCTTGAAAAAACTTGTTATATCAAAATAGATTTTCTTGCTAGTTTCACCATTTGTTATTGGGAACATATCAAACACTTTTTCTCCTTGCTCAGTCTCAAGCATACTAAGATGCTGCATTGGGTGTTTGAATTCAGGATAAAATTTCTTTAACCAAGCATACTCTGACTGTATGCCTATGTCATGAGATTGTGTATCTACTTTTATCACATCAAACTGCTTGTCTTTTATAATTCTTGTCAGTATAACCCTCTCTCCATTTTTCTCATATATAAAAACGTCCTTCTTTTTTAGTTTTTTAAATGCGCTACGCAGTATATCATATAGCATTATAATTCCTTCTCTTATCTGAGGAATAGCAATTATTATCACACATACAATGACAATAACAGCAAAGTACCAGTTGTTCAAGAAAAAGTTTACTATGATATCATATTTTGTTTCCATAACTCATTCACTTAAATAATCTCAATCAAATGCAGTTTTGGCATCTTATTTATAATTTTTAGTTCTAATGTTTTTGATCCTTTGGAGGACATGGGTCGCTTCCATAACTATTTGGATTTTGAATGGTGCCGTCCATTTTATGTGGAATAAGTTCCGCACCTACTTTTTGAGCTTGTATCTTGGCCCAATCCATTGCCTCAGCTTTCGTGTCAAAGTGTTTTGAAACACGCTGAGCGTTGTTATTCTTTACATCCCAACCTCCTCTATCCGAGTTGTGGATCACATGTTTTTCTAATCTATTTCCCATATTCTATAGTTCGTTAATTTTATAATAACAGTTTTATCTTGTGGTAGTTAATGGATACCGGAGTTTATGATTGTTTATTCTCTAGTCCTAGTTTTTGAAAAAACACTTCATTTCGGCCTTCAGCCCGTTTTAGTAATTCACTATATTTGATAATCTCATAATAGAGGCTTGCATCCCGTACTCCCGTTTTCATATTGTTTACGGTATCGGATCTAAACCAATAGTTAGATGCAGGAGCTTTAGTAAAAGACATCGAGTTAGATATCATACTTTCTGTGATTTTTTCGCCTATCAAATAGCAGTAGAATTGATTATATGTCTTTCGACCGCAACTCCTTATTATGGCAGCATAATCATAGACTTGATCTATATGATTCCGCAATTCTACATCCGGTGCCTTAAACTCTATTATTATACATTTTCCTTCAGTAGGGAATAATAATATATCTGGCCTATATTTTTTAGGGTTGTCTTTATATCTATTAAACAATTCTTCAAGATCGGGATATTGATTTAAATCTGATAGGTCAAGCACAGATTCACCATTTAGAGACATCTTATCGAATTGAGTATCAGAAGCTCCATCATAATGTAAATAATCTTCGTTAAGTAGCCATAAATCACTAGATGCTGGATCTCCGGCTTTTTTTCGGAAAAATAAATTGTGCAAAAGCGATTCACGAATAGAATTCATTTCGTCTTCTGCGGATAATTTCTTATGTAATATTGCATCAAATACGTCTAGAACTATTCGACGATGTAAGATGTATTGACTCAATTCTTCACGCTGATCATTCTCGATCAATACATCATTTGCCAGTTTTTGGAGTGTATTTAGGTATAAGTCATATGATTTGTCATCAGGATTTAATTCCTTTATAGATTGCACCTTATCTAGTAACTGACAATCCTTAACAGCTGCAGACAATGCCCTTTTTTTGTATATCTCACGTACAATGTCTTGTTTAGAACTAGATTCGTTAATTTTCCCTTCTATGCCCTTAATTTCTTCAGCGGGTATATAGAATTCTTTTTGCACATCTCGTTTTGCTTTTGCAAAGGCATCTTTTGCTTCTTGGATTTCTTTTATTTTACTAGAAATAGCCACATTAACTTCATCCGACAACGATTCTTCTGTAATAAATTCTGCTTCTAAAGGTAATCCATTTTTTAACGCCTGGCTATTTATCAAATATACGAATTGCCTATCTTCAGATGTTCGTTGCTCTATGTATGCGCCATCGACATAGAATGTATAGTATGCATTTTGATACTTTACATTTGGTTTCATACATGTTAACTTTAACTCATTTAATGGCAAATTTACACCTTTACTGATGAGCCTTATCGAATTACATTTAGCTTCCTTTCCAAAAAACTTGAATCCATACAGTCCGAACTCTTCAACTTTGTCTATGAACTCAAGCCCAGTTGCATCTTTCTTTGCTCGTACATATGGAATCTTTATTGTTGTTTGCAGCACTGGTTTGTAAAAGTCCTGGTCTCTCAACTGTATACTATCCTTTTCTTCACCATTAACACATAGCCTAAGCTTTATCAATGGTCTCACCTGAGATATAAATAGTACTATAAACGAAAGAGTCAATTCTTTTTTCAATTGCTCTAACGTCAATTGTCTATAAAATGCCTCATCTTTATCGTCTAATGGTTTTTCAAAGCTTACAACAGTTTCTTTTGATTTATCATCCATTTTATGAGGTTGAGAGTATCTAAGTATGGATTCTTCTCGCATGAAGGCATCCCTCTTGGATAATTCTACTTCACGTTTAAAGAGTTCGCCTTCTTGTTCATAAATGCTAGTTATAGTGGTTGAATCAAAATAATGCAAGTATTGCACCCGACCTGTTCCCTTATTGAAATAGTTTTTACTACTATCCCTTAAGCGAGTGAGCCGTTCAAAACTATCACCATCTAATCCGGCACCATTATCTATCACCTGTATCTTGTCAAAATTAAAAGCATCTTCTTCGCCAAACAAACCTTTCTTCAATAATACATTGATTGAGATAACACCTTTAGACATGTCGGATGAGAATCTTGTGTTAATAGATTCCCACGCATTGACAAAAGCCTCTATTACCGGCTGTAAGGGATTACTTGATTTCTTTATCGAATCCAGTTCATTGCGGACATCCAATCCTTTAAATTTATAGTATTCCATCATTCTTACCAATAATATTGATATGTAAATTGTATTTATCCCTTCTATTTTCTCTCCCTTATTTACATCATCTCACACTGCCTAATAATATGAGCTGTTTAGTTGGCTTTGATTCAAATCTCTTTTACTCAATTTATAAAATAGATTTATATCATTTTGTCGGGAATCACATCCAATTGCTTCTCTCATATTCAAACTTCATTTCATCCCGAGTTTTAAGGAGTACCTTTTTCTTCGAAGATATTCCCATGGACTCTACATAAGAATAAAAACTATCAAGTTCCTTAATAGTTCGTTTTGCTTGTTCGTCTGATTGGATCCCATCAACTAAACGAATATAATTATCGGATTCTGCCATACTTATCATTATATAAATACACGATTATGAATAAATAATCCTAAATTATGAGTCCTCACATATTCTTCCATTGTATTATAATAGTCTCTAATCAAGGGTCGTAATACTGCATCATTTGAATAATCCTCTATTTTCAGTTTTAAATTTGTTAATTCTGAAATAGTTATTCCCTTCCCATGAGATTTCCATACTTTATTATCACTTAATTCTCTAGCTATTTCTTCTGCTCTTTGTTGTTTTTCTGCAGGCGTTACTTGATTCCCATTTCGATGCTGATTCCATGATTTGAATTTGTAAATAACAAGCCACCTTTTTAACAAGTCAATTGTTAAATCTCTTGCTTGTTCAAAACTTCTTAGTTCTCCTAAATCAATTTCTTTCATCCATATTAATTCTGCATTAGTCAAATTACCAGTAGCGGCTTTCAAAACAAACTCATTGACTTTATCTAAATAGCCTAGTGCTGCTATATATTTACCCTCTTTATTCAAAACTTGTGGGTCAATAGGACCTAATACGGAAAAATAATCCATATAAATACTATCACCACTCATACAAAAAATTGTACCAGCACTATATGCATAATCAGGAACTATAAAATTAATCTCTGTATAGTGGTGCCTTAATATATTAACATAACGTTCGACCATCTCTGCACTACCGCCATTTGTCGTCAATATGACATACAGAGAATCATGTTTCCCAGCATCTTTTTGCAAATCTTCTACAAGATTAAGAAAAACATTTGCAGGAAGAGGTCCTAGATTCCCATTATAGACAAGAACATCTGCATTAAGATGGGCTTCTATTGCTAACAATTTATCGGAAAGCAATTTTTTTAATGTATCTTCAATTGGTGAGTTCATTTGGTTATAAAATTTTCATTATTTATATTCGCAATATACAAAATTTTTCTCCTTATCGTCTCGTATCTCTCCCGTAAGCAAGTCGTGTTTGTCTATCGGTCTTCTCCCGCTTTAATGTGTTCTATGTTTCTTTGAAACTCGCGCGCCGCATTGATTCCTTCGAATATCCACTGGAAATTCTCGGTGCGACTATTTCGCTTCACGGTCGGAGGGTTCAATCATTTGTCTTTATTGTTCAACTCATTTTCGATTTCCTCTACCGAAGGCAGCATAGATTGGATGTCTTTAGGTAGTTGCTGTTGGGCTAATTCGTATTTTGATATTCCTATCGGCACATTGATTCTCGACAACGCATAACGAGCCAATACTGCATTACGTTCCTTGCATATAAGCAATCCGATGGAAGGGTTATCATTCGGCGTATTTAATAAATCATCTACCATAGCCGTATATCCTGCCAACTGACCTATATCTTGGAAATCAAACTCTGTAGTTTTAACTTCTATCACACAATAACGATGCAGAGGAATAATATAAAACAACAAATCAATGTACTTGTCTTTACCTCCAGCACTTAACCTATATTCCCTGCCAACAAACGAAAAGCCTTTACCTAATTCCAACAAGAATTGTGAGAGTTTGTTCATCAGCTCATCTTTGAGTTCTGTTTCCGAATATTTCTCGTTGAGTTGCAGGAACTCGAAATGATATGGGTCTTTGATTAATTGTTGTGCAAAATCGCTTTCTACCGCAGGTAATGCAGTAGAGAAATTACTCAATGCCGTTCCTTCCCGTTCGTACAAATCGGTATCTAAGAAATTAACCAACATTCCGCGTCCCCACTGATTTTCCCATGTCTTGCGTACAAAGAACAACGCTTTTTGGCTGTCGCCTTGTACTTTGTCAATGATTCGTTGATGATGAGACCAAGGGATACAGAATAGCAGTTCAAAATCATCAGCAGGTTGCTGACGATTTGCGTTCACTAATTCGTCAGCAGGTTGCCGACGATTCTCTGCGAGAGAGGAATATAACTGATAAAAGTATTTAGTGTACTTCAGGTTTGTAGGAGAAAAACCTTTCTTGACATTAAGTGCAGCAACCAAATCTTTACTTAGATTCTCATAGAAATGTGAGCCGTATTTGTTATCGAATTGCCGCTCTGCTATATCCTTTCCGACAGACCAATAGAAACGGAGCATCTCACTATTCACCCGAATAGATGCCTTGATCTGGCTCCGGCGATATCGCAGACTCAGTTCCTGAATCCACTGTTTATATTCTGCATCTATATGTAATAATTGGCTCATATCTACACTACTTCTTAATCGCACGATAAGTATAATCTAATCACACGATGTGCAATTTGAGTGCAAAATTACACAAAAAAAATGACATATCCAAATAATCGCATAAAAATCTTTGATTTTTGTGAATTTTGCGATTGTTTGGGAGATTATAATTGCGGAGGCAGGAAAAATTGGTCTACTTCGTTCAGTAAATGGATTTGCGAATCCATCATTTCCGGACACACTGCTTGCAAACTCTGCCGAATCCGCTCCGGATGAATATCCTGTATATAAATAGTAGCATTTATCGGCAGCGGCGCTAATATCCGTCTATCAATTATCCTATTGAAGAAAGGAAATGTATAACCTATGATAACAAGTACATCCGTACTTCTAATGATTTCATCTGAGCGCTGATAAAGCACATCGGACGGACGGTTGTAATCAAATGCAAAAGACAGGTTGGTTGTATTCTTTTTAGTCGGATTGATTTCACCGACACATAACTTGAACAGCTCTATTATGTCCGGCAAAAGTGCATCGTATATATTGGGGTCTCCAAAAGGAGAATATTCTCCAGTCTTTTTATACATTTTTGCCAAGAGTGCCTTTCTGTATTCCGGCACACCACCTGCCCCTTTGAATGTTGCAGAACCATTGATTTTTAGAATATCAAATGGCTGATAGGTAAGAGACATCTTCGAGCCAATCCGCAACTTGTTCTCCGCATCATACTCATGATATGCTATTTCAAACTGACTATCATAATTCCATGACAACACTTTAATATGCGACGGAAATTGCTTCCTGTCTTGAAGAATATTTGCAAGAAATGTATCGTAACGGGAATCAGGGGCACAGAGCACTTGTTCTAACACAAAATAGAAAGCAAGCATACGTTCCAGATGCTCCAAGTCCTCTCTTTTTTCTTTCAGCACCAACTTCTTTGCATAAGTATCTATCGTTGCATTATTTCGACACGCATTATATAGATAATCCAGATTAAACAATAATCTCTGTTTTGCATATTCCCAATCCGATTTGTCTTTCATTTCCAAATACGGATTTGTCCATCTCATATCAGTCGGAAACGTAGCATTCTTTATTCCAAATACATAATCACCCAATCGACTGGTAATCTCATTCACGACAGGCAATCCTTCTATTATACGACCGTCATTAGTTCGTTTGCCAGCACTTGCCCCTGCTCCTATATAGTATGTTACATTTGCCATATTATCATAAAATCATCTGTGCTACTTCTTTCTTTGCTCGCCTCCTGGCATTCCATTCATCATGCATCGTTTTTCCTATTGTCGATACACAGATTCACTATCAGCTAGATAGAGATTCTTTTCTCTCATCATCCAAAGGATTTATGCTCTATTAAATATACAATCCTCTAATTCCTTATATACTGCCATTTGTGGCGTAACATATTTTGACAAATCAATTTTAAAAGATTCCGGATTAATAGACACATGTAAGTTACAAATATTCTTTATTCGGCCGGTCTCATCTTTGAGATTTTGGTTATAAATATCTGTTACAAAGTTGTCATAGTCCTTTTCTGAGAATTCTAAACCATTACACTGACAATAATAATTTAACACCTCTTTGTCATATAAATAATTTTCCAACTCCCATCTTTTTATCACTCTATGATTCCCAGGGTTAGTAGTTAAATATAGCTTTCGGTCATTTTCATTATTTAACGCACCAGAAGACATATCGCGATCTTTACATACCCATATCTCCAAATCTGGAAATACCTTTCCGAGAATTGCAAAAGCGATACTACTTCGTTGATCCAACTCCGTATTACCACCACTTGATACAAACAATGTGTCTGGATGTGTCTGTCCCAATATATTATTGTATACTTGCGCATCCAATCCCTTTTCTTGTCCCGAAACACCAGGTCTATCCTTTCCTTCGCAATAAACGATCCGTTTAGGACTTACCAATCCCGTTAAATCATCAAGGGCTGTTGCAAAAATACGGCTCCACTGGTTACGGTTTTTCTGTATGGGTTTCAATACTTGTTCTGTTGTTGCCCACGGAACATCTGACTGAAATTCAATTATTTGGCATTCATCTTTCAACTCTTCTTGTAGTGCGCGTAAAAATCCTATACTATGAGTGGCGACCCATAATTGGCAATTTTCTCCTATTAGTTTATTAATTTCTATTAGCAGCTTTCGTTGAATCGCTGTATTTATGTGAAGTTCAGGCTCGTCTATCAAAAAGACAGTATCATTATATTCCCCTTTCCTTAAATACAAATCAAGAAGAATATCAACAACTTCTTTTTCTCCGGAAGATAATACATTATACTCAAAATCCCTTCCTGAATAGTCTGATTTACTAAAGAACAATGTACCTTTATTATCCTCAATATTTCCGAGGCTTGTGATATACAAATCTAAGCATTCTCTTAAGGAATTATTCAGTTCGCCAATAATATGTGCTTTCGCTTCTGATGGACGACAATCGTGGTCATTCAAATAATTATTGTATTTTATATTCAAACGTCTGTAATTACTATCCATTTTATCATCCAAATCGGAAGATAGACTTGCTCCATAGTCATTTAGACGGATTTCCGGAACTGCTTTTTGCTCTCTTACCTTCAAATTACTATTGTATCTATACGGACTTCTAAATGAGAAAATTGTATTCTCTTTCCCAACTTTTCTTTTATTCCGTCGTATCGTGCCATATTCTCCCTCTACAAACTCAAGATGAATATTATCATAATCATAAGATGGTATCTGATCTATTGAATGGTAGCGAAAGTCTTTATTGCCTTTATCTCCAATACGATAAAAAGAACCATTTAGAAAAAGCATACCATCAAAGACACTACTTTTCCCACATCCATTTGGACCAACAAGCGCAATAATACGTTTAGGGTTATCACCTAAATCTATCGTTAAAGACTTAAATCTCTTATATCCGTCTAATTTGATTTTCTTTATAAACATGGCCTATTTCTTTTTCCGCTGCAAAGTTACAAAAAAAATCTCAAATACACAAGTATTTGACCGAAAATCTGAAAAATGCTTGAATTTTTAATGATTTTGCCCAGAATTTACCATACCTTTGCGATCCTTTTGCTTGTGCAAAAGAGGCAATTAACAATTATTAACACATTAAAACATTTTTTCATTATGCATCATTATGCAAAGAGACAAAGAATTAATGGAGCGCAGGAACAAAGCGATCTATGCGCGGTTCAATGAACTGATCAAAACCGGCAAGCAGTACATCAAAATCTATGAGCAGCTGGAGGATGAGTTTTTTATCTCCGAAGAGACAATCAAGAAAATTGTGCTTCGAATGACTAAAAAAACAATAACGTAAGTTATTGCAAAACAAAGGGTAAAGACGACCCTTTGTTTGAGAAAATTTGTACTATCTTTGCAGCCGGAATCGTAATTGGTTCCGGCGCATTGATACGCAATGCATCAGAATTAAGGTTAAACAGCGATGGTTTTTGCTGATCTTGTGCGCACAGGAACGGCCGTTCGTAAGCAAGAACTTAGCAAAAACTAATCGCACAAATGAAAAATTGTTGTAAATCGCTCCGCATTGCGGAACGCAAGCTGCGTAACAAGCAGCGCAAACCTCGCAAACCACAGCCATTCTTGTGGTTTAAGTTCGATCCTGACGACTCCCGTCAGTTGATCCTCAACAACGGCACACGCCTTCGCCAAGCCTATGACGGTGTCGGACTCTTCCTCTCGCAGGGAGGCAATGTCTATGCCCTCTCGCCAGTGGGGCTACGCAGTCGTCGTGTCAATTTCTGGAAGAAAAACACC
>Ga0247610_10001099_pt1 | contig 34565 bp, 64 predicted proteins | sample 174DNAGHGhighgp2_FD_193483 | JGI IMG/M metagenome (GOLD analysis project Ga0247610, IMG submission 193483) | Sheep rumen microbial communities from Palmerston North, Manawatu-Wanganui, New Zealand - 1742 DNA GHGhigh gp2 | ecosystem: Host-associated > Mammals > Digestive system > Stomach > Rumen...
TCCCATTTCTTTTTAAGATCGTCGACCTTATCACCGGCCTTAGTGATCCCGGACTCATATTCACTTGAATCTAAAGTTAGTTTTGCTACTAAATCAAACAGATCCATTTATTTTTTTCCTCATATGATTAATAATATCTTCCGAAGTCCTCTTCTCCTCCTTAGGAGGATTAATGATATCTAAATATCTCTTGTTCAAACGCCATACAGATTTTATCGCGTCTGTAATATAAATACGGTATGCCTCCTCGCGCCGATTAAGTCTAATCTGTGCTGAGACATACCGCATAAAGTACTTTAGGCTTCGGGCGCCTCTGTATTCTCCGTAGCAGGACCAGAAGAGGTCTTTTCCGTTATCTGATCCTGTAATCCAAAAAGCTGTGATACCGTGGGGTCATTGAAGAAGTCAAGTAACATTACCGGTATCTCAAGCAGATTAGGTTGGTATGTCTCAGGATCCTCTTCGTTAAGTATGGCCAGGATATACAATACTGTCGTCTTATGGTTTTTCAAAAGGTACTTGATACCTTCAAGCCTATTTGTTTGAATCGCCGTTCTAAACAGCATATCCTGACTAATAGTAGCGATTGGATCGATTAAGTCGGCCAACACTTCTATTGCTCTTTCGCCTTTTATTTTGGATAAGTTCATATATTAGGCCCCCTGACTAGCTGTTGCAATGATCTGAATGTTTCCAGTTACAGATGCAATACTTACTACACCACTAAGTTCTGTATATGCGGTTGATGTAATATCTTCATCGCCCATAAGAACTACTACGTTTACCATATCATATCCTTCTATGGCTGTAAGTGTTGTAGTGAAAGACTCTTCTGCATTTACTGCATTATCTGTAAATGTTGAACTAACATTTACCAGGTTCTGCGATACCGTATAGGTCTCGATCTCATCGGGATCCAATGAGTAGAACTCCATCGGCATCTCATCCTGGCTGTTAATGGAAACGTGACCTGTTAATTCAACAGAAGTCTGTCCTTTTCCTGCTTTCGTAGTCTGAAGACTAAATCCAGCGGTTGAAAGTGCATCTTTTAATTTAACAGCTACACAACCACCATCAGCTCTATCACCAACCCACCAAACATGTGAAAAGTCAGTCTGTTTAAGATCTCTACGAGGTTTAATAGCGCCTGTTTCCGCATCAATATCTGCAGCACCAAGAGCTAATCTAATACCCTCTTTTGATGTTCCCAATGAAGTGAATGCTAACTTAGCCTCCCAGGAATCGAGGTGCTTGAGTTCTTTCATATTGGCGGGACAGTTATCAACATCCTCGCCAAGGTCTGAATATGTAGGAACACAAGAAGCCTGAATGCCACCTGTGGTCGCACAAATTATATCTTCATCAAGTAATGCGGGGGCTGCGGGATTAAATCTCTTAAGCAGAACACCTGCGTCAAGCTGAAGACTATCAAACGTGTCCTGAGGAATGACTGTAAATCTTCCCATATTAACTCCTTTCTAATAGGCCGTTAAAAATTCGCCTAAAACATTTAAGTAAATACGTTTAACCTTGTCATCGTTAGGATCCCCCATTCGCTGTGCAAACGGTGTGCCCTTAACGAGCCAAATATAGCCATCGTCAATTTTAATGACGTGATGCCCATATTCTGCAATAGTCTTTGCAATCTCGTCTTCCTTAAGGGATACTCGCTCCCAAGAATTAGACTTATCCCAAAGAGAAGCGCTTAATGAAACTACATTACCAAGAGAATCGGTTGATTCACTATAAGTAATATAAGGGAAAGTTAAAGGCACCATTTCGCCTTGATCGTTTGGTATCTTTTCCGGCACTGAATTCTCATCAAATGCGGGCCAGTCAAAACTATTCCAAAATGCGTTTAATGCCTGAGCTTTATTCATTAGTCAACTCCCATTCTTCCGCGCTTACTTGCCTCATGTTGAGATTTGCGCTATCTGGTGTGCGCTTATCATCACCATCAGAAGTGACGCGAAATATCTTTCCATCGCGAAGTCTCTTAAATACGTCATGATATTGCAAATTCATCGCTTTTTTTGTGGTTATAGTATAAAGAGCCGTTACTCCTTGCTTTTCACCGATTCTTGCTTCCATTGAAGTATCAAGTACGGTTGCGGCTTGAAATTCGGCCCCTTCTACCCAAGAGGTAATATACCCGCCGTAACCGTCCGCTCTGGTTGTTTTGTCAAGCATTATGCAATTTTCCATTGCTTCCGATAATAGGCTCATATCTTCCTCCACTTATTAAGTTGATTAGCAAATGTTGACTGCCAAGACGGTCCACTTGCTCCGGACGAACCACCGCTTGCTTTAGAATACGAATATCCGCCAAATGACTCGCTTTGATAAGGTGAATTAACTGACTCGCCATATTTGGCCACCCATACCTGTATCTCATCAGCCAAAGAAATCACTTCCTTTGGTACGGCCATTAACCAAATAGATCCGACAAATAATTCATCTTCAAGATTAAGTTCTTCGGTGTACTTATGCACTCCATCGTTAAACACAGAGCCAATAATACGAAAATATTGATTCTTTTTAATCTTATCAGTAAAGTCAGAATCAATGATTTTTCCATCTTGTATTTCAAAGGCTCCGTGTATCCGGGGCTGTCCACGATCAAACCAATTTTTAATTTCCTGGCAAAGTTCACTCAGCATCTGCTTTCTTTCTACCTCTTCTCTTAGGGGCGGGATCATCTTCATGCTGCTCTTCAATAACAGCATCTTCCTCTACCTCTTCAACAATAGGTTCCTCCGTTACCGTCTGCTCTTCGACAATCTCCTCAATAACAGGTTTATGCCTGCGATTTTTATCGCTTAAAAGCTCTGTAAGTCGTTCATCAGATACCTCAAGACCTTCGCGGGGGAAAATATCCCCCGCCTGGTACTTATAGTTATTATCCTGAAGATCTGTAAAAGTTGTTAATGCTTTAAACATGTTTTACACTCCTATGTCTTCAAGTGTTAATCCAGTAAGATCAAATACCTGTTTATTTGATTTGGTCTCACTCTTCTGCCACAAGATAAGTTTCTGATTCTTATTATCAATCTTAAATACACCATTTCTGTCTGTATCATCGATTGCTTCAACAAGACCAGTGCCTTCACTAGGCTGTAATCCTACAAGAAGACTTGTTACACCTTCTTCAGGATCACTCCACTTAAGTGCCAAGAAATGTCCATCACCACTTAAAGGTCCAGTGGGAGAAAGACCGCCTTCGATGAACTTAAGAGTACCGGTTACCTTGTTACCAGATACTGTTACATCATCCTGGAAATCACCAGGTGTTTTGTCGGTCCATGGGAACGTTGTCTCATCGGCTTCCGACTCTACCGTGAGACTCGTTAAGGGTTTGCATCGATAGTGTTAATAGCAACGCCATCAGCATACTCAAACCAAAGTTTCATGCCCATGAGAGCGAATGACTCACCAACGGCTGTGCCGTAGTTGCCCTGTGCATGGAATCCGATAAGGTTTGTCTCACCGTCTGTGGTGTAAACAAGGCCAAGTTTTGCGAACTCGGTTGAAGGATCCACATAGTAGAGAACCAAGTTGTCGGAAGGAACTGCAATAACCTTGCCCTGGTCAATCTCCGAGGAAAGGATAATTGTGTCCGCACCGAGGAAGTTCTTAATATACTGGATACCGAACAGATTCTGGATGCTAAGTTCTGCACCACCAAGATACTCGTAAACATCAAGGGTGTTTACGAATACAACTGTGCTGGTTACGTTCTTATGCATCTTCTTGAACTTATCCTGAACCATGCCGATTGCCATTGCTACTGCCATCTGGAATGTAGCATAAGACTCGCCCATAGCTGATTCATCACCGGTCAACTCGTCATAGAAATCATCCATAACTACAGTCTGTAGCTCATTAAGGAATGCATCGTCGGTCTTTTCAACCGCAACTTCTGCACCGTACTTGTCAACATCCTCAACAGGAACAGCCTTTGCATATTTCTGTAACTTAAGATCTGCATAACCAGCCTGCTGAACGGTTGCCTTTGAATAAGGGATTATTGCACCTGCAGGTACATCACCGTCTTCAAGATCAACCTTTGCGGTATAAGAAACAAGCTTAGTTCCAGCCTCCTTCTTAACAGGTCTCATAATACCAAGAATCTCACGAAGAGCCTCCCAGTTCTGACCAAATCTTGTGACGAAATCAATTTCTCTCGCGGTAACATCTACATAGCTGTTAGGTAAGCTATCACGAGGAGTGGTTAAAGTTTCAACGTTTGCTGCTGCCATGATCATTTTCCTCCATTTCGAATGAATTCTCCCCAGGCCTTCTGTCTTTCCTGGGTGTCCTTAATTTTCATTATCTCTTCTTTAGTTTTTCCGCCACCATTATTCTCAGGTGGTGTAGATGTCCCGGCACCCTCTTTACCGTCCTTAACAATAAAGTCGGACCACTCTTCGGTCAACGACTTCTTAAGTTCGTCGGAACCTTCGATCTTGCCATCCTTATCAATCTTGATTTTATCAAGTTCAACAAGCCTTGCAACCGCGTCAATGCGCTTTTCGGAAATACCGACCTCCTTAAGTAATGCCTTATAAGCTGCCATCTTACTGTTATTGGACTTCTCAGTCTCAACCGTTTTCTTGTAAGTATCGAAATCCTCTTTTAAGGCTTCGTACTTAACCTTATAAGGATCCTTATCGCCATTGTCGCCTACCTGCTTCTTCAAATCTTCCAGTTCCTTCTGGACACCGGGAAGCTTCTCAGCATCTTCCTTATACTTAGCAATATCATCCTTTAAACCGTTAACTGTCTCAACATGAGCATCAATAATCTCATCGATTTTCTCAGCTTCAATCCCCAGAGCTGATAAAAATTTTCTTGAAAGTGCCATATTATGATCTCCTTTTCTTCGGTGTACGTTTCTGTGTACATTAGATTTTTACACCTACATTATAAAATATATTTTTTGAAAAGCATATATAAAATAATTTTTATAAAAAAGTCTTTACAAATAGATAAAAAAGAGCTATTATTATCATGTAAGGAGGTAATAAACATGTATCAATACAAAGGACACCGAATAGTAGAGACAGACTACGGATACCTGGTATATACACCAAAGGGCGAAAGGCTTGGACCATACAGTACCACAAAGGAGGCCGAAGAAGCCATAGACGAAAAAACAACTGAATAGCACAAAAAAGAGGGCCTTATCCTTTAAGGCCCTCGGTGTATATTTGGCTGTATTTTTCTTTGTACTCTGACTTAAGAATGGCATTCTTCAAAAAAGGTCTTGGTGCTCTGCCACGTGCTCCCAATTCGATATATTGAGCATATTCCACATTAGTACCAATATAAACTTCACCCATGGCAGGTACTCCATGCGGAGCATAATCCTCGGTTTTTGCCTTTGCCCCAGATTGAGTATTCGGAGAGCCTTGCGCACTCTCGGTAACAAACGTGATGCTGTTACGCAATCGGCCTGTATCCACGGCTCCCATATCGGTAATTTCTTTAATAGCATAGCCTTCGGCTTGGAGTCCGACAGCCTCTGAAATAACAGAAATCCGTCTTTTTAATTCATCCTGAACTTCATTGACATGGGAAGTAACCTGTAACTCACTCATTCCATTCAAATCCTTTCACGTCTACACGCATAGCGCACCGGCAGTTATAAACATTAGCAGGGTCTGCAGAAGGATCCCCAGGATATGAAATCTCACCATATTCATTGTCCCATGGTTCATCTACATCCACTTCAACTCCGTCAAGGTCGGCATGCCATGCTCTTGTCCGTTCATCCAACGTTGCAACCCAAATACGCTTTAAAATTACACCATCTTCAGTAGCCTTTTTATAACTATCATTTCGGCCTTTATTCTCGGCAGCAGTAGTCATCGTCCGAGCATTACGAACTGCGGAGGCTCTATTCATATCTGTAACCGACATCAATCTTTTTGATATATCCGGAATTGACTCGCCTTGTAATATGCCTTGGAGTACTTGACTGTTAATATTCTTTTCATTCCATCGCATGTCCTTCGGAATATTAACCTTCTTTTTCGGTAAGAAGCTCTTATCTTTAGTAGCCAACTCCTTAACGGCTCTTTCATTTACAAGCGAGAAACTATAACCCTTAATCTTCTGATCCTTAAAGGCATTATAATTTACGGTATATATCTTAGGCATTTTGCTATTGACATAATTAAGAGCCACTTCATTTGTATGAGATAACTTAGCCGCAGTCTCATCAACCATACCCTGATACCGCTTATTATTTACTGTAATATTTTTCGCAGTTCGTTCATACGTTATTTTGGCTGTACTTATGGCTTCTTTATCTCCGGACTTAATCGCTTCTTGTAAATCCTGGAAGGCTTTGTCGAGTTTAGGAGCATGAGAAATCATAAATTTATTCCAAGTGCTTGATATATCGCCATAAGCACTTGAATAAATCTTATTGACCTTTTTCTCCATTTGCGATAAATGCTTATCTGTCCACTTACGGGCCTTATCTTTTACCATTAATTATTTTCCTCGTCTAAGTTATCCACCGAATTATCCACATCATCCACCGAATCATCAAACCGACCGGCCTCTTCCCGGGTAAGATTGTCCATAATACCATCAATCTCGTCGGGGCTAATAAAAGGAAGCTTTTTAAGTACGGTTTTAGCATCAAGGTACTGTGCTGCAGAAAGAACCATGGTGGTCTCTTCGGACTGGTTGACAATCATGGACCGTTTAAACGTAGGATTGTCCTCGATTCCTGCAAGAGCCAAAATCTCCTGAATAAACTCGATCACACAATATTCGAAATCATCCGTTTTTTCATTCAAAGGCTCATAAGATGCCCGAATTGCTGTAGCCACAATATTACCATTAGCGATTGCCTCGGTATCAAGGGCCATTGCATCCTTAATAAGATCCTTTTCAAGTCTTGTCAAATAGGTTTCCCTTGCCGTAACGGGAACGTCAACCGTATGAGCCTCTACATTTACATGCTCACCGTCAACATTCGCCGCATGTACCGTTTTTAATTTCTGAATAAACTGGGCTAAATCAACATCGTCCATGCCTCCAGCATTCTGAACAATCCAATAAATCAACGAAGCATCGTCCACGTCATTGGCAAACCCGGACTCAATCAAATCATAACAGTCAATTTTAGACTGCCATGCTTTAATTTTAGAAACATGATCCTGATTACCCCATAAAGGAACCACAGGGAATCCCGGATAATTCTCAGCATCATATATCTCGGTGCCATCGGCATCCGTTGTTCTTGTCTTAAGAATATAAGCTCTCTTAGGCTTATAAATCGTAAGCTTATTATCTTCTTTGCGCTTGATATATTCGGTATATCCGTCCATTTCATACAATGTAGCGCGTAACGGTTTATTATCGTCAATCTGCCAAAATCTTATGCCAGCCTTCATGGATCCGTCTTCTTCATCATAGAGAGGTAAATACTCAAGCGCCTCAAATATATCAATATGGTCCAAGTTCCAAAAACCATAAGCCACACGATGAGTAAGTGCCTTTTTGCCGAGCTTTTGCATTCGGGTATCAAATGCCTTTGTCTTGGTACCCAATTTATCCTTAGTATCATCTTTTTTAAAATTAACACCGTTACCAAGTAGGTACTGATTCTCCTGGACATTAAATCGGTCATAAAAATTGCTCGCTAACTTATGCTGCGCGCTAAAATTATCTTGTACCGCTTTACCGCTTATCGTATAAAGTAACTTCCGGTACCGCATAATAGTGGTATTTTCCTGCTTAGAATAAGCTTCACCTTCTACGGCCCATCTATATAAGTCACTAGACTTATACTCGTTAATGGCCGAGATGATAAAATCTTTTAGTTGTTTGTCATCTTTAACAACTTTGAGTAAATCCTGATAGGTTTTCATTGTTTATCCTCCTTATAAGAACATACATCCGGCCAGTTCTTCGTCCGTTCGCTCCTTTTTTAACCAATTCTTGCGAATTAACGAGGATAAGGAATCAGGGCAATCGTCGTGCTCAGCATCCTCATTATAATCGCAAATTTGGTTTATATACTCTTCATCGGTACCTTCAACAAAGACCACATTCGGCCATACATTTTTAAGGTATGTCGAAATCTTAAGATATTTATTCATGTCCTCATGATAAGGGACAGACCTAACACCTTTAGATTTAAGGTCTTTATTCAAGTAGCCTTTATCTCCATTAGTTTCATTATACAACTTTCCGCAATTATAGTCTTTATATAATTGAACGCACTTATCCTCTACATCATCAACATGCTTTCTCCAGCACTTTCCAAGCACATAGTATATACCGGATTTCTTATTGACAATTGTAAATGCCGTATAGTCCTCGCCATCATAAGCCGCATCAATATGAGCATCACCTTGATAAACCATAGCAGAATCGCCACCGGTTTTAGGATCCCAAAATAATATATCATCCTCGGCAATATGTCGGAGCTCATAGTTTGCAGCAAAGAGGGAATTAGTCATTGAGTCCTTAATTGTTTTTAACTCTTTGTCATCAATTAAGCCCGTTTGCTTATAGTCCCACTTCTCGGCATCCGGCATAAGTGAAAAAGCATCATCCTTATGCCATGGTGTCCCGGTGTTAAAAATACGGCCACCGCGGTTCTTAATATTCTGGAGCTCTTGATAAATAGATTTAGTTCTATCACGCTCTGCCTTACTTGTACGGTCCTTAAGGTTAACAATATCATCCGTAAATATGAAATCGAAATGCTTACCGGTAATGGAGTCACCAATACCAAATGCCACAAGTTGTGAGGTACCTTTTATATCCGTCGTTAAATTTGTACTTAACTCCGTGGCATTGTCGACGGTAAGTTTCAATTGCACACCGTAAATGGCCTCTACAAATACTTGTGTATGAGGATCAAGTAAAATATTTCTAACCTGCCTAACAATTTCTTTTACATCATCATCCGTTTTTCTGAGGAACAGCGTTCTTTTATTCGGCAATAAAATCATAATTAAGGCCAAGATAATAGAAACGCAAGTAGTTTTATAGGATCCACGATGCGCTTGTAATGTCTCGTCCTTTTTTGACTTAAGCATTTTAATCATCCAGCCATTATGAAGCTTAGTAAGTTTAGTAAAACCCAGAAGCCTACCAAACTTATAAGGCTTAGTCTTTAGAAAAGTGACTGCTTCACTCCTCGTCATCGTTCATCATCGCCTCTACTTCATCAATTACGCTCTGATCCACTTCGGAAATAACAACCTTTTCGATAGGTTTTTGACCAGATGAATCGCGAAGGACTTCAAAAGCCTTTGCCTTCTTAGCAGTATCAATCTCTGAAAGTGCTTTTTCAAATAAATCCACCGACAAAAGCTCAGCTCCGGTAAGTCTTTTACCTGTTTTTTCATCAATAAACTTCTTTTCCATGAGAATGTTGATGCAATCTTTGAGCATTGCTTTATTACGACGAGCCTTACCGGAAGCTTTACCACCAGCTATGGCAATCCTTCGTTGTTCCTCGGTTGTTCGGTCTGCTAATGATTTAAGATTTTGTGGATTTCCGCTTGGCATAATATCCGCCTCCTTTGTACTAAAAATTATAGCATAAATTTTATAAAAAGGAAAAGTATCACTAAAATGTATCACTAAATATCACTCTTTTTAAATTTAGTGATACAGCTCAAACCCGCATGGTTGCGGCGTTTGTTCACTAAATATCACAATGTTCACTAAATTTCCCCTATAAATATATATTTTATATATTTTCTATGTTTATATATTATATATTTATTATATTATTAAATATTTATTTTTTTAAAGAAAAAGAGTGATATAGTGATACTAATATATAAAAAACCTAGTAAATAAGGGGCTTTGAGGTGTATCACTAAATGTTCACAAAGTATCACTAAATATCACTAAATTAAAAATAGTTAATAATATAAATATATTTTTATATCAAATTTAGTGATACTTTGTGATACTGTGATACAAAATAACTATTGATAAAAATTTATAAAAATATTATAATAAAAAATATAAATGTATAAAGGAGGTAAAGTCATGTCCTACATTGAGAAATTTAACAACTCCAGCCTAACTTATACAGACGTTGCACACGAGTTAGGTGTTTGTGAGTTATCTGCACGAAATAAGGTCAACGGCAAAACACGAGTGACAAAAGCAGAGGAAATGGTACTCAATAAGTTATTCGGGGAGGAAAAGGCATGTTTGACCGAAGCATACAAAAACTAATCTTTGCCGGATACCGGAAAGGCAAAGAAGGAAAGAAACCTGCAGACAATAAGCTCTATAAGTATGAAGAAGTGGAAAGCCTTGATAACTTTGGTGCCCAATGCGCTGACGGTATAGTGGATGTAAGTTTTGATGATATAGATATGTTTGAGCACATCCTTAATATTATGGAAGGCACCAACACTATTACTTATACATTATATTCGCCTCACGGAGGCCATACTTATTGGAGATACGGAAGCCACATTAAAGACGGAACCGACGTTATACTTGCATGCGGAGTTAAGGCCGACATTCATAGTAAAGGCACTTATATACCACTTAAGTGTGACGGTGAATACCGGACAGAAGCATACCTTGATGTGATTGATATACCGGAGTTACCGGAGTGGTTATATCCAACAAGATCCGGTCAAGATCTTTGGGGGATGAAGGAAGGCGACGGAAGGAACGATGCTATAAGCAAGCATGCGTTCACATTGGGTAAACTTGGATTCCAGGAGGATGTAATTAAAAAAGTAATTACTTTAATAAACAACAACATCCTTGGTACACCATTAAAAGAGGATGAATTAAAGACTATTTTACGGCCAGAAACATTTGAAAAGATAAATACGGCAATGTTCTTTGACGATAATGGGAAGTTTAAAACGAATCTTTTTGCCCGGTACATTATTAATGAGCATAATACTATCTATACAAATGGACAGTTATGTATTTACGATAATGAGCAAGGGTTTTATGATCCCAATAGCCGATTGATAAAGCATACCATGATAAAGCTATTTAATAACATCACAATGGCAAAGCGAAACGAGGTTTATGATTATTTGACCATAGAGGCCCCTCAAAAAGAACAGTCCAGCCGGAGATATATTTTATTTAAAAACGGAGTTTACGACCTTGCGGAAAAACGCCTGCTGCCACATTCGCCTGAGTATGTAATAAGTAATATGATACCTTGGGATTATAACCCGGATGCGTATGACGAACTTGTTGATAAAACCCTTAATAGATTAAGCTGCGGGGATCCACAAATCCGGACCTTAATAGAAGAATGCATCGGTTATTGTTTTTATAGAGACACTAAGCTTGGAAAGTGCTTCATTTTAACCGGCGAGAAGAATAACGGAAAAAGTACATTCATATTTATGTTAAACACACTTCTGGGTGATGACAATTATAGTAGCGTCGATATTACAAACCTGGCGCGGGAGCTCGATATAGCGTCCCTGGCCAATAAACTGGCTAATATAAAGGATGATATTGCGGATAACTATATGGACGGATTGAATGTAAGCCTATTTAAACAGGTGGCAACCGGGAACCGCTGCAGAGGTAAGTTTCTATACAATGATCCATTTGATTTTTATCCATATGCTACATTGATATTTAGTGCAAATAGCATCCCCAGAATAAAGGATCCCACCGGAGCTGTAACCAAAAGAATGGTTATTATACCATTTAATGCGGTATTTACCAAAGAGGATCCGGACTTTGATCCTTTTATAAATGAAAAGCTATGCAAGAGCGAGTGCATGGAATATTTAGTAAGGATTGGTGTCGAGGCTCTTCTTAATGTAATAAATCGAAACGGATTTAGCGAATGCAAAGCGGCCGATGAGGAGATGGAAGCATACCGCATGAGCAATGATTCGGTTCTCGGGTTTATTCAAGAATACACCAGTGACGCCATTGAAAATCAATCGGTTTCCTCTATATATAGCGCTTACGAACTATATTGCGCGAATAACGGATTAAAGCCCACAACTCAAATTATGATGAGTAAAAAGATAAAGACGGTTATCGGGTTTGATGTTAAACGAACCCGAGTGGGTGGAAAGTTACATAGCGTATATGTACGGTAATAATAAAGGCCCCACAAAATGTGGGGTTTTTGTTAAAAAATTTTTTTATAAAAAAGTCTTGATATTTAGACCAATAAGAGGTATATTATTAACATATAGAATATGCTCTTAAAGAGATGATTAAATAAGGAGGAAGAATAAGAGTGAAGCATTACGGAGATATTACTCTCCTAAAAGGCCAAAATTTACCACTGGTTGACATAATAACTGGTGGTAGTCCTTGTCAAGATTTATCAATTGCAGGTAAAAGGGCAGGTCTTGCAGGAGAGCGAAGCGGATTATTCATGGAACAAATAAGGATAATAAAGGAGATGCGTGATGAGTGTGTTAGACAAATATTGTTGCGAGGGACAGATGAGCCTATTCGACCCAGATACATGGTGTGGGAGAATGTTCCTGGGGCATTCAGCTCAAATAAAGGAGCCGACTTCCAAGTCGTCCTTGAAGAAACAGCCAAAGTGGCAGAAGGGGATGCCAGCATTCCTGGACCTCCGGGCGGAAAATGGCCCAGCGCAGGAGCGATCATGGGAAATGGGTGGAGCATTGCTTGGCGAGTACATGATGCGCAGTTTTGGGGAGTGCCCCCAGCGAAGAAAGAGAATCGCTCTTGTCGCAGATTTTGGAGGACAAACCGCACCCGAAATACTGTTTGAGTCCAAAAGCGTGTCAGGGGATACTGCGGAGAGCATCGAACAGGGGCAAGGAGTTGCCACTGATGCTAGAACAGGCATTGATGAGGCAAGCAAATGTCTTAATGGATGGGATGTACAATCAAAACACATCCAACCCGAAAATGGAATTGCAGAATCCTTGTATGCTGGAGAATGCAGAGGTGGCGGCGGTGAATCCTATGTTATGCAATCAATCTCTTTCCAAGAACGAGCCGGAAAACCCGGAGAAGGCAAGGGAATACTGATACAGAATGAGCGTACGGGAGCACTATCAACGCTGAATAATCAAAGTATAGTTTATGGGATGTGTTCAACTAATAGTAATTCCATGAAATCAAGCAATCCGCATAGCGGTATATATAAAGCCGATACAAGTAGAACACTTGACTTAAATGGTGGCAATCCAGCTTGCAACCAAGGGGGAATGATTGTGTTAGAAGGCAATGGCAGCCGTCCGTCACATCAAGGCGATGGATATGCAGAGGGCGAAATTATGTACACCTTGAATAGCACGGAACGCCACGCAGTGGCGGTAGAATCTCATGCCCAGGATGCAAGGTATAACGTGGGGGATATCAATCAGCCATTGTCAGCGAACATGGAGCATGATCCGACAAATGGCGGATTGGTTATGGCGGTAGAGAATCATCCGGCTGACAGCCGTGTGAAGATTTCCGAGGATGGCATGGTGCAAACTTTATCTTCTCGAATGGGAACCGGCGGTGGTAACGTGCCGATGGTTATGGAAGATGCAGTAATAAGTTTCGGCAATGGTCAGCAGCACGATGCGATGTCGCCGTCTGTTGATGTCGCAAAAACTTTGAATTGTATGGATGACCCAGCGAAGATTGTTACCTATGGTCTTGACCGGGCATCTTTTAACCAGGGCATAAATGCAAAGTATGATTTTGCTGTGGATGAAGAAAAGGTTGGCACACAGGTCGCAATGGGACCGGGTGCGGTATGTTCTCCGAGTGCGATTGTTCGCAGGCTCACACCACTCGAATGTGAACGGCTCCAGGGCTATCCTGATTATTGGACGGATATTGGAGATTGGATAGACTCTAAAGGTAAGAAGCATAAAGGAGATTCAGACGCACCACGATATAAAGCTCTTGGTAATTCCATAGCACTTCCATTTTGGCAATGGATGGCAGAACGAATGTGTAAATATATAGATAACCCTACCATGGCAAGCCTGTTTGATGGTATCGGTGGATTTCCACTTGTATTCAGTAGATCAGGCTGTAAACCAGTATGGGCATCAGAAATAGAAGAGTTTCCCATAGCAGTAACAAAAATAAGATTTCAAGAGGATGAAGAATGACCAAAAAAAGAAAAAGCATGGATTTAAGGTGGTCAAGTAAGGAGGTCAAACAAAATGCAAGAATTATATAACACATGCCCGGAGTTTAAAGAATATGTAGATCGGTATTGCACGAAGCATAATATAACAGTTTCGGAGGCACTACAGCATTATGTCGTAAAGGATGCAGCACGATATTATCTTGAAATAAAATAATTTTTATAGTAAAATATTTATAAAAAAAGGAGGTACCCGGTATGGGAAACATGGAACTATTAAGAGATTTTATTAATAGAAGTGGAATTTCGCTTACAAACCTTGCAAAGAAATTGAACATTACTTATGTGGCGCTTAATAACAAGCTCCAGGGTAAGTATGCATTCACATTAGATGAAGCGCTGCTTCTTAAAAAGGTTCTCGGCCTTGCACAGAGCGAATGGAATGCCGTGTTTGACGAGGAGGATTAAAATGGTACAGATAATATGTGATGAATGTGGCAAAAAGGTTAATATGCCCACTTCACAATTTAAAAGATCTAAAAACCATTTTTGTTCTCGTCAATGCCATATGAAGTTTATGAATAGAGAACTAAATCCAAGTAGAATGACACCAGAAGTTAGAGAAAAAATACATAATTCTATGGTTGATACTGGATCTAATAAAGGCTATCAAAAAACATATGGCAGACATACTCACAGAATCATTGCAGAACAAATTTTGGGTAGACCATTAAAACCGGGTGAGATTGTTCATCATATAGATGGCAATAAAAGAAATAATAATCCTAATAATTTAATGGTAATGACTCAATCAGAACATGCCCGCTTGCACTTTACAAAGAAAAGAGGTGATGATAAATGAACCTATATCCGCATCAAATAGAAGCTTTAAAATTGATTAAAGATAAAAATAGATGTGCTGTATATTATGATATGGGTTTAGGTTAGCAAAACTTATATCGGATCAGAAAAAATGGTTGATTTAGGTGCCAACATCAATCTGGTAATATGCCAAAAGTCAAAAATTGAAGACTGGATTAATCACTTTAAAGAAAATTATCAATTTGAATTTGATATTTATAATCTTACAAATCCTAAAGATTTTGACATATTTATCAATTTACATTTTATATCACCAAAGTTAGGTGTAATTAACTACGACTTAGTATGGCGACGACCAGAACTTCTTAAATTAAGCGATTTCACACTCATGCTCGATGAGTCCTCGCTTATAACAAATCGAACAGCTAAAAGATCCGAATTTATTCTTAACTTAAAACCGACAAATGTAATTCTTCTTTCCGGTACACCCACTGCAGGTAAATATGAGAAATTATGGTCACAACTACAATTGCTCGGCTGGAGTATCGATGAAGAAACATTTTTTAAATCATACGTTGATTATAAATGGGTTGATAAAGATGGATATTGGGATAAACAAATCCTCGGTTATAAAAATGTTGACCATCTTAAGAGGCGCTTGACTAAGTTTGGAGCAATATTTAAAAAGACAAACGAGGTTATTGATCTACCGGCCCAGATTGAACAGATGATTTATATTGAGCCAAGTATAGAGTATAAGCACTTTAAGAAGCATCATTATCTTGAAATTGAAGATAAAGAGCTCATAGGGGATACAGCACTAACTAAGATCTTATATGAGCGGCAGCTCTGTGGACAGTATAGCCAAGACAAACTTGATGCATTCCGGGACCTTGTTGAAAGTACGGAAGATCGATTGGTTGTCTTCTATAACTTTACAGAAGAATGGCATAGACTTGGCAAGATTACGGATGAGCTTGGAAGGCCGTCATCAGTAGTAAATGGCCAATTTAAGCATCCGGAAGTACTTGACAATCATGATAATGGCATTTTGTTTGTCCAATATCAAGCCGGAGCCTACGGTCTTAACTTACAAAAAGCCAACAAAATCATTTATTACAGCTTGCCACTCGGCATAGGATCCTGCGATCTGTGGGAACAATCAAAAAAGCGTATTCATAGAATCGGACAAAATAATACATGCTTCTATTATTACTTATTGGTTAAAAACAGTATTGAGACCTGGAATCTTGAACTGCTAAAAACCGGTAAAGATTTAACGGATGACTTATTTAAGAAAGAGGAGGAAAGGAATGAACACAATATGGGATGATTTTGACGGAAAACCCAGAAGAAAGGGACAGAGAGAAATGAGCTACGAACAGGGTTTTGCTGATGCAAAGGCACAGTATGAGCCTAAGTGGATTCCTGTTACAGAAAAATTGCCCGATATGGGTAAATATGTTTTATGCTCTGTCAATAAGATTAATGTTTATGAATCAGATTTAGAGATAGTAATAGTCCAGTTTCACAATGAAGGTTGGTGGACAGATGGCAGAATTAAAGCATGGATGCCATTACCCAAACCTTACAAGGAAGGAGAATAACGGATGAAAGATACTAACGATTATGAAGATATTTACATTTTTGATACATTAGAAGAATGTCACGATTGGTTTGATAGAACTGATTTTATATTGACAGATGCTGATATTGAAGCTTTAAAACAGGGGAAAATAATAAATGCATCCGTCAATAGGGAATATGCTATAACACTTAGGATGGCAAAGGAAGGAGAATAAATATGCTAAAAACTAACCAGTATTGTGATGTATGTGGAACGGAAACCGAACATGCATCAGATCTTAGAATAACAATACCGCATAAGGCAAAAGAGATCCATATCGGATGCCTTTGTGATGCCTGTGTTGAAGCCATTGATAATGCTCTCGATACCAGGCAGCACATTATGGGGATAACTATTACACCATATAAATCCGGTGTGAAATATCCATATCGAATCGATGAGCAGGGCCGTAAAGTTAAGGCACCCGAAAGGAGATCCGATGTTACATATATTTAAAATTAGAAGGCATAATTGGTTTGAAAATGCAGTGTCATTTCTTATTGTTTGTTTACTGATATGCTTTGCACTAATGTTTAGGTTAGTATGTCTTATACAAGAGATATATGCCAATCAACCAGAACCCGTTCAGTGGGAATATGTAAAGCATGTTGAACGGAGCATTTCTCCCATTATGGAAATTGAGAATCATGTAATTGAGGCTTACGAAATTGAACCTCAGTATATGCTTTATGAACTTGTAGAAAAACCTTTACAGCAGACAAGAAGTCTCACAGCAGACTTAGGGGTGTTCTACGGACCAAGTGGAAAAGAGACTTATTACAATCTCCCAATGGAAGGTGTAATTAAGATAATGAAGGATGCTGGCTTTTACATGGATTATAAGATAAGGGAGGATGGTGTAAAGACATATGGCGGATATGTAATGTTAGCAGCAGACCTTGATAAATATCCCCGGGGAACATTATTAGAAACTTCACTGGGTAAAGGTATTGTATGTGACACCGGGAGCTTTGTGGGATCAGATGTAGTCGTAGATATAGCAGTTAATTGGTAAAGGTACCCATATATTTGAATTTGCGGAGGATTAAAAATGCCACATAGTTTAAGAGCAAAACTTAAGTATATGGCCATATGCGGTCATATCACTAAGAAAGATTATGAAAAAGTATGCAAGGCTCTTGATGCCGAAAAATCGATGAATGCTGCAGTGGAAGAAATCAAAGCTCTTGATAAAGAATATGACTTTTACACGGACCGTGATAGAGTAAACGGATTAAAAAGGGCATTACAGATTATTGATAAACATATGAAGGGAGAGAAGGAATGACGCACAAATACAAGAAGTATAAGAGAGCGTTCAAGGTTGCCTGTGAGTTATTGAATGGAAATTGGCTTTATGGCTATGACACAGACAAGATATTTGATATTGTAATGAAAGAGCAGGGTGTTGTATCGAGCCTGGATTATGAAAAATTTATTCTTGAACACCTAGATGTTTTGACTGGTAAAGGAGAAGCGGAATGACAAACGAAGAGGCAATTAAATGGTTTAGAGAAAGTCCTGCTTATCATAAAGACCATGAACCTTATAATATGGCAATCAAAGCCTTAGAGCAAGAGCCTTGTGAGAACGCTATAAGCCGTGATGCGGTAGAAAAAATCACCTAGGAAGAGCCTACTTACACAGATCCTTTAAATGTCTTAACAGAGGTTAGAGAGAAGGTTAGAAATTTACCCCCTGTTCAACCTAAGCAAAAGATAGGATATTGGGAGTATGGATACGCTTTTCTAGATGGTAACTATTGTAAATGTTCGGAATGTAAAGAAATAATCAAGTGTATATACCCTATGCACTATTGCCCCAACTGCGGAATAAAGATGGCTGAGCCACAGGAAAGTGAGGGATAATGATGGCAACATATGAAATTACGGCAGAAATGAATCTTAAAAAGATTATTGCCGAATCAAGGGAAGTTGCACAAGCCTTGAATGAGTTTGCTAATAATCTTGAACGGATTGAAAAGAAGTATGGTACAGAAGATGAAAAATATGAAATGGTGAATCTCGGTAATGGCCTGTTTGAAAAACGCTATAAGGCAGAAAGTGAGAAAGTATGACTAAAGAACAGCAGTATTGGGAGAATACACAAGAAGCATTAAGCAGGATATTTGACCGATGCGAAGAGATAGATCCACAGAGTGGCTATAATATGTTGGGAGATATACAGTTTGTGCGAGGCTTTATTAACAAACATAAGCCACAGGAAAGTGAGGAATGAATAGATGATAATTAGTAATCAAGATGGAAAAACTATTATAGTCGGAGATCCCGGAGAATTAATAGTAGAGTTTTGTATGATCACGGAACAATTAACATTTGGTTTGCTTAAAGGTGGAATACCAAAAGATGAGCTGCTTAAATTAATAAGTGATGCAACTATAAGAGCCACAACTAACGGTGTTAAGGAATTTGCAAAGGAGCAAAGCAAGGCAGAAAGCGAGGAATAAGGAGGAAAACAAATGAATATGTCAGAATGGGCAAAAAGAGAAGTGGAGATAGTTAAGGAAGATAAAACAGGAGATGAAGAGCTGTGCAGGTACGCAGACGGATGTTATGATTCGGCACTTAAGGCTTTCTTAAGTCTATGCGAAGATGGACACTCCGGAATGAGTATCGGGTTTACACTCGGAATCTTAAATCGATTAGTCAAAGGATTGCCGCTTAGTCCGATTGAAGGCAAAGATGATGAATGGGAAGTAATTGAACGGAAAGACAATCAACTCACTTATCAAAATAAAAGATGCTTTGCACTCTTCAAAAAAGTAATAAATGGAGAAGTGAGTTATAACTACGTTGACAAAACAGTAGCATTCTTCAACGGAGAAGACACAGGCTGCCACAACGGACACTCTGCAAAGCTCGTTGATGAACTTCACCCGACGACACTTCCTTTCATGCCGCCGGAAAAGAGTTATAAGGTCTACGGTAATTACTACGATTCGGCTCTTGATGATTACCAATTAAGAGAATATACATACTTAATCAATCCGGACGGAGAAAGAGAAGAACTCAACAGATATTTCATTTTAAGCGATAATGACGCGACAGAATTAACCAAAGAGGAATTTGATCGTCGAAAAGCTGTTTGGGGAAAAGAGCGATATAAGGAGGCAACAGATGAATCTAATAATTAATGGAGAAATGTTTTTAGGATGGCTGGTTCTTAGCGGATTTATAGATGAAGCGACCTGCCATGAAATAAAAGAAGCAGCAGAGAAATGCAGAATCATCCCTGAAAATCCTACAAACAAAGATGTTATGTGTGCATTCTTTGGTCAAGTAACGCTTGATAAAGTTATGTGCATTGATCCTGAGTGGTTTAATAGTCCTTATGGAACAGGAAGGAAAGGTGAAAACAATGCTGAATGAAGAAGAATATCAGAAAACACTTGTGAAATATCTTGATACTCTAAGACCAGAAAATAGTAAGCACCGAGGTAAAGCATGTTGTGTAGGTTGTGACCATAGCAAGTGTATGTTTTTAGATTGGTGCGATGTTGAACCAGGAGCGGCAACGATTATGTTTAATGCTTTTAATTTTAACAAGATGCTTGAACAATGGAAGGGGCGAGTAAATGAAAGATAAAGACCTACTGAAAGCAATAATGAAGTGTTGGTGGAGTTGGTGGTTTTGGAGAGCGATTACCCCACATGAGGCATTAAAAACAATTGTGATATTGCTCAAACTGCATTACAAAGATTGGGAGGGGTATTTAAAATGACCAAAGCCGAATTGATTGAAATAGTTAAACACCATGAAGAAGGAACAGGAATCACAATGGGTGTAAGGGGTTTAAAACTCATTTTGTTTTTTAAAGGTTCATGGAATCCGCAAGAATCATACACTTTCTTCGACTTAGTTGAGTATCAAAACGAGATATATGTTTCAACGAAATATGAAAATCGATTCGGAATAGAGCCTGGTACAGATTCCAAAGCATGGATTACGTTTGATGAGTTTTACAACTTTTGCCATAAAAAACCATACAAGGAAGGAGAATAACAGAATGATATCACTAATTTTTATTATCTTAGTTATTATAACAGTTAAGGCTGCTAAGGACTGGGAAGAAGAAGCCATAGTTTTCGCAGGAGTAGGAGCATTTATTGCTGGAGTAGCACTCATCGTTATTGTAGGTTGTTTAGTTGATGTGACATATAGAACAGACGAAATGATTCAGATATATACCGAGGAAAATGCAGAAGTTGAGAAGAAGCTGGAAAACGCAGTACAGAACTATATGCAATATGAAAAAGACATAATGATAAGCGTTTCGCCGGACACCGACACAATCAGCCTCATTTCATTATATCCCGACCTTAAGAGCGATAAGCTTGTAGAGTCCGAGATAGAAACGTACATCAGTAACAACGACAAAATCAAAGAACTTAGAGTAAACAAGACAATGAAGAGCACATTCAAGTTTTTACTATTCTTTGGTCACTAGGAGGACGAATAAATGAAAGATAAAGTAAAAATCCTAGACACGGAGTACACCATACAGCTATTACACGAGGAGGACGACCCAAAGCTCAAAGAGTGCGACGGCTACATGGATTTTACATCCAAGAAAATTGTAGTATGTGACCGACGTAGCGACGACAAGATGCAAGTAGAAAAGCCCGAGGTAATCATTGAGAAAGTTGCACGTCACGAAATGGTACATGCGTTTTTGAGTGAAAGTGGATTAGGTGTTAACTCATGGGCGGACAATGAGGAAATAGTTGATTGGATAGCAATACAATTTCCAAAGATGCAGAAAGCTTTTAAAGAGGTATTTTGTCATGAATAACATCATAGCCACCGGAGTTATTATATTCGCATTTTCAATGAGCATTATCGGGTTATATTATTTACACAAAGGAGAAGCAAGATGACAGAAACTCAATTTAAACATAAAGTAGAAAAATATCTTGAATCCATAAATACCTGGTTTATTAAATACTGGGCGGGTCCCAAATTTACCAAGGAAGGGGTCCCGGACATCCTCGCCTGTATTAACGGCACATTCTATGGAATCGAACTTAAAACCGATGTGGGGAGACCTACTATGTTACAGATCATAAATCTTTCAAAGATTCGAGAAGCAGGTGGAATAGGAGTTCTTTTATATCCGGATGATTTAGTACACTTTCAAGCCTTTGTCGAGAAAAAAACACCATTAAGCGAGCATTGGTACCGAGAAAATATCATGCTACAGAGAAAATGGTTTGAAAAGCTTAATAAATAGCATAAAAAACTATTTACAAATTTATAAAAAAATATTATAATAAGAACCATAGGAGGTAAACAATATGGAACAACTTAATGAAGAAAAATTTGTCATTGATAATGACAAAAAAGCTGACTGGGCTCTTGAACAAATCAAGGAAAAAGAAGAAGAACGCGACCGCTTAATTGATATTGCGAAAGAGAAAATCCAAGACCTAAACCTGCAGATTGAAGCACTCGAAGCCAAATGCAGCAACGAGACCGGGTATCTTAAAGGATTACTTGCAGAATATTTCAACACGGTACCGCACAAGGAAACTAAAACTCAAGAAACATATCAGCTTCTTACCGGAAAACTTGTTTATAAGAAACCTTCCGTTAAGATTAACCATGACGATGAGAAACTTATTGAATGGTTGAGCGAGACGGAGTATGTTGAGACAAAACAAGCACTTAAGTGGGGAGAATACAAAAAGAACCTTATCGTACAGGGTGACGACGTAATCGATACCGAGACCGGAGAAGTTGTAGAAGCATGTTCAATCGAAGAGGTGCCGGCAAGTTTTGAAGTAAAATATTAGGAGGTAAGATATGGCAGGAGCATTAAAGCATATGGAAAGATCCCATCGTGGATACCATAAGAATGTTGATTTTACGGATTTTCACCGTAAGGCCAAGTATAAGGAAGCTCAAAAATTGCAGCGGATGTCCTTAACTGATATGTTAAGGAAAGTGATCCATAGAACTGCAGATAAATAGGAGGTAAGATATGGCAGAAAAAATATTAATAATGGGTGAGAGTGGTACCGGTAAATCCACATCCATTCGAAATTGCGATCCAAACACAACCGCGATCGTTAATCCGGTAGGTAAACCATTACCATTTAGAGGAGCAGGTAAATTTACCACAATGAACGGTGAGACGGATGCCGATAAGATTTGTGAATTCATGAAAAGGGCAACCGAGTGCGGAGTAAAAACCATTGTGGTTGACGATTTTCAATACATCTTGGCCATTCCTTATATGGATCGAATCAAGGAAACCGGATGGGATAAATATAATGATTTTGGTTCGAATTATTTTAAGATCATCGATATTTGTAACAACCTTCCTAAAGATGTATGTGTGTATTATCTTACACATTGCGAGACGTTGGATAACGGCATTACCACAGTAAAACTTATTGGTAAGCTGCTTCGTGAGAAAATCACGGTCGAAGGACTTTTTACCATAGTACTTAAGACCGGAGTAAGTGAAGGTAAATATTACTTTTTTACCCAGAACAACGGCAAGGATACCGTAAAATCACCTCTTGGTATGTTTGAATCCTTTAGTATTGATAATGACCTGGCTTATGTGGATGCAAAGATAAGGAATTACTACGAGCTCGACGGAGCCAAGAGTGACGCTGAAATTGCAAAGCTTGATGAGGAGAAAGCTGGAAGCGTTGAAAAACCCGAGCCTCGTAGACGTAGAGGTGGATCCCATACGGTTGAACCTCAAAAGGAGGAGGCCAGTAAACCTAATGTTTCGGAAGATAATGCGGCAGGAGATAAGGGAAACGAAGAACCTGATAGACCTGTAAGAAGAAGTAGAAGGACTCATGATGAAGTAGTGGCTGAGAATAATCAAAAGATGGCCGACTACGTCAACGAGACATTCAAAGATGCAACCGGTGAAGAGGTACCATTTGAAGAGATAAATGCACCCGAAGCACCCGCATTGAATCCGGTGCCGCATCGCACAGTTGAAGAAACCAAAAGAAGAACAAGAAAACCAAGATAAAAGGAGGACAATAAAATGTCAGTAGATTTTAACAAATTTGATCAGATGATCGATAACAACGAGCTTAAAAAGCAGATGGATGCTGCAGGAGAGTTTGACGATGTTCCTAAAGGAATTTATAGGTGTGTTATTGATAAGATGGAGGTTAAGGAAACCAAGAAACAGGATGGTTTAATATTTGCCGTACAAATGGGAATCACCGAAACCATTGATGCACCTAAACAGCAGAACAAGCGCAAGATTTTCTTTAACCGCAAGATTGCCGGGAACAAGGTTTCAGACAGATGGAACGACGGAGTTGCCATTAAGGGTGTAATCGCTTGGATTGAAAAGCTTCTGGACGAAGGCGACACGGTTGAATTTAAGAGTTACAGCCAGTTTGCCGACGAAGTTCTTGATATATATCAGGACATTTGCCCTCAGATTGAGGTAGAGGTTGAGTACGATCCCGATGGATTTAACCCTATAACTATAAAAGAGGTTTTTGATAAATAACACAGCACAGTAATGGTATCTCGGTAGCGAAATAGGTAGATGCGCCCACTATAAGGGTGTGGTTGAGAAACCTTTTATAGACGTATAAGAGGCAATTTTCGTAAAAAGTCCATGTTGTAAGGTGCAAATCCTTACCCGAGATAGCAGTCGAGTGTCCATCTCATTCGACTGTACAGATTAGTTGACATCCTGTCGGATGTGTACAGCAGTGGCGAAATAGGTAGTCGCTTAATAAGTTAAGGTAAACCCCATATGTATAGCCATGTAAAATTTGGATGTGAAATTCATCGCTGTTGGATTGAAGTGTTGCCATGTGAGGTGCAAATCCTCACCTGCTGTATCCACTTCTTAGTGGACATTGATCCCCCATAACAAATTGTTGTATCTTGGAAGTGTAAGGGTGCACTCCGCGGGCGACTGTATAGTTCAAACATTGAGAGAACTCCGGCGGCAGAATGAGGTTCGACTCCTCATCCAAGGTATCACGAGAGCCCAGCCGCTTTCGTGATGTTCAGTTCCTTTCATTTATGCTTCGTTCTCAGATAGTTTAGATCCGGTTAAAACACCGTCATCACGGAGACAGGAGGTTCAAATCCTTCTTCTGGGAATCACTAAAAATTTAGGAGGTAAAAATATGAATATAGGAGATCCCATCTATGAGGTTACCGACAATGAGTTAATACTCGGTCAAATTATTAAGGTAAATGGTGAAAATGATTGTACCGGACATGTTACGGCCATCATTCCCAAGGAGGCATTTGTTGCAGCATATAATAAATGGATAAAGGGGGACAAAAAGAGTGTTACAAAATTTTTTAGAAGGCATTTTTAGCTTTGAACGAGATGCAGATTACGCAAGAATTATTGGAATTGGATTAATTGGTGTAATAATGCTAATATTATGGATATGGATCAATAAGTCCGATAAGGAGCAAAAATGATTTTTTACGACTTAGAAGTGTTCAAATATGACTGGCTTGGTGTATTTATTGACACCGACACAAGGCAAGAGCATGTTATAGTCAATGATACCCATTTATTATACAAGCTCTATTGCGATAACATCAAAAATATATGGGTGGGTTATAATAACAAGCACTATGATAAATACATTGTTTTAGGCATCATATTTGGGCTTAATCCAAAAGAAATCAACGATAAAATCATTATTAAGCACATGGAAGGTTGGCAAATAAGTGATGTATTTCGGAATAGTAAAATGATAAATTACGATCTTATGCCAAACGACATGAAGTCATTAAAAGTTCTGGAAGGGTACAAAGGTCACAACATCAAAGAGACTTCGGTACCCTTTAACATTGATAGAAGACTCACAAAAGAAGAAATCGAAGAAACCATTAAATATTGCCGGACAGATGTACATGAAACCATAGATAACTTCATGTGCACCATTGACGAATTCAACGCTATATTTGACATCATTAAAGCATTTCCAAACCAGGTAAATATATCAAATATAGGTGATTCTGAAGCACGAATTACAGCTAAAGTACTTGGATGCGAAAGGCACGATTATAATGATGAGTTCGACTTCTATGTACTGCCATGTGTAAATGTAACCAAATATAAGGAAGTTGTCGATTGGTTCAACGAGTGTGCGAGAGAGGCTAAAGAACTTAACTTAAATCAAGCGGACGAAAAAACCAAACAGGAATGGTACAAGTCAAAATCACTTACAATTGATGTGGCCGGTGTTCCACATACATTTGGTTTTGGCGGATGCCACGGTGCACCTAAAGAACCCATCCATCTTGTTGGCGGTCTATATCATGTTGATGTAAACAACTATTATCCATCCTTTTTACTAGCACACGGAATGGTTACAAGATCCGCAAGAAATAACAATTATGATCTTGTATACAAAACGCGAAAGCAATTAAAAGAAAAACAAATGAATGCTAAAACCAAAGAACAGTCAAAAGCATTCAAAAAGGCACAATTACCGTATAAAAAAATGTTAAACGCGCTTTCCGGAGCTATGAAAGACAAAGCTAATCCAGCATATGATCCTCGCAATAATAACATCATGTGTATTAACGGTCAGTTAATGCTGCTAGATTTGATTGAACATCTTGAAATAATACCCGGATTTAATTTAGCTCAATCTAACACGGATGGTCTTATAATACAGCTTCCGGATACAGATGAAGCTTTTGATATGATGGACGATATTTGTTACGATTGGGAATGCCGAATGAGTACCGAAAAATGCTCAATTGGGCTTGCAACGGACCAGATAGCAGAAATATATCAAAAGGATGTAAACAACTACTTATGGATTGATTTAGACGGTGGAGTGGAGCGAATCGGCGCGTATGTAAAAGAGCTTGGACCACTTGATTTTGACTTACCGATAATAAATCAAGCTTTAGTAGATTACATGGTAAATAAAATCCCGGTTGAAACCACTATTAATGAGTGTAAAGATTTAATAATGTTTCAAAAAATAGTCAAATTATCGACTAAGTATGAATATGTGGAGCACAACGGTATAAAATATGATTATAAGTGTTACCGCGTGTTTGCTTCCCGAGACGCATCGGATGGTAAAATTCTTAAATGCCGGTCCGGAAATAATCCGGCTAAATTTGGCAATACTCCCGATAGCTGCTTTATATTTAACGATGATGTAAACGATGCTCCGATTCCGACAAAGCTTAACAAACAATGGTATATAGATCTTGCTAAAAAGCGATTAAAAGATTTTGGATTATAAAAAGGAGTCCCCACTTAAGGGGACCCTTTTATTTTAAGTTATTCAGTTTTTCAAAAAAGTTATCAGTTAGCCTTGGATTTAATACGCTTACTGCTTCGATTAGCTCATCCATGAGGAGCCATGCGTCTTCGGCGGGTTTTCCGGCGATGCCTCGTAAAAAATTAGAATCGCCATATAATCCTACTTCGGATTCAATCTTACTGTCATTTGAATATCCAACGTCTATCATAGAAGGTTTTTCTCCATATAAATGATCTAGCACTGTAAATATGGCCGCTAATTTTTCACAGTTTTGAATTGTATGTTTGCCAGATTTAATCTGGTCTACCGCATCAAGTAACTCCGCTTCCGTAAACATATCTTAATCCTGTTCGAGCTGCTTAATCCAACGATTAATCATCTGAGCCGTTTCCGGATCCTTCGCATCTCTCTTAAGTTCCCTTAAATCCATCGCAAGCTCTTCTTTGGCATCCTTACGGCTGTAGTCGCGATTGTCATTTCTATATGACATATCATCATATGAGCCGTCTCTATTGTTCGAATAACGACCCATGGAATCGCGTCTTGCATTTCTACCACGACCTCTACCGTCGCCTCTTGCGTATGAATACCCGGACTCATTAGAGTAACCGGCATCTTCCATGGCCATAATGGTATCAATGGACTTAATAGAATGAGTAAGTTTATCAACTACATCAAGACTTCCGGCCGATAACTCGCCTTTCTTTGTGATTTTTTCAAGTTCCTCACAAAGCATCTCTTTTAATTCTTCCATCTTATGCATGTGTATACCTCCTTCCTCATGCTACTCTGGTGATACTCAAGCTACCATCAATCACGTTGATTAATGGAGTGGGTACCGTTGCAGGATCGTCTACATTTCCGTTGACATATTCCACAGCCACTGTAAAGCAACATCCGCGAGGGACGTCCACCGTGGCTCTTGATGTCACATTGCCGTATTCGTCTACAGCTGCAGGAGTAAAGATACTTCTACTGCCGACACGCTCTTCTCCTGAAACCACGATTGCTGTTGCTATCGGAGTAACATCACCGCCCTCGGGAATTGCAATATTGCCTGTAAACTCAACTTCATATCTTGCAAAGCATGAATTAGGATTGTTAACTATGCCACGCAGAACAAAAATTCCTGTGCCGTTTTGATGGAATATGTATCCCTTATTGCACCGAATAGAATCAATAAATGGAATAGCCTGATTAAGCGCGACGCTTTCGACCTGGTCCCTTGTTAAATATTCTGCCATAGTTTCACCTCCTTAGAAGTTACCACATCCGCATCCACAACCGGAATTAAGGTTGTTGGGACATGTAAAGATGGGCTGTTCTCCATAAACAGGAACGGTGCCAACGGGACACTGGTTCAATCTGTTATAGATACCATCGATAATTGTGGAATTCTGAGCAACCTGGGAAGCCTGTCCTCTTGCATAAAGAACTTCCTGACGAAGCTGAGAAATCTCATCGTTCTTAGCATCGATCTTGTCCTGGCAAAGCTGGTCCTTAATGGACTGAATGCCGCCATTGATAACATTGAGAATGCTCTGGGTGTTCTGAGTATCGTTTGTACGTGTAGCACATGCCTCACGAGCGATATCTGCACCAAGATTAGCGATGCCAAGACGGTTCTCGCAGCAACAGTTACCGAGCTGAGTACCAAGAGAATTGAAGCCCTGGCTCATAGCGGTCTGCAATGCGAAGTTCTGGTTCATGTTAGCCATCTGTCTTGCATTAGCACCCTGCTCTACGCCTGCAAAGCCATTAGCAAGTGACATCTGGATATCTCCGCAGCATCCGCAAAGCTGTGTAGAAAGGGCAGCCAAAGCGTCTCTTACAGATGTAACGTTATCGTTAATCATCTGGTCTCTGAAGCCGTTATTGGTATTGGTGTTAATGTTCTGCTGTCCGGTAAGAACCCAAGGGAAATCGTAACCGAGCTGTGCGTTACCGCCGAATCCTCCTCCGAATCCGTTACCCCAGCCGCCTCCGGCAAGTAAGAGAAGAAGGACGATCCATCCCCAGTCACCACCAAAGCCGCCATTACCAAAGCCACCATTGCCGCCACCATACATAGGTGCGACGGGCATTACCATGCCGTTGCTTTCATCTGTTAAAGCCATAGTTTTACCTCCTATAATTTTTTTAGGTTAGGAACTACTCTCGCGACGAATAGTCCGTATATATTAAGGCGCTCTTAATATTTAAAACTTAAATTTATTAGCAACCATTTGACGGATATCAGGCTTGTTCCACATTTGCCTTGCCTGATTTACTTGATTTTGGTTAACCATACCTGAATTAAGCAAGTATTGAGCCATCTCATCCGGCGTACTAATACCTTGCATGTTTTGTATATTCATCTTAGGATTTATTAATCCTATCGCTTGTAATATGGTATTCGGTATCATCGTCATCCACCTCGATTTCTTTCATAATCTTTTTGACAGTCTTAGGTGCTATCTTCTTTTTAATGTCCTCAATATCACTCTGAATCGCTTCAATTTGACCTTTAATCTCATCGAGTGCTAAATTGTCCGTCTGAGGTTCTTTAGACTCCTCTACGGGGCTGTTTTCCTCTTTAACGAGCCGATATTTTTCAAATATAGGTCTGTCAAGCTGAGAAAACCCCATGGTCTTAGTGTAAATATATGGTGCATTCTCATCTTTAAAAGTAACACTATTACCAAGCCCAATCGGATAACTTCTAGCTTCCGCTTCACTCGATATACTCATGATGATTCCACTGTTTTGAATCTGTTGAGCTTGTATGTTGGGAGCGGGTGCAGCTTGCTGGGCCTGTTGATAAAATTGATTTTGTGCGTAATAAGGGTTGTACTGTGGATAAGCCATTTTTTATTCTTCCTCCTTTGTCCAATACCAAATCGGTGCTTCATCGCCGCTGTCCCAAGTGTCAAAATAGCGGCCATTTTTGACAGCGATTACATGTGTTCCAGTCCCAAGTATATAAGTGCCCTTAAAATGCTCACCACAAAAATCTTTGACGGTATAGCATCCCGGACAATCACTCGGTATTATATATCGTTTATATCCTTCTGTTTTAAGGTATTCATTCCAGACTCGGTTTGAAGATGGCATGTCGTACATTAAAAGACCTTGTAAACAAAGGTCCACATATACCTCATACCATGATTTTTGCATTGCGATAGAAATTGCTCTAACTACGCAATCACCAACGTAGGATCCGCTGGGATTTGGATTACGATGAATAAACATATTCTTCACCTCCACACAAATTAATTGTAAATAAAAAGGTACCTAACTAAAATGAATTAATTAGGTACCTTTGAGGTAAGAATATGGAAATTTTATGCCCTAAACGTATTTAAATAACACTTTTTCGTACTTACAGATTATATTACGAACTTGCTTAACCGATAGATCATACGTTTCACTTAGCTTTTCATATGTCAAACCATCGATATATCTTGATTTAAGAATATCTCTATGCTTTTGAGAATGAATGTGTTCGTCAATTATCCGGCTGATTTGGCTATTTGTATATTCAATCATTTTTTAACCTTAACTCTCCCGGTACCATGACACATGTTGCATTTTCGGTACCCACTATTACCACCGGTCTTACGAACTCTTCTTTTAGTTACCTTTTGTCTTACCTTCGGCATTTATATCTCCCACTCCACTTACGTATGCATCACCTTGTCCGGTTTCAACTTCTTGTTCTACTTCAATCTCATCAACAAATTGCAATTCGTAACAAACCCATAAACCGTTACTTACAAAAAAAGCAATTATTAAAATTACCGACAAAATAAAAAGTCTTTTATTGGTTCGCTCTAATCTTGCTCCCTGGGAATCAAGGACGTAATTAACGTTGATTTTATCATCCATTTTAATCGTCCTCCATCTTGGTTTCAATTACTGTTACTCTATGATCAAGAGATTTAATTTCATTCTGAATTGCGCTCACCATATCGGTGGTCCGGTTTACCGATTGTTGTATGTTCTCGAGTTTAACAATAACCGTAGTAGCATCAATCGCACCGGCTCTAGCCTCATTCTTATCATCTTTCGCATTAGCTTTAATAAGCGAATAAATGGTGATGAGAACTGACACTATAGATATTGTCCATGGAATAAAGCTTGTAGTATCCACTGTAAGCAGCATCTTCATATATTCTCCTATCTTTAATTTATATACTCATTATATCATGCTAGAAAAAATAAAAACACAGTTAGCTTAACAAACTTGTCCAAGTTTTTGGTCCACAAACACCATCCGGAATGCCACATTCAATATGATCCCTTTGATAATTAAGGACTGCTGCCTTAGTTTTAGATCCAAATATACCATCCACATCACCGCAGTTATGGCCCTTGCTATTGAGTAACCACTGCAAAAGCTTAACATCATCGTTAGAGCTACCGGTTTTACAGATGATCTTCTCGATCGTAATTTTACATGTGGGCTCTGCAGGTTTAGGGATAGGTGTTACATTTTCACCATAGAAAATGTCCATATCAACATTACCGTTAATGCCACTAACCGAACCCTTACTCGTATATTGCCACATTTTACAGGGCATACTAGGTTGAGACGGTCCCCATATTGCAAGCCAAATGGGGCATGTTAACTCATTTCGATAGATAACATTTTTGAAATAATCAGATGAAGCATAAACACCGGTATCATAGCCGTTTTTCTTCATACCGTCCACGTACTTTTTGCACATGTCCGTTATTAACCGTCTGTTTTGATAAACATTGATGCCATGTTTCTGCTTGTAATGATCCGCATCTTCCATATCGAACCAGACACCAAGCATGGGCTTTTTACCTTTGAGTACTCTTAAGGAGTGTTCAATCTCATTATCCACATTGTCGAGTGTGAGTGCATATGAATAGAGATATGCACCCCAAGGCAAACCTATCCTTTCACATTCAGTGACATACTGATTGAATTTAGGATCATCCTGGTTAATAGCATTGCCGCCCCAGCCAAGACGAATAATGGCAAATTCAATGCCATCGGCTTTCACTTTGTTCCAGTCAATATTGCCTTGGGCATTAGATACATCAATTCCCTTCATCTTATCTCTCCCTTTTCTTCATATGCTCACGAGCAATACTTATTGCGATCACTGCACAAAATCCAATTAATCCAACCACTAACACGGATGAAATAATCCCAAGGATCATAAATTAACCCTCCTTATTTGCTGCATCTGTCCAAGCTTCACAAAAAGCATAGATGGCCGCTGAAATAACAGTGCATACTGAACCAACAATGGCGAGAGTCTGATTGCCTACTACAATACCACTGATGCCGGTACCCAATGATGCAAGTGCTGCTGCCACACAAACCCAAAATTTACGAGATGTCAATTTGTTCCTCATAGTTAATATCCTCCTTGTTTTAAAGGTTTGTAAAGGGGATGAAGCCGCAATTTGAATTGTCATGACATCTTCATCCCGATTACAACATATTAATGCCCTATAGGCACTGTTACATTGGTACATCGGAATTCTTATTCCACTTTCTTATGTTTTCTCTTTGAGCTTTCCAGATGATAAATCCGGTATGGATCCCAAGCTCACCCCATACAACCGGGAGGCCCACAGAAACTATACTCATGTCTGTTATATTCAGGTACCCACTAAAAATAGTAAGAATATAACAAGCTCCGGTATAAATCCATGCGAATTTAAGATTCATAAAATATAGTCTATCCGTAAAGCCTCTCGTCGCTGGTCTTGCCATAATTACTCCTCTACAATACAATCTTCATAACCATCTGTCTCTAAGATTGTATCAACATCTGACTGCCAATCCCTGTAAAGATTGGTCTTGACAAAATAAGCTCTGTACTTGGCCTGACCCTTTTCTAAGCTCTTGTCTCTTGCCTTTTCGATTGCTCTTGCGATAAATGCTGACATACCTTCTTCCTCCTTTGTCTTTGCCATAATGTATTTATACCTCCAATTCAGGAATAATATCTGACATAATCGTGTCAACAGTTTCAAAGGTTTCATTTGCAAGCTCCTCCACTTCACTTAATCCCTCTTCAACAGCTTCCATTCTTTCCTCTATACTCGGCTGCGGTTCTGTATAAGTGTAAGTAATTGTAGTACCTGATATTACCATTGTGTAATATTCATACTCAGGGCAAGCTACTTCATACTTATCATCAGCGGAAACCTGTTCATAAGTGTGCTTCCACTCGTTTTCCTCACTTAAGGTCTGTGTATCAAACAGCTTCCCATTAACTACTACAGACACATCAACACTTTCAGGCCTGTACTCAGGGTTTTCCTCATCATTCCATATAATAGCCACTGTTACATCCTTCTTGGGAGGGATATAATGGCTTCCATCATTAGAAAACCATGTAGATTTTTCCTGATTCCTGTATACAGTCTTAAAATCAGAATAATCGCCTATATGTGCTCCATCAATAGAGTAAAGATTAAATCCTGACTTGTTAGAGCCAACATAGCCAAGTAACTCAACCACATTGGCACTATGATAAATAAATTCTATTGGATATTCCTTAGAGGAATTTCCGAACTTGGCTATTAGCATAATTGTTATTCTCCTTTTATTTAATTAATCACAAATTTAACTCAATCTTTAGTTGATATAGAACTTAAGTATGATTCCACTACTGACAAGCCCATGTATAGGGAACGAGGTGCGGATACATGGCTCCCTTTTAGTGGTGAAACTGTCACAAAAATAGGCACATGGTCGGGAAGTAAAGAGGTTACGATAAACTTTGGTTTTAGAGTAAAGTCTTTTATGGCTCTCTTTAATGTCAATCAGAATAACCCGATATATCCCGCAGACGCTAAAGAATTTATGTACTATGACGGAGACACAAACACAGGACACCTATACCTATCAGATGGTTCAGATGCATCCACACTAAATATAACTATTAGTGATACAAGTATCACGTTTGATATGGGATGGAGTCAGTTTAACAATGGTGGAAAATACTATATTTTGGCTTGTGGTTAAGCAAACGGGTCTGTATCGCCAAAATAACAAATAAAGTTAAAATCGCATGACACATTATGGTTTTCGCCCGAATTCATCAATGCAATTCGCCCTTGTGTGAAATTGTTTTCATAACCGATTGCATAATAACCTGTCTTAGATAGAGTGACCATCATTATATATGATGTTCCGCTTACGGCACTTGCACCCGATATAAAAGAGCACTCACCATTATTCAATCGGTTGACTATGTCGTTTCGAGTTCCACTTGAATGATAGTGGCTATTACCTTCTTTATTAAGAGCAATCATTATGCTAGTTTGACCACCCATCATGAGTATGTCCTCGGCATCGCCTAAACCGCCCTTTTTAAAAGGGATAACTGTATCGGCACCCCCTTGATTAAGAATGTAACCATAATTGCCACTTGAGTCTTTACCGAACCTAAAAGGTACACCATCACTAGCAGTCAACTGTTGCGTTAAATTTGTGTTAATCTCTTTGATAGTCAAGGCATCAGCAACTTTTCCACTCTGAGTATTGGCCATTACCTGCTCTACTGTGTCAAGTTTGGGATACTGAGATATGGCTGCATTTCCCCACTTTCCTGAAGTAGCATTGTAGATAAGAGCCTGCCCATTTGCAAGTGTGGAAGTATCAATATCAACATCTTCCATCTGCTCTAACTCTGTGAGCCATGTTTTGCTAACATTCTTCCATTTCTGAGTAGTAACATCATACTGCAAAATCTGTCCCTGAGTAGCCTGAGATATATTTACATCTGTTAAGGCTGATAAT
>Ga0247610_10001100_pt1 | contig 34520 bp, 31 predicted proteins | sample 174DNAGHGhighgp2_FD_193483 | JGI IMG/M metagenome (GOLD analysis project Ga0247610, IMG submission 193483) | Sheep rumen microbial communities from Palmerston North, Manawatu-Wanganui, New Zealand - 1742 DNA GHGhigh gp2 | ecosystem: Host-associated > Mammals > Digestive system > Stomach > Rumen...
TGGAGCATACATATTTCTTTAGATCCTTAATGATACCGTGCAAATATACAAAAAGTTACCCAAAGGTAATTTACCAAAGGGTAACTTTTATTGTTCTTTAACGGATTGGGGTAGTCGTTTCTTGATTATCTGCTTTCTGCCACTGTGGCAAGATAGCCGTCCGTACAGATAGTCTCAAAATTCTGTATACGCTCGAAAGCAGCACTTTCAACCGTATAGTACGGTAATTTATAAGAAAAGGGTTACAACAAAAGGCAACTACACTCCCGTGCCGTTGCCTTCAAAAATAAAGTACTTAAAACATTGTTCATCTCTGAACAATATGGGGTTATCACAAGAGTCTTGATAAACAGGCAATCCATTCATCAGCGATTATCTTATGACCTTTAACCGTAGGATGCGTTCCATCTAAGGTCTCATATCGACTGTCATATTTCATAAGTTTCGGAAAGTTCAGGTGCCGTTTGGCTAGATCGGCAAGTCCGATATGACATTGGGACGCTGCTCGTCGTATGGCGTTATTATATTCATCAAAACAGATACCACCTAATCGTTCGGGGAAATGCCACAACTCATTTTGTTTTAAAGTTGTTCTCATAAGGGTTGCACAAATGATTCTTGTATTAGGGTAATAATAGCGCAATCCCATAAGCATTTGCATGTAAGCATCTTCAAAATATCGCAAATCAGTTTTTCCGTCATTGCTCATTGGAGCACAACTGACTGGTACTCCATATCCAAAATCGTTGAAGCCAAGATAAATCAAGATCAGATCAGGGATATGTCCAGAAGTCCTAAGGTGCATGATTCTCTCCTGACAGTTTCCTGCCGGGAATACCTTTCCACTAACCCTGCTGCCAGAATATGAGTTGTTGACACATAAATAGGCCCCTAGTGACTTGTTAACTTTCGCCCACCATGTATCATATACACTTTTAAGTCCATTACGCTTCTGCATTTGCTCATCATAAAAGATAGCATAGCCGTCTGGATTGTACCCACTATAGGTGCTGATAGAATCGCCAAGTATTGATACAAACATAAAGCCCACTATATTTTAATTACCACTTTATATGCCATAATAAGCCCTAATGCAGCATTGTATTTTAGAATGTATGTTGTTCCCTCGCTTACCCCTTTGAGTTTTCCATCGATATCCGTCACCTTCACTCCATCTGTAAAGATATAATAATCATCGCCAATACATTCATACGATTCTTCTCCAACCTTCAAAGAATATAACTCAGGTTGTACACGAAAATATGTGAAACTGCCCATCTGTGTCATGACTTCCAAAGCATTCTCTGTGAGAGCAGTCACAAACCATCGATACATTCGACGATAGCCATAGCCGTTTGACCACAGATTCAACATAACCCCATTAGCCACGTATGTTCCATAAGTCCATGTGTCAAATCCATATTCTATGTAGTAGTCGTAGCCAATATAAGTTCTGTCCTTATTGAAAGAAAGAACCTCATAATAGCCTTTTTCCTTGCTTCCCCAAAGCCATTCACCAATGAGAGTAGCCTCCTGCGGTTCATCCGTCTTTTCAACAAATGTGATGCTATCAATACGTTCTATCGGAGCATCATAAATGCTGCCGTCATTATAATTGACCCGCATTATATTTTGGGCATTAGAATTTGGACAAAAGAAAAAAGCAAATAGAGATAATAGTTGTATGCATCGCTGGCAATTTTCCTTATGGAAGAAACTATAAGTTTTCTTGTACCAAGGAATCTGTTCTCTTTCAACATTATTCAACGCAAAGAGGAAATCTCTTGCAGACTGATAACGTTTAGCAGAATTTATTTCGGTCGCTTTTTTGATAATATTTCTTAGATGCCTGTCTCGAATCTCATCCAACAGCAATTTATCGTAACCCCGTAATCCTATTATATGTGGCCTTTCTTTATATTCTTCACCGCGAGGATCATTATAAGGTTCATGTGTCTCATGGCACTTTTCTATAGATGCACAACCTTTATATGGAAGGTGGCCAGTCAATATGCAATATAATAGAATTCCTACGGAATAAACCTCAGAACTCTGTTCATTAACTTCTTGTTCAAATTTTTCAGGTGGGGCGTATTCAACAGGGAATAATGTATTAAACACATCTGGGAATATAGCAAACGGCAACTTACACACACTAAGCAAACTACCTCTTATTCTTATTTTTATTTTCCCACTTGACGTAAATAGAATGTTTTCAGGCAGTTCTATAAATCTTAAAGCAATGTTATTCTCATGCATGGAATTTATCACTTTCAGAATTTCCATGGCAACCATCTTGGCAAAATCATTTCTTCTGTTTTGATACATCTCATACATCTCAACCGCAAATTCAATAGGTTGCCCGTCAGTTCCGCAAATCCCTCCATGCATTAAGTCATACAATGACACCCCATCACAATAATCCTCTATCAAATAATTATGCCCTACACCATATGATATATAGTCTGTTATTGGTATGAATGCTGTTTTATTAAAGTCTATACTTCCTTCTTTTATATGCCCCCACATGGAAGCAACATAATACGGACGACTCGTAATACAGACCGTTACTTTTTTAAGGAAACAGCCATTATTTTTAGAATAGCAACTACCAAGATAGTATTTCCCCCACGCATCTTCCCTAAGTAGGGAAACGGTTGGGGTATACTCGTAATAAACATCCCTTTCAGATTGTAATCTGATTATTGTCGTAGTATTTCCTTTGGCATCCATCACTTCCAATTTCTCATAGCCTGATGATAATCTATACCCACACATACATCTTTCTTGATAATATTTTCCCTAGGTATCTTCTCTGCCAAGAGATGTACTCGGATCAAACTCATAATACTTATCATTTGATTGTAATGCTGTCATGGGGGAATTTTTAATTATCAGTTAGAAATCTTTGCAATTTAAAGATTGAAGTTCATTCTTATCCTATTTTAATACCAATACCTTGGGGAACATAATACTTTAGAGAAAAAAGCGATTTACCCAAGCCAATGATGTAAATCCATTCGGCTATAACAGACCATAAGTATGAGCGTAGTTGGTAACTCTGTAAGGCTTTTTTATAAGCAGTATATTCAGGTGATTTATAGCCGAAGACCGATTGGTATGAATCATAATCGGGAATTGTTTGGTACGTCAAATCGAAGTAACTGAAATCAACGAGTAGAATTACTGAAAACAAAATACAAATAACTGTTGCTTTCAACAAGTAAAGCGATGGTGTATTACTCAAAGAACGATAGAAAAAACGGGCAAAGACGACCATCAGCCCCCACGACACAATGCTCTCTACAGCACTAACTGCCAGAAATAAAGCAGTTGAATTAAAGTGCATCGATTTGCCTAAAACTGGCAGGAGGCTAAGCAGAGTTATCCATATAGTATAACTTAAGAACAGGTATTTAGCTATTTGCCAATAGTGATTGTAGTTTTTCATTGCAAAAATAACGGCCACTGACAACAAAAATAGATTGCTAATCAGATTTCCGTAGTTTTGAATTTCAGAAATATAATCACTAATATAGTGAGTAATTACGGGAATGCCCACTAATGTTCCTATGGAAACTCTGATAATTCCCCATAAAACTATTATCCATGAAACTGGCTGCATATCCTGCTTCCACCTTTCAACGACTACTTTAGAGGGGAAAAAGTATTCAACACGATTTACTATATAATTGGGAATCTCCTGGTCTAATACGCGTCTTACTTTTGTAATTAGATCAATCTTCATAATGAGATACACTAACCATACCATAAAGGGTGCAATGCTGCTTATGGCAATGACCATAATATCATCATCGTTAAAGTTTCCCCATTCACTCCAGCTATAGCATCCACAGAATGCGTATGTAATAAGGATAAAAGCCAACATCAATGCATTCATCTTCGTCTTGAAGAACAGTTGGCGATTATCATCATCTGCTTTTATAGTAAAACGAACAGATACAAATAAGTTCTTAAACATCTCAACACTCTTCTTCCCCATTTTTACTTTGTATGTAGGGAATCTCTTTTGTATAATTTGCACAAGTGTGTTTGGATTTATTTTTTCTTCATAAGGAAAGTTCAAAACCTGTTCCATACATACTTTTATTTGAATTGTTGTGAGTGTTAATTATCTTTTGCTATTAGGGTAAATATAGTTTCTCCGACCTTGAAATTATCACCATAATTGAGGTAGATACTACTCTTCGCATACAATGCATTGCTGTTAACGTATACGGCATTAGTCGTGCGAAGTACTGTGAGCTTAAAGTTATATTTGCCAGATTGTTCTCCTTTAGTAACAACAATTTTAACGGAGCGACGACTCGCCGTATTATCTTCAATTGAGATGTCTGAAGGCTCATTCAAATCTGCTCGTCCTATTATGGTTTCACCAGGAAGTAAAACCTGACTTTTAATCTGTCCATCATTATTCCAGACTAGAATACCTTCGCGAGTCGGGAATTCACTTTCCGCTATAATTTGAGTCCTTCTCTTTGCAGGAATGCCTTCTTCACCCCGCGAACTAAAGCAAATATATGTTTCACATTCGGGGCATTTAATCTTCATCACATCGTCATTCATTGTCTTTGAGATAAACAAGGAATGACAATGTGGGCATTTAAAACTATAAACTTTGCCAATTTCAGCTTTCTCATGAATAACATACACATTGTCGCCTTCAAAGAGTAACTGAGGCTCACCTAATAGTGGGTATTGGTCTTTTCGACGTGCCTTATCCATATTACTACGCCTTTATATACGTTTCAAAAAAAGTCTTGTCAATTGCATGATAGAAGGGCTTCATTGAAGGTTCTAACAAAATAGAAAATAATTTGTTTAATTTCATACCATCCATCTCGTCAAATTCCATTTTTCCCGTCATGGAATCACTAAGTGCATCAAGCAAAACGTAAATTTCATTACGCATCTTTTTATAATCATCTTTTTTTAAATGCCTGATGGATGAGTGCCGGAACAATCCCACAGGTTTACTGAAATCAACCTCTTCAAATCTGCTGTCAAACAACAGATCTTCGTACTTAACGATTTTCCCTCCATTCATAACAACTGTAACAACAAATCTTGGGGCAAAGACCCTCGTCTTGTCAATTTCTCCAGTCATTTGATATTTTAAATAGGGGATAACTATACATGGCTCTCCATTGCGTAGAGAAAGCATGGGGATTCCTGGGGTATATCCCATCGGTATATTACTGTTGAGCAAGAACTCATTTGTCTTTAAACTCTTCAAAATTTCTTCGGTTTTCATACGCTACTAACATTATTATTTATTGGGATAGCATTTAATCATCTGGCATTCGCCATCTTTCCAAGCGTCCATAAAATCATCTAATGGAACCATCTCACCCTTTCCATTAGGGCTACCAGAATCATTGAGAATAACCATTGGATGGTCTGGGTCAGAGTAGTCAATTCCGATAACTTCTACAGCGTGGTTTGCACCACTGCTCGGTGAAAACAAATCATCACCCTCCCCATACCAAATTTCATTTGCATCTATGGCTACAATAACACGCCCTCCTTCAGTCAGACAATTTTCAATGTCTTCAATACCATTATGAAAGCTCATTTCGTTTTCAATACCATAATAATCAAGCATTTTATTCGTATTCAGAAAGGTTGTTCCAAAATCATCTGAGAACCACCCGTTATTCTCTGCAACAGATACAAATTCGCTAATATCAATATCTTGCCCTGTAAATTCTTCGACAATAAATTTCTGAGAATACAGAGCACAACGTCCGGTATTGCCCTGATACTCCCATTGCTCCATACTTGAACTCGGGTCACCAGTAATACCTTCAGGATAGTCTGGTCCAGGTTCGAACTGATTCAATTCTTCATAGGTAGTGCCAGAAATGGCTTCTGCGTAGCTTGGCGGATCATTTAATGGCGTTACAGTACCATTTGACGGATTGTATTGACATATCTGTGTCCAGTCGTCACGGCCATCTTCATCATAATCATGGTGAATGTCTGCACGGTCAAGAACACCATCCTTATCAGAATCGTAGATTTCTGTCATCATGTCAATAGTGCCATTTGCATCACTGTCCTCATATATTCGTAAACTATCGAATTGACCATCATCGTTATAATCCGTTCCTCTCATAGCATAATCAATACTGCCATCTCCGTCTGTGTCAATCTGCATTGAATAAGTATCGACCTTTCCTGTATGATTGGAATCCTGTTGTACTTCGACTATATTATCATTGCCGTCACCGTTTATGTCAATGCCCTTATACCAAGTGTCAGAATTTCCATCTCCATTAGTGTCTTCTTCAATATTCGTTGCCTCAAAGAATCCGTCACCATCGTTATCTGAAAGTTCTACTGTTCTATCGATGTTGCCATCAAAATTATCATCAATATATGATGTCATCTGGTCAACAATACCGTCACCATTTTTATCCTCCATGATATGTACAGCATCAACAATACCGTCACCATTCCTGTCTTCTTGAAAGTAATCACTGTAAGGATCTTGAAACTGATAAGAATCAGGCTCTTCTATCACGTCTGGACAATTATCATCAGCATCCGCACGCAGAGATTCTTCGTCGTTTTCTACACTACCGTCATCAACAATGGACACGGATGAGGCTTCCTGTGATTCCATAATTTCGTTTAAAATGAAGTCTTCCATATAAAATAAATTTTGTTATTTACTATTATTTTAGATGTAGGAATTTTAAAGTTCTGTCACTGACAAACACATTTATTTTTGCTGAACGATAATCGTTGCTTGTTGATTCTCGCTACCTATCACTATTTCTCCACTTCTTGATGGATCTCTTTTTGATTTAGATGACACAACTAATTTCATGATAGATGTAACCACGGAAGGGTCTTCTGTGCTTGCCGAATTTTTTTTTACCAATCCTTTGGCTGTATCTCTAAGTTTTCCAAGTAGGCCTTTTTCCTTAAATTCCTCACCAATCACATTTACCCACTCTGGCTTTGATACAACCCTCCAATTCCGATTATTATTATCTTCTTCAGAAGAATCTGAGTTGGAATAGACTTCAAGAGACTTGCTCCCACCTTTACTTCCAAACTCCACTACCGTCTTTTCTACGCTGAGAATTGTCGGTTTTCCACTTTGCTCTATAACCAATGTCTTTTTCAAAGCGCCTGCTCTAACTTCAACAATCTGGCTACGCAGTCTTGTACTATTGTTAGCAGAGCATGTAATATCAAAACTTCGCTCCTCAGGATGCTGGTTTACAGATATGAATGCACTGCCATCGCTATTTGAAATAGGCGTAATAGTCCATTCAGACTCTGTTGTGGTTATATTAACTGTCACAGAACGTCGCTCACAGTCTAATTGTAGTTTTTCATTACTCAGTTCTAGAACAGAGGCCTTTAATTCTGTTTCCTTTACATTCTGAGAACTGCCTTTTGATCTTTTATTCGGAGAAATCGTTTTGATAATATTGTTACTCACTGCGATAGCGTCATCACATTGTTTTTTCTTTGCAGCAGAATCATATAGTTTCTTTGCTGATTGGAATTTTGCAATTGCAGATTTTTGGGATTGAACAGTTTGTTTCTTCTGTAGTTCTAATCCTTGAGAATAGAGCCTGTCGCCTGAATTCTGTGCCATTATGGGAGAAGAAAAGCCCATAATAGTACATAGCAGCAAAAGTTTAATATTTATCTTCATAAACATTTGGTAAAATTTGACATTAGTGTTTAATTGCATTTCCTATAATTTTAATACGTTCACTAATAACCTTTGTTTCCTCCGCAACAACGGGATCTGGATCTTGATTCAAAATTTCAACTTTTTGTGTCAACTCCTCATATGCGTTATTTAGTGCTTCTATAAGTTTTTGCTTGTCAGCGCTGTAATCTATACCAATATTTTTATCTTTCAATTGGTTGACAGCAGCATCGGCTTTATCATACAGGAGTTTGGCATCAACGAGATTTTTATCAAACCCTTCGTCGTGACGATATCCCTTTTGAGCAAGTTCATTGGCCTGTTTGACAGCGGTGTTTATAATAATGATAAGAGAGTCTTTGGTATTCTTTTCCTTCAGAGCAATACTTTCTGCTTCTTTATGAGAACTATACAAATTGGCACCACCAAATCCGCCCAAAAGAAGAATAATGGCAGAAAGTATCGCTATAAGCATCATGCGCTTCCTGCGAGGATCGGTGGCTCTTTTTATGTCCAAAGATTCTATGTCAACGCGCATTTCTGCCGATGTCTGATATCGTAACTCTTGTTTCTTATTGCAGGCTTTTTCTATTATTCGTCTTAAACGTACGTTTTTAATATTTTTGGATGGTAATTTCAAATTGATCTGCTTGTCAAGTATCTCATATCGTGTTCCTTCAAAAGGTACATGCCCCATAATGCACTGATACATTAGAATTCCAACAGCGTAAATATCTGTTGTCTGGTCTTGGTGTTTTATATCCCCTAAAGCGAGTTCTGGAGAAGCATATTCTGGTTTCCCCATAAAGACTCCTGCTACAGTCTGCACTTTATCGTGTGTTGTCAACTTATCCATCTGTTTACAAATACCAAAGTCAATCAACTTAATATGATTGTCATCCGTAATCATAATATTTGACGGATCTATGTCACGATGTATGTACCCAGCATCATGGAGTGCCATGAGACCTGAGAGGACATTTTTTATGATTATCTTTGCGAAATGGTCTGGATCCTTGCTGTATATGTTTAAAAGTTTTTTGGCAAATGGAATTTCCTTCCCTTTTGCGTCAGAGCACTTCCCATCAAAAATATCTGTCAAGGAAACACCATGAAGGAGTTCGCTCACGACATGATAATGCTTCTGTGTCGTATTATTGTGAGTCGATTCTGTCTCAATGAACCCCAACATCTCAATTAAATTATCATTCCTCAACTGAATAGAAGACTCTCGACGTGCCCGTTCAACGATTTGTTCAGACAAATCTGCAAACATGAACTTAATGGCAACAGGTCTGGTTTCGCCGCTTTTTGTATTAACACAGCGTCCTTCGTATACTTTGCCCGTACCACCTTCTCCTATAGGTTCTACGTCAGAATCTACTTCGTAATAAATTCCTTTTCTTTTTTCGGAATCTCCCTGTAATTTTATTATAGCCATATTATAATTACTTTACTTGTTAAAAAGAAATATCGTCGTATCCATCATCCACAAACAGATTATTAAACTCTGTCTCTGATGATTCATCTTGGTATTCAACGTCATCTAATGAGTCTTGATTGCCATAGTCATCGTTATAACTATCTGCGTCAAAGTGCTCATCTTCATCATAATAATCTGTCTCATGATGATCTACATTACCTATGTTTGGTAAGGAAAAGTCATCTGCCATACATTCAATGGGTATCTCATCATCATTTTCATACAAATATGTAGCATCTACAGAATCTATTACATCCTGTATTTCAGCCATTTCAGAATTTGAATCGATTAACTCTTCCACCATATTATTTTCTTCTGTAGAGAGCATCCCGTCCAAATAGGCAGCCATTTGTTCTTCTGAGAGAACAGGTTCAAAGTAATTTCCCATATCGTCCTTCCTTATTTACTATTTCATTAAATTGTTTTTTTGCCCGCATATGCTTATTGTAGAAATTATCCATACTCATTTGCAGTGCTGATGCTGTTTCTTCATTAGACAGCCCCTCCAAATATCGCAATCTAATAATCATACTATATCGCTTGTTGGGCATTAGTCCAAGTATTGCTTCTAAGTCATTCTTGCTCATGATGGATTCTTCTGCGTACATAGATGCTGCGAATTGACTAAATCTGTCACTTTGAAAACCTTCTGCCTCTATTTTTTCTTCTACAAAGGATACTTTCTGTTTCCTTCTATAATGTTCGTAACAATAGTAAACTGCTACGGTTTTCAGCCATGTAGTTAATGTACTTCCAAATTGAAAAGATTGGAGTTTACATAAATCCGTATTTTTGTTTGGCATCATTAAATGAACATAAATCTCATTAATGAACTCTATACAAGATTGACAGTCTGTATAATAATTATCATAGACCGATTTAAATAAAGGATAACATTTTATATACAAATATTGCTGCGTAACTTTTTGGTCACGCAACAAAATTGCATTGACAATCATACGATCATCCATTATTTCTACATTTTCTTTCAATTTTGCAGCCCTCTCACTTTTGTCTTAATTATTTCTATATGTTTTTTACTATCAATAGTCGTCCGTCCTTGGTTGTCACAAGATACAGCCCTCTTGTCATTTAGTAACTTAAGAATTTCCTTAATGTCTTTCTTCTTTTCATCAACAACCTTGTTCTTCATTTGGTTTACGCCAGGTTTTATAACCTCCTTAACATATTTCCTCTTCCTCTTTTCTACCTTTTCTCTATTTTTTCCGTTCATTTTCTTTAGGCTGTCAAGATTCTTCACTATAGTATTGATTTGATGTGATATTTCTTGCTTTTGCTCATTTTTTAATGTTGGATCTTGAAAAGGATTGCTAATAGCCCTCTTATGTTGGGGGCTAACCTGCTCAACGACATTAGTTGAATTATGATTCACAGAATCTCCGTCTTTTGCCACTGTCTCATCTGGACTTATAGTCGTGGTAGTAACCTCTTTCGATCGTATCTGGGACTGAGAGTCTTCTGACTTTTTTGTGTTCAGTATAAAATATAGAGCAAATACAAAGATGGGAACAAGCAATCCTAAGAAAATCAGCGGGAGATGTTTTCTCATAGAATAAGGCATTGTCCCCTCTTCTTTTATTTCAGTTGGAGTTGCATTATGAGATTTTCTCTTTATCTTTTTGACTGTAGAATCAAAGGAAGTGTCAATTACAGCAAGTGTCAGATTGTCATGACCTCCTCCGTTAGCACATCCTATCCTGTCAATTTCATTAGTTATTGTAGAAGTTAGTTCACATATTCCCATTACCCGAGACAATGTTTGTACTAAATCGCGTTGTGGCATCATTCCCCAAATGCCATCAGTACATAGCACAAATCTGTCTCCTCTTAAAAATGTAACTTCGTCAAATTCAATCTCCATACTAGGCCTAATACCCAAAGCACGGGTGACAATATTTGACTGAGGATGATTCCTAGCCTCTTCCTCTGTAATCTTCTTTTGCCGAACAAGGTTAGCAACAACAGAGTGGTCTGAACTACGGAAAATGATAGTTCCTTTTCGGAGTTGGTATATTCGTGTATCACCTGCATGGGCAATAACAGCAGAGTCTTCATTTATTAGAATTGCTGCTACCGTCGTGCCCATACCTCTTAGCTCTGGTGTCTCTTTCGCCTTTGAATATATAATATCGTTTGCTTTTTCTATAGCAAACTTCAATGCATCCTCTCTTGGCGTATGCTCTGAAACGTCTGAAAGTACACTTAATATAGAATCAACAGCCATTAGGGAAGCAGTCCTGCCACCAGGACCGCCTCCCATACCGTCACAGACCACAAGCAACAAACCTAATGGAGTATCAACAAAGCCGGCATTGTCCTGATTTTCACTACGCCCACCTTGTTTTGTATCTATACTTCCTACAAATGGATATTTCGTTGCTATAGTAGTCATATATAATGAATTATTTTTCTGAAACAATATCACCTAATTCTTTGGGAACAATTGTTATTGATGAAGAATCATTAGGCGACACATACTTATATTCAAGATTACAATTCCCTTTTACCAAGAATTTCTTTAGTTTATCAGACATATTTTGGATAATACTGTCTCTAGTATTGTCAAGATTGATAGTGACAATGGCTTGGTCAGAAAGGCTAAGGCGGAATGTCATTGTGTTCTCTGCAAAAGTAACAGATTCCAATTTTGTTCCATTAGCTTCGTCTTTTGGACAGTTCTTGTTGTATTGAGCAGCAATGTCCGACAATCCTTTCACATATTCAGAAGAAGGTGCTTCTTTCTTCTTGCACGATATAGCCAATCCAAACAATAATATGATGGAAAGAAAGGCTATCATGAAATTGGCGAATGTCGATTTCTTCATAATTGTACTATTTTAAAGGATATTAAATGTTGTTGAATATAGCTGTGCTCCTTTTTCGAAATCATAAATTTCGACTTTATATTCTCCAGCTTTCCAGAAATTTTCAGCATCAGATCCGTATGGGTCTAGCTCACATTCCTGAGCCTTATTAGTTTTCCTTATCTCAATGTTTGTAGTAGAGCAATAGTCTACACCTTTTGTTGCAACCATCGCTTTACCATCAGGACTGGTGATTTTCATACCAATCTTGAAAATGCCTTTCTCTGTTGACGACACATCAAGAGTTGCTTTGATATACTGACAAGCACTTTTGCGGAGAGGTTGATTATAGTCTGAGATGACATTACCCTTTGCATCAAAATTTCCAAATGCAATATATGTAACCTTTAAAGGACTATTGCCTATGGGAATATTTGGAGTAATCGGTTTGTTCTGGGCTATTGAATCCTTCTTCCACTGGTCAAATGCCTTATCATATATGGTTTTAAAAGTCTCATCGGCATCTTTGAATGCTGCGAGGACTTTGCGGAATCCACCATGGAAATCAGACGGATCCTTAGCATAGGCCTGCATTATAAATTCAATACGCTTATCTTTATAAGTGCATTTAATTTTGTGCTTAAGATTTACTTCATTACAAGCCACTCTGGCACACGAAGGCTTAAAGGCTGGATCTTCATCGAACTTCAAACCCTTGCGATGTACAGTGTACAACACTGGTGAACTCTCATCAAATGTTACCCAATAGAATACACCATTGCTTTTAAAGCAAACACTATTGTCACGAGTGTCAATACTTGGTGTAAGACCAACTGCGCGAAGATGTTCCACAAGAGCCTTCTGTGCTTTTGTTCCGTCTTCCGTCAATGACTTCTGAGCCATTGTGCTCATTGATAGGCAAAGCCCTACCATTACTACGATAATTCGAAATGCTTTCATAACTGTTTGTTTTATTTGTTACTATTATTTGTTTAGAAATTCAAGTTGCCCCATTTGCCTGTTTTGCTATCATAAGATTGCCATGCCAGGACAGATCCGCCCCTATAATAGGTCTTTTTTGTAGGTGTAACCCCGTCGCTTGCATAAGAAATACGTAACTTGGAGAATCCTGCCTTTGAATCGTCCAATTTTCCTGCTGCATTATACATACAGGCTTCTGTTAGTGAGTTCTGCTCATTATAACTGTAAGTCACATAATTGGTGAGACTTCCATTTGTACCGAAGTATTTTTCTTCTGTTCTATTCCGCTTAGAATCATAAGCATATGTGACTTTAGCATACCCATTGGATTTATGCTTCACAAGATTCCCATTTGCATCTTTATAACATTCGCTTGCAATCAAATTGTTTTCATTATATTTGCGTTCCAAGCGATGGAACCCCTCTGTGCATGTATAGTTGTTGCCATAACCGTCGAAACAAACTATAGATGTTATATAACCATGTTCATCATATGTGATTTTTGCCTCGGGATTAACGTTGCTGCCGTGTATAGGTTTTCCGTCCTTGCCTAGGTTCTTTTCATAAATATAGTTGTTACGCTCATCATATTTCTTTATACGCTTGTGTGTATTCTGTGAATCATAAGCGGGATTCCCATTGACATCTAAATACACCTGTTCTATAATGTTACCTCTTTCATCGTGTTTTATATTCATCTCACAATAGTTCAATCCCTGTTGGTTAACTCTTTTTCCAGAGAGGTTAGTGGTATACACCTTAGTTACCCTGTTATTCTCGTCATATTCATAATGTGACACTACACCCTGAATAGAGCCTGAGCCATTAACAGTCCATGATGAAGTTTGATTGCCATTACTATCGTATGTGTATTTTTCTATTTTAATAATGCTTCCATTGGCATTATAAGACTTTTCTTCTGTCATGAAATTTGTTTTTTCATCATATATGTATTCTTTGGCATAGTAACCAAAAGAGGTCATACATGGTTTCATAGCACTGTTGTAATTATGAATAGTTTTAATATTACCAAGTATGTCATATGTTACCTCTTCAACGGCATATCCATTATGACTATTGACAAGAGTCTTCCCGTCCTTGTCTAAAAACTCATATTTTACAACATTTCCAGTTTTGTCATAGGAGTACTGGCATACTGCAATCCCATTTTGATTGTATGTAAGATGACCATCCTCATCAAAAAAAGACATCGATTTACATTGATAGCGTTCATCATATTTGTATTTAACGCTACTATTAAAACCAGAATAGCGTGCAGGTTTTAGGTCTTTTCCCTGATATTCGACCTTTAAAACATTACCCACAGAATCATATTCGAAAATCATTTTGTGAATGCCGACAGAGTTTTCTATTGGTTTGTCATTAATGTCATAATTTGTTGTAGTTAAATTCATTCCTTTTTCGTTAACAGTAAATCTGATGATTCCTGTAATCTCGCCATCTTCAGACACATTGTTCACACGTTTCCCTTCTTTGTCAAGGAACTCTATGGCTGTCTGATATCCATCATCATTATACGTGTAACGAACCTGAGCAAATCCATTTTTCCCAATCATCAGGTTTTCTTTGGAATCAATATATCCCTGACTAACACGAAAACCGTTATCATCATATTCATAAATAAAACCACAAGCCGAAACATCAGTACGATATGAAGGCTTTTCGTCAATAGTATAGTAGCGTTCACTGGCACGATTCCCCCACTTGTCATAGGTTAACTTGACAAGTGGACAGTTATTCCCATCGTGGGACGGATTCCCTGTCGCAGAAAGATATTTAACCAGAGTCCAGTTGTCATCTTCATCATATTTATACTGCTTAATTGCTAAACCTATCTTGTTACCTCTCACTTTGCCGTCTTGTCCTAAAAAACGAACTTCCGAGATTCGCCCTTTCTCATCGTAGGAATAAGCCTGACCATAAATGTTTTCAGAGTCACCTACAGGGGTGTTGTCTTCACCACTTGCATATTCCATACGTAGCAGGTGTCCATCATCATCATAAGTTAATAGGTATCTGGTGATGGAACTTCGTTCATTATCATTTACATTATAAAGTTGGGTTGTGTTTGACTGCAATCGTTTGGCTGTTCCATGTTCATCGTCATATTTGAACATTGCAACTTTCAAATTCTCATCATAATCAATCTTATATAGGAGTTTCCCATATTCGTCATAGACTTTTTTGTAGTCTATTTTTCCGTTATCACTATAGTAATAGTATACATCCGTAAAACGACTGTTCATGTGCTCCGTGTCTGTATGTCGTACAGGCTTTTCTTGGGAATTGACCAATGTAATACGCCTTACTTTCCATCTTGAAGACTCCACTCTATACGAAAGTTCTCTATGGGACATTTCTCTCCCACTTAAACTGCCAACACCTTCTGCAACACCATATATTTCTACATAATCTTTGTAATAATCAACCTTGGTTCTAAAATAGTCCCAAAGTCCCAATCCCAATAATATAGCAACAGCAGCAGCGGCAGTAGCGATATATATGGGCGTTTTCGACTTTTTATCGGGTGCCAGAACATTCTTTATAGCCTTAAACATCTCGTCACAAGTCGCATATCGATCTTCTTGCTTCTTTGCCGTTGCTTTATCCACGACAAGTTGCAAACCATCAGAAATGTAAGGATAATAGTTCTTCATTCGTGGAAGATTTTCATTCACGACGTGTCCCTTTATCTCCAATTCCGACATGGTGGTGGAATCGTATGGCGCACGACCTGTAAGCATCTGATGGAATAAAACTCCAAGAGAATATACATCTGAGCGTTGATCCAGTTTCTGACCATATACCTGTTCTGGACTCATATATGCGGGAGTCCCCATAGAGGAACCGCCCCCCTGATTACTATTTGCTTCTGAGATAATCTGCGCGATACCGAAGTCCATTACCTTAATATGCCCTTCTTTATCAAGGAAGATGTTGCTTGGTTTGATGTCACGATGAATGATACCATGCTGATGAGCATAGGAGAATGCATTAAGAATCTCTGCAAACATGGGATATGCTTTCTCCTCAACTATCAGGCCGTTCTTTTTAGTGATGTATTCCTCAAGCGTACATCCATCAACATACTCCATGATCAGGAATACTCCATACTCGTTCTCGACGAAATTGAGGAATTTCACGATATTGGGATGATTCAGTGAATTCAGCATTACTGCTTCTTGTTTAAATCTAGCACGAATCATCGGATTGTTCGCATACTTCGGGTGCAAAGCCTTTACTGCAACGAACTGCTCGATGTTTTTGTTGCGAGCAAGATATACTTCACCCATACCTCCGCGTCCAAGGAGTCGGATCAGTTGATAATTGAGAAGATCTACTGGTATCATAATAATTTTTCTTTTTTTATTTAGGACAAGGTCCCCAATCGTTTTCTACAGGTTCGGAATCTGTAGCCATCCACATTATCCATACAATAGACACTACTATAACTGCAATGATTCCTACGAAGGGTATTAAAGCAGTAAGCCACCATAAGAAAGACTTCCAATCTTTTCCTATATCATGTAGACGTCTTAATGAAAGTGATATGCCTGGTATTATGGCAATAATACAATAGATGACTGCAACTACAATTATAATTTGGGCAATAGGTGAAGAAATTGGTTGTCCAAAACCACCACTTGCAATCTGACACACCGTGACGATAACATTTATAATCATATTAAGTAATATAACATACCAATATTCCTTTCTTCTAGATCGTCCACTGAAATCAAATGCCCTGGTAAAAAACAATTTGATCGCATCTACAAATGTTACATCAGTTGGCTCTTCATTGTATAAACCAGGACCAGGTTCAATAAGGCCGTTTGGTGGAATTGGACTATCATATTGGGTTCCACCAACAGGATCTACATTACTGTTAGATGAAGATTGATTGATTTTTCCAATAATAAGGCGCTTCACTTCTTCCCAATCGACGGGATAATTCATATCTCCAGCCAAGAAAATTTGTGGTGTACTTCCATCAGCAGGAATATTCTCAGACTCATTACGACTTATTTTCTTTCCATTCACTAAGGTTCCATTAGAACTATGGTCAGTGATGACATAGTATCGTCCGCCAGTAAATTGCTTATAAGCAATGTCCAAATGATTTCTGCTGACTTTCATCAAAGGATCGTCAATAATAATATCACATCCTTCACGTCCAACTGTTATAAATATGTTATCTGTCTTATTCTGACTGATAATAGTATGTGAACGACTAGCACTTGGAAGCAGGTTCTCTAAGTCTTTACGGAACTCCCTACATGACTGATAGCGTTTCATCATATTTCTGTCTGTTGCATGATCAATTATTTCCTGCAACTTAGCAGGGAAAGTCTTTTTGCTATGCTTCGACAGTTTTGGGAACGGGGTATTTGCTATATTTGAACGCGTTTCGAAGTCGCTTGACAAGGTGTTATATGCATGATGACCAGTCAACATATAATAGAACACACACCCTAAGGCATAAATATCTGCACGATGATCTATAGAAAAGCCATCAGCTTGTTCTGGACTCATGTATCCATCGGATCCTATGATAGTTCCAATTACAGTACCGCCACTTTGGCTCCCCATGTCTTTAGCGATGCCAAAATCAAGAATACAAATCCTTTCATCATTCCGTATCATGATATTGCTTGGTTTCATGTCCCGGTGAACGAAATTCTTTTCGTGGACGAATTGCATGGCTTCCAGTATCTTTACCATGAAACGTGTCGCACGCTCCCAGGGGATGGCACCATATTTCTGCACATACTGTTCCACATTCAAACCGTCTACAAACTCCATGACAATATAAAAATTGTCACCAAGGGGGAACTGATCGTACACCTTTACAATACTGTCATTGTTTAGTTGCTGTAGCAACTCCACCTCTCGTTCTGTCCTTGTTCGGATTTCGAAATCAGATGCAAACTCTGGAAGGATTTCCTTTATGGCAACTTGTCTTCCTTGTTGGTCAGTACCACGCAGGACTCTTCCCATGCCTCCAGAGCCAATGGGATTGTCTTCAACTTGATATATAGAAATCGTTTTCATTACAAATTAAAGTATTTATCATTGATATTTATCTTCTATCTCATTTTTGAGATCTTCTGGTGTTACCCCGCCATCATCCTTTTTCGGCTGAGGAATTGGCAGCGGATTATCCTTCTCTTTCTGCTTTTTGTCTACAATTTTCTGTACATCATTCCCTTTTTTGTTATTAGGTTTCACCGGAGTTGAAGGTTTTGTTGCTGGTGGATTTTGAACTGGTGCAGTTGGAGTTGTGGGAGTGGTTGGACGGGAATCAGTTTTCCCTCCTGTTGGATTGTTAGTTTTTCCTTTGTCTTCAACTTTTGCTTTTGCTGTTTCTCCTTCTCTCTTCTGTGTCATGTAGTAATATCCACCTCCAAGGCATAATATGGCGATTACAACTATGCAGATAATAGAATAGAGTAACTTATGAGATTTCTTTTTGGTATTATTTATCCCTTCTGGCGTTTCAAACAAGGTTCCTGAAGTGGCACCTGCAACCACGGATGTACCGAATTGAACCATCTCAACTGTTATATTGTCTAAACCGCCAGCCTCATTTGCCATTGCAACAAGTCTGTCGGCTTTTTGTTGAAGGGTCATTTTGGCGTTACTAACAATACGTTCAATCTGTCTCTCATCTACCATTCCGCTAAGACCATCAGAACAGAGAAGGAACACGCTTCCTGGCTCTGGAACAATTGGTACTGCGATAGTGTCTGGTGCAGTCATCCCCTGTAATCCGATACAATTTGTTATCTCATTCTTTTGAGGATGATTGGCGGCTTCATCTCTCGATATCTGCCCACTATCAAGAAGTTGTTGAACATAGGATTGGTCGTGAGAAATTTGCCGGATTGTATGGTTGGCAATATAATAGATACGGCTATCGCCAACCCACCCGCAATGCACTTTCCCATCCTTTATTATCAGCATGACACATGTTGAACCCATTCCTTCGAGTTCAGGATTTTGTGCAGTACGGTTTAAAACACCTTGGTTTGCCGCTAAGACGGAACGTCTAATAGCCTCTTCTGGAGTTTCAAATGTATTGTCCGTAAGAATATTCTCTATTATATTCACCGCTAACTGGCTTGCAACATCACCAGCCGCTTGGCCTCCCATACCGTCACACACTGCTAAGACTTGCCCATTAGGAGAGTCAAAGACGGTCATACTGTCTTCATTCACCTGCCGTGTTACCCCCACGTCAGTTGCCTTTGCTATAAGATAATTGTCCATAATAGTCACGAAAGGGGTTAAATCTGAGGAATTGCTATAAAGATAAAGAGCGTACTTCCAACACGTATAATATCATAGTTCTGCAATTCGCCTTCATCTAACAATTCTTTGTTGACATATGTGCCATTACTTGACATCTCATCCTTAAAACTGAACTTGTTGTTCCCGCTTAAATAACGAATCAACATATGTTTTCCGCTCATCTGGTTATCATCAGGAATAGAGATATCGCAAGAAGCATCACGTCCGATATAGTTGCGGCCTTCATATATATTATAAGCCTTACCCATTGGAGTCCGATTGTAGGTTACAAGAAATCCAACAAGCTTGCGTCCGTCTTCACCAGGTTTTACAGCTGCTCCCATCATTGCAGGGTTACGACGAATAGTAGTTCTGGCTCCTGCATTCTGAGGCTGTGCTGCACCCGGAGCCTGTTGTTTAACATCTGGGGACACTCTCGTGCTGCCTGTAGGATCTTGCTGTGCTTGCATATTAGGGAACCCACCACCAAGATTCATGCCGGGTTGGACTACTCTTGTATGGGCACCTGACGGTTCATCAGGTGCTGCCATAGTCAAGTTTGAAGCTGTATTACTACCTGTATTTGCAGATGATGGACAGAGAGGGCAAGTATCCCCGTAAATACTTTGGTCATACACATGACCATTAGGACAAGTTTTCTTAATCATATTCTTCTGATTTTTGATGTTACACAATGTCTAATGAGTCTGAACCGAGATCGTCAAATGTATCATCGGTTGTATCATTCTCAGCGAGATCATTATACTCGTAATCGCTTTCGTCTTTGACCTCTTCCTCATAAGCGTAGTCTGAACCGTCTGAAGTTTCCGCTGAATAGTGTTCAACTTCACCGTTGTCATAGTCACCATTATTTTCTGCATAGTCATGACTGTAAGTCTCGCCTGTCTTTTCATCCTCAAAATCATTGTGGATGGTGTTGTCGGCATAGTCTTTTTCCTCATCGATGTCATAAGGCTCAGGATAAGGTTCTGGTTCCGGTTCATGTAATGCGATAAATTGGTCGTCATGTTGAGCCGTAGCGTGTCCCATAGCAATCTGGTCTTTACCAGAAAGTTCAACAATCTCATCCTCGTTGATAACACCATTACCATCTGCATCGTAGGCCAGAATATCTGCACGCATGTCACCATCCACATCTACCAATTTGAACTGCTGCCCATTAACGGTTCCTTCTTCTGTAGTCATGACAAGATTGTTGTTCTCATCATAGTAGTGAGTTGTCTTGTCAAAACTGACATCAACATCGTCCTGAGCAGGAGGAGTTGGCTGTACTGGTGTCGCTGGCTGAGGCTGGGGCTGCGGCTGTACGGGCTGAGGTTTGACCTCTGGCTCATGAACCTGATTCGCTCCAGTGTCTGCTACACCCTCAAGATCCTCCTCGGTGAGAGTTTCTATTGGCTCTTCTGCGGGGATGTTTGTTGCTGCATAACCTGCTGCGCCAACTGTTGTGCCACCTATTGCAATTAGTCCTGCTGCGGCTGCAATACGCTTAGCATTGTTACTTTTGTTCACTGCTGCGTTCTCAAGTTCTTCGAGCTGATAATCTTCGTTTGTCATAATTCTAAGTTTTTAAATGTTATTACTTTATTTGCTGCTACAGGTTTTGCCTCCTGTTATTATCAGAGATGCACAATTTATAGAAATCTGTCACTACAACAAAAAAATTATTGGAGTTGGATAATGTATTCTTTAATATCTGGAAGGTAAATGCGTTCTTTATATCCAGAATTATGGAGTAATTCCACGTAACAATCAGAAATTTTTAAACCTCTATACTGCATTACTATTAATCCGTCATGGAAGGAGTTATCCGTAAGTTTTAAACGATTTGTGTATTGCCTATCAATCCACAAATCCTTATCAATATTTGCTGGTATTTTTTCAGATGTCTGCAAATCCTTATTGCTTATAGTTACTCGTTTACCTGTTTCATTTAAACGAATAGTCAAAGAAACACCTAACTCCTGTTCTTCTATCTGTCCTATATATGATGTACCGTTCTTAAGGGTTATTTTGTCATAACACCAAGGTGCTTCCGATTCAGCGGAACGACGTATGTATTTAACGTCTTTCCATTGCAATGTATATTTCTTATCGTGCTGACTGTACTTTGATTTGGGATCCTTCTTAGAACGGTCAGCATGAAATACGATGAATTTACTTGGCTGCTGTCTATAGACGTAACCTACAAGTATCGTTCCATCTTTCAATTCCACTTCCTGCACGAATTTTGCAGATGATTCTAATGTCGCTGCAATTATTAGCAGCAATAGTAATGCTAATTTTGTTCTCATAATACTTCATTACTTATTTTGACACTACAACTTTAGTTGACCTATCTTTGTTTTTTCTGATATAAATTCCTTTGCTAGGTTTTTGGCGAAGCAAACTGCCATCTATGGAATAAAATGTTTCCCGATGTTTATCTGCAATTGAAATTTCATCAATACCGCTACTTTCTTGTATAATAATATTTTTCTGAGCCAAGATATTCATATCGCCATCCGTTAAAATCAGGTAACATCTTGAACCAGAATAAGAAGGAGTGAATTGCACGGAAAAAGAATGATTACTACCATCATTCTTTATAAGGTCTTCTTTGTACCAAAACGCATCCCCCTTATCAGTAGGGTAAATAAGGTTCTTACTTACAAAGAGATACAGTCCATTTATGTCGAAAGTACTAGCGTTTTGTACCGAGAATAAGATTCCTCCTAATGTATTGGCAATTAAGTCATCTTCAATGGTAAATGAAATTGTGAGATTCCTCTGGCGGGGAAATATATCACATACACATTCTTGTCCAAAGATATAACCATTCATACCAGAAGTGTCATCAATAGTGTAGTAGCCATCTCCATTCCCTCCCCATCCAAAATTAAAATGGAAAAAGTTTGTAGCGGCATTATATCCATCTATGACTACGGCATGAGCATCCGCTCCAGTTGAACCTGCATAGATAACAGGCTGTTTCTTTTTTAAATTATCATATATAAGTTGTTCCCACTCTTCTTGAGAATAATTTTTTTTAGAAGCATACTTGGCATTTAGCCTAAATTGTTTAGAGAAGGGATTTATAATATCATTTATTTGCCCACCAGTGCTTGTCCCAAATTGAAGGTATGTTGATGTTCCTATAATATAAGCAAGTCTGGCCACAGATTCTTGTTCTTCCTCTGACTCATAAAGAGAATAGTAGTCTTTCATTAAGTCCCATCTAAATTCTGTTCCTGCTGGAACAGAATATGTAACAGGTGCTTTTCCGTAAGGATAAGTCGGAGTATCCTCTGAAGTAGTTTGTGGATTATCTTTTCGCCAATAATATACGACTTGAGCAGACGCAATTGCTACACATCCTGCTGCGGTCTTTATATTTCCATCTGTAATTACAGGACACATGTTGTTGTAGGGACTGTCTTGATGCCAATGGCTAGTCATAAGTATAGGCACACTTTCTCTTTGTCCAGAATTTAATGCACGTGAACTAAATTTTTTTGACCGATTAGATAATTCTTTACTTTGATGGTCTAAAGAATCTAACCACCTTAAGATGATGGGGGGCATTCTTTCTTCAATCCAACCACTTGTTTCAGAGTAGCCTAATATGGGATTATCTATGCTATCATTATTAGCAACAATAACAAAACCTATATTATTCTCAGCCCCCAATATATAATATGTGCTGGTGGACTTGATTAGAACGATTTTATTGCCATTAAGGAACGGTGCTGCAATTTGCTTTGCATTATCTAACTCAATTCCGTTTGAGTACAATCGCATTGGAAATAGTAGAAGAAATATACAAAATAAAGTTGCGAACTTAAATGATAAAGGCGTTACAAAAATGCGATAAGCACTATAACACATGCTGAGCACTACCATCCCCCAAAAGTTTTGGCATTGAAAAATAATTGTTTGTTGGCGAATCATCGCATTTTGTAACACCTTCATATTATTCTTATTTGTTATTTAATTTCAAGTTGATATTATTTAAGCTCCTGGATAAACTTCTTCGAGCTGCAGCACTGACGCCTGTATTGTCCTTATATTCGACAACATTTACAGTTGATCCGTCGTCATAAGTAATTGCTGCAATGCCAATTGCACTCTTCCCGTCCTTAGTTAGATACCATGTTGTACTCCCGTCATCTGATTTAGTATAATACTCAGCGTTGGCATTTTTTACAACATAATCACTAAGAGTTGTTAAAGATATAGATGTATTGAAATATAAGTCTACATAATCCAATTTCCCTGAAGTATTAAAATCATAATAAGAGTAAAGCTCCGAAAACCTTCCATCATATGCTAAGTAATTTGCTTCTTCAGAGAATAGTTCATAATTGTTTTCTTCCATATATTTCTTTACAGTAGCCTTATTTGCGCCCCATTCTGTATAAGGAATCTTAAATAAGGTCGTAATCTTGTAATCATTCCAATGATTGTTGTCAGCAACACCGAGATATGGATTTCCAATTTTGAAATAATCCCAATAAGCAAGATATGTTGTGCCTGGAGTAAATGAGGTATTTTGTTCACCATAACCAGAGAAGCCTGAATCCCCTTCACGCATCAAACCAAATGTTGTGTGCTGCTCAGGTTCTAAGACATATGTGTAACTATAAAGATTTGATTTGAAATGAGTCCAACTGCCATCATCAAAATCATCAGGTTCTAAAACTTTGTCAATATACCAAGAACCGGATTCGGTCTCTTTTGCATAATTAAATTTACTTGTTGCATTCGGGTCCAAATTATATGAATCTGCTCTTCTCTGCGTATAGAGAGCTATTCTGCGAACTTTGTTATCAGCAACATCACCAAAAGAAGCCTCGTCAATATATTGGAAGTTTTGGAAATAAAAATATATCAAAGAGCCAAGTGGACTTGGAATTGTGTTTATTCTAGCAGGTTGTGTTCTGGAAACGGTAAAGTTGTCCGTTGCAATGGACAAGATACTCCATTTGTTATATCTGTTCTTAGGACTCAGTTTTGCTGTTGAGATTTTCTCCTTATCATCCAACCTCCAATATGACACTTTATTCTTAGTTGCGAATGTCAATGTAGTAATTGCATAGTAATCACCAGGCAAAAGGTTTTTCGATGCGGTAACTGCATTGGTATTTGTCACATAATTAACAATAGAATCAACTAGGGCTTCTGTTGACTTGTTATATATTAGTGTACGCACCTCAATGAGCATTTCGCTTCCAGAGTTGAACGTACGGTAAGCTTCTGCTATCTGGTCGATGTTGTGCTTAGTATCGTCAAAGGTATAACCAGAATAAAACTTAGAGAGATCTACAGAAATGGTCAAAGCATCTTGAACAGGTGCTGTAGTGGAGTTTATTTCAATGTCATCATTTGTGCATGAAGAAAAAACTCCAAGTGATAGGGCAATAAGCCCCAATAATATTTTTTTCATAAATCTTATTTCTTTTAAAATTAGAGTTTGCCAATATTGAACATCCAAGAGAGTGAGATTTCTAATGTATTCATCTTACTATTAAAATTACCAGCAAGTTTACTTGTTCCAATGTAATAACGTGCGTTAATTCCTATTAAGTTGGTTGTTTCATGCTTTTCATTTTTAATAGCAAAGTCATATCCTATGCCGGCCATTATTCTTACATCCATACCCTTTAACTTACTATTTTCAGAATCAAAGTTGTATGTTACAGAATTGACTTCTCCTGTCAAATTATTGACAGTCAAACTCTTAGGCTTTCGACTCATCGTACCAGCAAAGTCTGGACCTGCCTCAATATAGAAGGTGTTCATTGCATCAGACATGTAGAAAGGATATACCTGAACATATACAGGAACTTCGAAATATCCAACAGTCAAATCTGCATTTGCTTTCCCTGATTCATCTGTACCAATGGTCTTGACTTTATTCTGTTTGTATTTCAGTTCGAGACCGGCACCTAACAGTCCTGTACCAGCAGGAGCATTAGGAGACGCTTGGCCAAAACGGGCTTTTCCTACGATTCCACCACTAAAACCGACGCCAGCACCATCATACAGATCGCACTCGCTTGGCTGTGTCATTGTCGAGAGATCCAGACCACCTTTAACACCTATGTAGAATGAATGTTTCTTCTGGGCAAGTCCTGGCTTAGCCGAACGCCCACCACCTCTTTGCGGTTGCACATTGCGCTGCGCAAATGTCGTTGAGCAGAGCATTGATGCCAAAATTAATACGACTAGTTTTTTCATAAAAATTTTGAATTTGTTAATACTATGTTTATAAATTAAAGCTTTTCTTAGAACGGAATGAGTTGTAAGCCATCAAGTGTAGCTGTCCCCCCCGCAGTCGTTGACACTGTAACTTTTTGTCCTGACGTTGCTTTTTTAACAGTAAAGTACGTGCTAACATCCTTTGAACCATAAGCTGGAATAGTAACCCTTTGGTTGACTGCCTCAAGTAGATTGCTACCTGTCATTGAAACAGTGGCTGTAATAGCATCAGGATTCGGATTTGAAATAGTTGCTTTTACATAACAACGGTTATTCTTGTCCGCCTGTGTATTTGACGCTTTAAGAGAAACCGTAAGTGGCTTATATCTACCGATTTCTTTTTCCTCATGGATAATCACTGGTTCTGCTTCTATGGTATAACTGTATGCAATTTCTCCTTGCCACAACAGCATGCCTTCGCCATCTATTTCCACATTGTACTTTTGGATGCCACTTCCTCCATTCGCTTTAAATTCATAAGAGCTTCCATTTTTGGAGATATTTACAGGTACACCGTCATCATCTTTGAGTTTTACCGTCACATTATCTTCATTCCACACGGCTGGTAGATTAACCCCAAATTTGTGAACTAAATCTTTTCCTGCGCTTTTTCTATATTTGATGTTTGAGTTTGCTTTAGCATCAAAAACGTCATTTACATAATGAAGAGAAAGCAATGCATATTGCCCTTTTGCTTTGGCAATTGCATAATTCCCATGAAAGTCCTCTGCATGTTCGAATTGGTAGGGAAGTATGGTCCTTCCATTAGCCTCGTAACCATACTTGCCACCTTTCTCTGTAACTTGGAGTGATACAGATGAACGTTGAGGGTCTTCATAAGGCACTTTTTCAGGACGCTTAGTTATGCTTGAGAAACAATACATATAATCATATTCCAAAGAACTTGGTTCTGATATTCTCTTGCTAGTTCCACGGTTAACATCAAAATTATAGAACTTACCATTTCCATCCCACACAACAGCAACTCCATTATAAACGTTAGAACCACCATATACTTGTGATACTGTACCGAGTTGAATACTTAACGTGTTGAAGCGCTTGTCGATAATACTATAATCTTCATTCTCTCCAACTACAGCATATCCTTCTGAGAAGGGAGAGATAAAAGAGACATTGAAATTTTTAACGATAACCCCATTCCCATTCATATATCCAGCTTGACCTCTAGGAGTCGTTACGGTCAGTAATCCTTCAGAAAAGAACTCCTGGTAAGGAATAGTAAAATATGTACCATCAACTTTTGAATAAGAACCATCAGTGGAAAGAATTCCTAAAATTCTTTCTTGTCCGCCATCCGATTTTAGCACAAGGGCAAGCCCACCATAAAACCCAGTGATGCGATTGGCTTCTGGAGCAACTATCACACTCCCGTCACCATTAATTACTCCAACAGTGTTGCCTTTATATGCAAAATACATATCACCCCAACAGGGTTCTATTTTTGTATAGACACCAGGTTTTACTGCCCAAGTAATGAGTTGGGCGTGCATTTGTAAAACTGTGCATGCTATTGCAATTAAAAGAAGTGTCTTCTTCATACGACTATACATTAAAATTAGTACACAATTGGTGAATTGTCGTTAACTTCCTTATTCATTACATCATTTGGAGTTACGGTTTTACCTTTCTTTGTATTTCCTTTCTTTTTCTTTTTTTTTGTAGGTTGCGACTTTGGCTGTTCTTCAACAACTTTTGGCTGAACAGTACTTAAAGTCTCACCTTTCTCAGATGACACTTCTGTCTTAGCTGGAGATGAAGTATCCTTTTCAACTGGCATGGAGAACCATATTGTCACCAAAACAGCCAACACAATAACTGCTACCATGCAAATTGCCGCTATAATTTTAGTTTTTTTGTATGGGTCTTGGACTTCATTCCAGTCTAGATCTGCTATCCTCGCAAAGTTTATCTTATCCTTGCGAGTCACATGCATACCTTTCCCGTTTTCAAGTTTCTGGCCATTTACATATGTTCCATTGTTACTGGTGTCATATAAAACCATTTTACCCCAGACAGAATATGTCAATACCGCTTGTTTACGACTTACGAGATCTGATGTGTCAGGAATAATTATGTCGCATGCATTGTTTCTTCCTATAGTTAGTTTTTTCATTTTATGTTAGGTTTTAACGTTTAAACAAACTTACTATCTTAATAAAGATAGATTTCCTATACTTTGAATCAGTCTTCATATCTACAGCAAGCATGGTGTGATTGTCATGCTGTCCACCGTTTTCTTTTCCGATTTTTTCTACTAAAGCACGGGTCGATAATATAGTCGTTTCCAAATCATCGTTAGCAGTAAACATGTTTATTACTTCTGCTTCTGGCTGTGTATTCCATACACCATCACAGCAAAGAACAAATCTATCTCCTTCTTTATAATCTAGTTTTGTTACGACAAAATCGACATCAGGTAAAATACCAATAGCCTTACTCAATATGTTAGCTCGTGGATGAACTCTTGCTTCTTCTTCAGACATCTTTCCTTTTGCTACCTGTTCAAAGACTTGAGAGTTGTCAAAAGTGCGAAATATTTTACGTCCTTTCCGAAACTGGTATATTCGAGAGTCACCAACGTAAGTAGCATATGCGGCCTGATTATCTATGACAAGCAACACCAATGTAGTACCCATTCCCCTAAGACTTGGCTCCTCTGAGGATTTTTTATATACAGCAGAATTAGCCTCATTTACCGCAGTAATTATCGCCTCTTTTGTCGGAACTATTTCTGCCTGACGTTTTAACGATTCTGCTAACGCTTTTGCCGCAGTAGTTGAAGCAACACACCCTCCAGCATGCCCCCCCATACCATCACAAACAGCAAATACCTGGCGACCATGCACTTCGTCGTAGGCAAGGCAGTCTTGGTCCTCAGGCCTACCGCCAATACAAGTGTAGCCATAGAATGCAGATTTCTCTGTCTCTCCGTGAAGGATATTATTATCTAATTGTTCGTTCATATTGTTTGCTGAAATGATTATATTAATATGATTTACTCCGCAAACTTGTCAAGCATAATTTGTATTCTATTTTGCATAATTGCATCATCCGCTTCCTTTGCACAAGTCATCGCCTTGTCAAAGAATTCTTTTGCCTTCTCTAGATCTCGTTCACCTGTACCGCGTTCTTCACCGTAGTACCAATCAAGCCCCAAGTTATATAAGATTCTGTCATCTTGTGGCGCTAACCTATAAGCATCCTCTAAAAGTTTGTGCGCTGTGACATTATTAGAAATGACGATCCCTTCCAAGTTCTTCTTCATAATCACGATAGAATCAGGTAGAGTCCCATCGAAATAAATACGGCTTTGGAGGAAAATAGAATTTGCGTCTTTCTGACTCACCAGTTTATTCCATGCTTCTTGAGCTGTTTCTGCTTTATAAAGCTGCTGTTGAATAGTCTCTCCATCTGTTGAAGGAACACTTATTATAGCGAAATATCCAACGATAAGAAGTATGGCGCCAAACAAGCCTCCACCTGCGTAGTACATCCATCGCTTAGGGCCTAATCCAGTTCCAATAGCATCAAGCGCTGCCCGAAACTCTGCTGCGGATTGATATCGTTTATCCTGCTTTTTCTCTGTAGCCTTAGAAACAACTGTGCGGCAATCTGCTAGATAGAGTTTTGGCAAATTTACAATATTTTTAATAGGAGTAGGAGTTTCGCATTGGGCTTCAAGAACCTTGCTCGCTTTTCCTATAAAGGGTAATTTCCCAACCAATAATTGATAAAACAATATGCCCATTGCATAAATGTCTGTGGTCTCATCCTGCTCGTCTATATATCCTTTTACAAGTTCGGGAGCGGCATATTCTGGTTTCCCAAGGAACTGGCCTGTCATAGTAAGAGAACGGTCTTGCGATGACAGTTTATCACCACCTGTAGTGTTACGGTTTGGTAGTTTTTTGGCTATGCCAAAATCTATTAATTTAATTTTACCGTCTTCAGTTACCATGATATTTGTCGGATCTATATCGCGATGGATATAACCCTTATCGTGTAGTGTTATAATACCTGAGGCGATGTTTTTCATGATAATAAGTGCAAAATTTGCACGATCTTCCTTATACATTTTATACAAGTTCTGTGCAAAGATAATTTGCCGTCCATCTTTTGTCGTTGTTACACCTTTAAGCAAATCTGCAAGCATTACGCCTGTTAGTAATTCACTAACGACATGATAATGCGAACGGACAGAATGGTTGGGGCCTTCAGATGTGGTCTCTATAAACCCCATCATCTGTACAAGATTTTCGCTGTCCACCTGAATAGATGCCTCACGCCTAGCACGGTCGATGACTGATTGTGGAAGACCGTCAAACATGAATTTGATGGCTACGTCACGGCTGATTCCCGTTAACTCGGAAATCTGCCTTCCACGATACACTTTGCCCATTCCACCTTCACCAAGCGGTTCGGTGTCCGTATCAAACTCGTAGTATATGTTTTTGTCATGAGCAGAATTGCCCTTCAACTTTATTGTAGCCATAATTCACTTATTATAATATAATCGTTTTATTATTGTAATGATCCTGCCCTTGCTGTTTTGTCGGCTTATAGAAATCAACCGATGCCTCTTCTTGGGTATCACGGGTGATATTGGTTGAGTGATCTTCAACGGAATTCATTTGCATTCCCCCAATAATATTCTCGGTTGGAGGAATGAGGGGCTGAGATTCTGCTTCATTTGTTTTAGGCTCAGGAATCCTGTCGAAACCATAAGCAACCGTCAACTTATCAAGAGCATTGAACAAAGAGAGAATCAAAACATAATTTTGACCAATACTTATAACGTCACCGTCAGCACAATTTACTTTCTCAAAAGATAATCTTTCGCCATTGACACAAGTCCCATAGCTGGAATTTGTATCCGAAAGAATGACATTTATATATTCTTCACCTTGAGCACTAGTTTGTTTTCGTGCTAACAAAATTCCGTGTTGGGCAGACACAGATGTCTCTCGTAAGCAAATGTCACACGACAAATCACTGCCAATTGTATTACGTCCGACATACACAGGAAACAACTCGCCCTCAATGCCCGCAGATATACTATACAAGACACCTATCAAAGGACGATTTTGCAGATGTACGACATGTGTAGGAATAGAAGCGACATTTTGATTGGTCTCTTCTTCCTTCATTTCTGCTGCAACCTGCCGATACATATCTGGAACATATGTTCGATTGGTATCCTTTATCGTACCTGACGGCTTGTAAAAAGAATCATTGTCCATATCAACACTTAATTTCTTATATTGAAAAAATTATTCTCGTCATCCCAAGCTGTAACTTGTCCCCAGATTTCAATGTACAAGGCTGACCAGCAGCATATACTTTCCCGTTGATGACTATTGGATTGTTGGCTTTGAGACCCACTATTTGGGCCATAAGTCTACCACCAACCATCTGAACTGCAAGTCTCGCGTGTTGACGACTCATGCTTATATCAGGCGCCAACTGTAAAGTGGCTGTACTGTCAGAACTTTTGCGTCCAAGGACATATACACCTTGATTTAACACGAATCTAGCATCGCTTCCTATTACAGTAATGTATGCTTTAGCCTGAATTCCAGCGCTTTGTGAAACTCTTGTAGCCGAATGCATTTTTTGACTCACTGGTGAAGGTTCTGTCCCTTCAGAACGTGTAACCGGTTGCGGAGTGGCCAATTCTTTAATTAATGTCTGGAAAGGTGTCGTATAACGGCAATTGGGACATGAAAATGTCTTTTGAGCCAAAGTTGTAGGATCTTTTGGCGTTAACTTGTATTGCTTCCGGCAAATCGGGCATGTGATAATATATACTGGCATATTCTTTGTTGTATTTTTAGTTTTATAGATGATTTATTTTACATTAACTATCACCATGTCATCATCAAATTTTTCCCATCCGCCTGACATTTGTGGATGCTGTTGGCCCTGCGTAATATTACTAACTTTAGGGGCAACGTAGTCGAACAATTCTCTGGCCGTCACTTTTTTGTCTTTTCTCGTACCAGCCGCTCCGTCGGCTTCACCTCTTAATCCCTCCAACAAATAGTGGAAAAAGAATGAATTGTCCATATAACCTGTTTCCCAAGAATATTCATTTGGTCTGCTACTCAAAAAAAGCAATACTTTAGACTTTTTATTATATCTACGGCGGTTATCTTTCGTATCTTTGTTTTTCTTTGTAAATGAACCGGAATGACATGACATTACAAACATCATCTTCCGGCGAGCCTTTGCGTTCAGCATTATTTGCTGTACCTCGGAACAATACAAAACCTCATCATTGTTATAAGTAGATACGCCCCCATCAAATCCATGACCGCTATATGCAAAAATAATCTCATCTCTTGCAGTTGATTTTGAGAACTCCTGCTTTAACACCTTTATTATATGTGCGCGCGTTGCATTTGCGTCCAATAACATAAAGGGTTTACATCCATTATACTTGTGATAATAATTTGCAATTCCTTTCATGTCGGCACGAGAGCATGGAAGAGGATCGACACCATCACGATTAACATTCAACCCTACACAAACGATATATGTCTTCTGTGCAACTGCTGACATGCTAACAATAAATAGCATGAACAATAGAACAACTCTTAACAACCTATATTTTCGAATCATAAAACTCAACTTTACATTTGGGGCATTTTCCTTCAGCTAATATGTTCTCATAGAGCTTGCCCGCAAATGGCACATGACATTTGGGGCAGCAGAAAGATATTTTGTAGTTTTTCTCATTTTGGCTCTTTTTGAGAATAATGTCTTTGCTTACCTTACTACAATAAATCATTAATGAAATCAAAAAAATTACAGCAATAACAGGTCCAATAGCTTGATAATACCAATCTATTTTTTCTCCAGCCGCATTTTCCCCCACCATACTCGTTATAATAGGTGATATAATACCCGCAGCAAGAGATCCAACTAAACTCAGTGTCCTCAAACTGTTTATGTTGGCTTGTTTTTGTTCCAACTTTAGTTTCGTTTCTTCATAATTCTCAGCAACCTTTCTTAAATATGCGATATCCACTTTTTCTTGTTTTGGCTTTTGAGGAGCGGATGGTTTCTTTGGAGTTGATGGAGATTGAAATAACTGACCAACTCTAAAAGTAAAATAAGGACCAAGACGAATGTCTGTAGTAGCATCAACGTTACATTGACTAATCTGCTGGAATTTATTACCCATCCTGACATATGTACCATTAGGCGTCGACTTGTCAGTTAACGTCATTAAACCAGTAGACTCGTCATACGTGAATATAGCATGTAACTTACTTACATACTCATCGTTTATTGCAAAGGGTTGGTTCCCCTCTCTACCAATAATTATCTGTCTCATCTAAAACATTAATTAAAAGGTCAATACGTGTTTAGATCTTTTTTTAAGCAAGCTTTAGTTTATGCTATTTGCTCAACGCCTATTGCACCCAGATTTGGCAGTATGGTTATTGTTTAGTTTTCCTTAGTATACAAAAAAGGCGTAGGTGCTGTTCTTCTGCCCATCCTGGGACTACAGGCCTTCGCATTGCCCAACCCACACAGGATAGACAACGCAGTTAGCCCACGCCAGCACGGTTCATATATAGTTTAGTTATATATAAAAACGCACCACGCAGACGCCTCGTTGTCATTTGCCTGCTGTGGGTATGGAATTTGCGAAGTTCGTAGTCCACAACGACAAACGTCCGAAAACGTCTTTCTTATCACTAAGACCGCCCGCCGCCCTCCTGAGGGCTAACTAAGCGATGCTGCAAAGGTAAACATATTTTTTGAAACTACAAAGAATTTTTCAAAAAATGTTATTGGAAGTCGTTAAATTGATATTGCAAATTGATATTGCCCCCTGCTTTTATTTCCTAACTGGAAAAATATATTTTTCTAACTGGATTCTTCGATTTTTCCAGTTGGGTGGCGGCTATACTCGCTATGCTTCAACACCTATCACATTCTATTCGTGAGTTGAAGGTCAGCAAGAACTATCGCTCGCGTCTGATGGCTACTTTCTATACAATGTGAACAGACTCCCCAGAAATCCGCCAAGCACTCGCAATTCTTTAATAGGTTGCGACCGTGTTTGCCCCTCCCCCATGCCCATCCTACTGAGAGCATGGGAGCCTTTGATGGAACATATATTTTTGTCGTTATTTGAGGAATAATCTTGAATCGACTATTTTTAATTATGAATGCCGGAAGTCTTTTTGATTTCGCGTAATAATACCAGTTATCAAAGGATTTGCTTCTGCTGAGAAATTCTGAACAGCATCTTCAAAATCCCTCCAACCAGAATTTAGTGCCCTATCTATGACAATAGAATCACAAGGCTCAATTAGCCTCACGGCCTTTTTCTTTGGATAGCAATATATATGGTTTTGGTCACCAAAATGTATGCTTTTGCTTTGCAAAATGATATGTTTTGCTATAAAAGGAACCGATTCGATGCAATAATCGGCCTGCCCCAATATACCATCATGGCTGTCATGGAGAAGGACGGCTTGCCTGCAAGCGCAGGAGGTATGCTCTGTTCACGCAGGTACCGTAATCGTAGGCTTGGCGAGTTTCTGAAAGAACTGGGTTTGACAGAAGGGAGGGCAACGGTTCTATGGTCGCTTTTGGGGCCACTCTGTTCTTGCTGCCCTTTCTGCTCTGCCGGCCTGTGACAACTCACAAAGGTCAGCACAGCAAACATGCCTATGAGATATATGTACTTAATTGCTCTCATCCCACTACCTTCCAGTCATTAATCAATTTTGTCTCAGTCGAGAAGTTGACGCCTATCTTGAAGAGGCGGCGCGGGTCATTAGCGAAGGGCCGGGCATAGCCTTTATCCTCTATCTGCTGCAGGGCGGCTGCGGCGGTCTGGTTAATCTTGAGTTCGAGGACGTAAACATAGTCCGGGGTCTGCATCACCACGTCGACGCGGCCACGGGAGGTGCGGCGC
>Ga0247610_10001101_pt1 | contig 34512 bp, 30 predicted proteins | sample 174DNAGHGhighgp2_FD_193483 | JGI IMG/M metagenome (GOLD analysis project Ga0247610, IMG submission 193483) | Sheep rumen microbial communities from Palmerston North, Manawatu-Wanganui, New Zealand - 1742 DNA GHGhigh gp2 | ecosystem: Host-associated > Mammals > Digestive system > Stomach > Rumen...
CTAATGTAGTGGCTCTTTTTCTCTTCTTCTTTGTGCTCGAATTTGTTTTCGATGGCTACACACAAGTTGCCATCTTGACCAATACTGACTCTGCAAAACTCTTTTTTGATGCCAGGAGCTGCAATCTCCATGGTATAGGCTTTTTCATTTTCCTTTACATTGACTGCCGGCGCCGTTGCATTGGTGCGAGGCATGAAATCTGTGTTTAGGAAATCATCAAATACAGTTGGAAACCAACTGTTTTTAAACATAACCGGTAACATAATTAATACCTCCTATAATTAAGTTAAACATCTCGTTTTGAACGTCTTGACGTTTGTTTTAACGTTCGCTCTATAGAATTCAAAAAGTGTGCCATATTCGTTTTTCAGTCTAAAAGTCCAATTAGTAGACAAATTGGCAGTAGATAGGGTTAGTATGGCGAAAAAATGACTTAAAAAATAATATCGATGGTTGAGAGTTGTTTACGTGAATCATCTTTTTAAAATGTTTTTAGTATCTGAGCAGGGTGTGGTTAAGTGTAATTCTATTTATAATTCAATTAAAAGTATCATTTAGGAATTGATAATATGAGTTTTTATTCCTAAATAATTTAGTATTTTTGTGATATGAAACATGCTATAATTCCCATATTAAGTATCAATGGTTCTGATAGTACTGGTCGTTCGGGTATTCAGGCGGATATTATTACCATTAAAAATTTAGGAGGTTATGCCGTGTCGGCAGTAACTTCTCTTACCATACAAAACTCAGAAGGTATTGAGTATGTAGAAGAAATGGCACCGGAGTTAGTGGTAGGACAAGTAAGATCAGTTTACAGAGAATTTTGCCCTAAGGCAGTTAAGATAGGGTGGTTGAATAATGCGGAAACCATTCGTCAAGTGCGTGATGAAATTGTGGGATGTAGAAACATTGTATGTTCTCCAGTAATCATGTCTTCGAAGGGTGAACGTTTAATGGGAAGTGCTTCTGTACGTGCTTTTATGCGTTATTTGATTCCGTGTGCTAAACTGCTGGTGATAAAGATTATAGATGCTGAAATCATGTTGAATATGAAAATAGCAACGAATGATGATATGGTGCAGGCGGCAAAGCGATTTTGTGATGAAGGTGCCGAATGGGTGTTGTTGCGTGGTGGACTTCATGCAGAGGGACGTGTGTCAGCATTGTTATATTCTGAAAATTGCGTGCAGTTTTTTTCTTCATATAATGTAGAAGGTTGGCAGAGACATGGGGTAGGAGGATCGTATTCAACGGCTTTGGCTACTCGGTTGGCAATGGAAGACGAAATGGAGGTAGCAATTAAAAAAGCACATGAATATTTGCATACCCAAATTGTATATTCAGTCGATACAAAAGGATATGGAATACGACCTCAAGAGATATATAATAAATTTCAATCACTTATTATTCACAATTATCGAGAGCATCATGATGTAAGTTTTTATGCCGATAAGTTAGCGGTTACAACACGTTATTTGTCTCAAATTACTAAGGTAGTTGTTGAAAAAACGCCCAAGCAAATGGTTGATGAATATCTTTTATTTCAGGTAATAAATCATTTAAAAAATACCACCTTGTCTGTGCAAGAGATTTCAAATAATTTAGGTTTTTCCTCACCTATTTTATTAGCTCGATTTGTCAGAAAATACGAAGGCAAAACCCCTCGCGAAATTCGTAATGGTGATGTGTAGAAATTGATTCGTGTTGTTGAGTATAAGTTAATATCTAAAGTAACTAACTCATACAAATTAGATTAACAAATCATCAATCCTCTTTTTAATCTATTTAGGTAAGTTTTTTTTTCTTTTGTAAAATAATTTTTGTTTATTCTAATAAAATTCCCTAAAAAACACTATTTTTGCAAAAATTATAAGTATTATACGTAAAATGAAAGTATTAAAATTTGGAGGAACTTCGGTAGGTTCGGCAGCACGTATGAAAGATGTTGCTAAGTTGGTTTGCGATGGCAAAAGAAAAATTGTTGTTTTGTCAGCTATGAGTGGCACTACCAATACATTGGTGGAAATCGCAGATTATCTTTATAAGAAGAATCCCGATGGCGCTAATGAAATCATCAATACCCTTGAACAAAAATATGATAAAGTGATTGATGAACTTCTTTCAAATGCTGATTCTATCAAACAATGCAAAGAAGTAATTAAATCGCATTTCGATTATATCCGTTCGTTTACTGAAAGCATTTTTACTCTTTTTGAAGAAAAAATTATCTTGGCTCAAGGCGAACTTATGTCGACTGCTATGTTTAATTTCTACTTGAAAGAGCAAGGCAATAATTCGGTTCTTCTTCCTGCATTGGATTATATGCGTACGGATAAAAATAGTGAACCAGATAGTTCTTATATCAAAGAACATATCGCTGAACAAATCAATAAATTGCCTAAAGCTGATCTTTATATCACTCAAGGTTACATCTGCCGTAATGCTTATGGCGATATTGATAATTTACAACGTGGAGGTAGCGATTATACCGCTTCTCTAATTGGTGCTGCTATCAATGCTGAAGAAATCCAAATCTGGACGGATATCGACGGTATGCACAATAATGACCCTCGTTATGTAGAAAAGACAAGTCCGATTTCTAATCTACATTTTGAAGAAGCTGCTGAATTGGCATACTTCGGTGCTAAAATTTTGCATCCAACTTGTATTCTTCCAGCTAAAATCGCTAATATTCCTGTTCGCTTGTTGAATACTATGGAACCAAATGCTTACGGAACTTTGATTTCTAATAAAACTGAAAAAGGAAAAATCAAAGCCGTTGCCGCTAAAGATGGTATCACTGCTATCAAAATTAAGTCGGGCAGAATGCTTTTAGCTTATGGTTTCTTAAGAAAAATTTTCGAAATTTTCGAAACTTACAAAACTTCTATCGATATCATTACAACTTCAGAAGTAGGTGTTTCTGTTACTTTGGATAATGAGAAAAATCTAACAGAAATCGTTAATGAATTGAAAAAATTTGGTGTGGTTACTGTCGATAAAGATATGGTAATCATTTGTGTTGTGGGTGATTTGGTAAGTGAAAATGTTGGTTTTGAATCAAGAATTGTTAATGCAATGAGAGATATTCCTGTAAGAATGATTTCTTATGGTGGTAGTAATTATAATGTATCTTTCGTAGTTAGTGCAAGTGATAAAAAACGTGCTCTTAATGCATTGAGCGATTATTTGTTCAATAATTAATTTTATACAAGACTATAATGGCTGTCTGGATTTCAATCATGCGAATGATTGAAATCGACAGCCGTTTTTTAATATTAAATACTATAAAACATTTATGAAAACAATTTTCCCTATTGAAAAATTTAAATCAATAGAAACTCCTTTTTATTATTACGACATGGCGTTGCTTAATGCTACTCTTGATGTTATTGAGACTGAAAGTAAAAAGAATAATTGTCATGTCCATTATGCAATAAAAGCGAATGCAAATCCTCGTATTTTAAAAGCAATTGCCAGTCGTGGCTTCGGTGCCGATTGTGTAAGTGGAAATGAAATTCTTGCTGCTGTGGCCGCTGGATTTGATGCCTCTAAAATTGTTTTCGCAGGTGTAGGTAAAACCGATAAAGAGATAAATATCGGTTTGGATCATAATATTATGTGTTTTAATGCTGAGTCAAAACCAGAATTGGAAGTCATTAATGAATTGGCTGCCAAAGCTGGTAAAATCGCTAATATTTCATTGCGTATCAATCCCAATGTGGATGCTCATACACATAAAAAAATTACTACTGGTTTGAATGAAAATAAATTCGGTTTTAATTTAGAACAAACGTCTGATATTATTGCTTTTGTTGGTACACTTAAAAACTTGAATTTCATAGGATTACATTTTCATATTGGTTCTCAAATTACCGATTTAAGTGCTTTCGACGATTTGTGTGAAGTAATCAATCAACTTCAAGATGATTTGGAAGCTAAAGGATTCTCTCCTAAAAATATTGATATAGGTGGCGGTTTGGGTATTGATTATAACCATCCAGATGAAAATCCTATACCAAGTTTTGCTCAATATTTTGATTTGTTTAAACAAAAACTTAATCTCCGACCAAATCAAAATTTGCATTGCGAACCTGGTCGAAGCGTGGTGGCTCAATGTGGAAATGTCATAACTCGTACCGTTTTTGTAAAAGAAGGAACTACTAAAAAATTCGTGATCGTTGATGCTGGAATGACCGATTTGATTCGCCCTGCAATGTATGATTCGTTCCATTTGATTGAAAATATCTCGTCAACAGGTGTTGAAGATGTTTATGATGTAGTCGGACCAATCTGCGAATCTTCAGATGTTTTTGGTAAAGATAGAAAACTAAAATCTACTCGTCGTGGCGATTTCATAGTTTTGCGTTCTGCTGGTGCTTATGGCGAAGTTATGGCATCAGAATATAATTTAAGAAAATTACCTAAAGCTTATTTTTCTGATAATATCTAAAAATAGTAAGTGTTATGATTGAACAAATTATCTCACAACTTTCTTTTCTCGAATTAATCATTGCTGGTTGCGTGGTCGGATTTTTCTTAATCCAGACTTTTTACTACTTTTTTTATTATATACGTGTAAGTATTCGCAAAAGAAAAGATATTAAAATAGGTCACGATTTTGGTAAAAAAGAACCTGTTTCGGTAATTATTTGTGCACGTAATGAAGCCGAAAATTTGCGTAATTTTCTACCTTCTGTAGTCAATCAGTGTTATCCTGACTATGAGATAATCATTGTTAATGATGGGTCGTACGATGAAACTGAAAATGTGGTTAAAGAATTCTCTGGTAAATATTCAAATATTTACATGACTTATGTGCCAGAAGATACCAAGACTGTTAGTCGTAAGAAATTGGCAATTACGATTGGTATTAAAGCCGCTAAAAATGACATTCTGTTGTTTTCAGATGCCGATTGTAAACCTGTGAGCAATAATTGGATCGATTTGATGACTCGTCGTTTTAAAGATAATACGGAGTTCGTTTTAGGATTCGGAGGATATTACGAGGAAAAGGGATTCTTAAATCGATTGATTCGTTTTGATACATTGTTTATCGGAATGCAATATATAGCTTTTGCTTTGGCTGGACATCCTTATATGGGGGTAGGTCGTAATTTGGCTTATCGCAAAAGCACTTTTTATAAAAATGGAAACTTCCTTTCTCACTTAGATTTACAGTCGGGTGATGATGATTTATTTGTCAATCAAAATGCTACAGGCAAAAATACTCAAGTGGAAGTGGTGTCAGAAAGTGTTACACTTTCTATTCCTAAAACAACGAGTCGCACTTGGAAAAATCAAAAAATGCGTCATCTCTCTACCTCTCCTCGATATCGTGTGGGAACAAAAATTATGTTGGGTGTGGAAAATCTTTCTCGCGGATTGTTCTACTTGTCATTTCTGGCTTGTTTTGTGACACTTAATCCTATCATGATGATTTTGGGAGGTTCGTTGTTCTTGTTGCGTTGGATGTATCAAATCTTTATTATAAATGCTAGTGCAAAAGCTTTTGGAGTAAGACGTTTCTTCTTGTCTATTCCATTTTTCGATATTGTTTTACCTTTAATAAACCTAAACTTTATGATGCGTAATAAATTGAAAAAATCGCGCAATCAAGTTTGGAAATAATGTTTGAAATGAATTCTAAGTTTATCGTATATCAAGTGTTTACTCGTCTTTTTGGAAATGATAAAAAGACAAGAAAACCTAATGGCTCCATCACTGAAAATGGTTGTGGTAAGTTTAATGATTTTACTCCTATAGCTCTTAAAGCAATAAAAGATTTAGGCGTAACTCATGTGTGGTTTACAGGGGTGATGGAACATGCTACCAAGACCGATTATACATCATTTGGTATTGAAAAAAATAACGAAAGTGTTGTCAAAGGAAACGCCGGTTCTCCTTATGCAATTCGCGATTATTACGACGTTTGTCCCGATTTGGCTGTGAACGTAGAGAATCGTATGAAAGAATTTGAGGAACTGATTAAGCGTACGCATAAAGCAGGTTTGAAAGTAATCATCGATTTTGTGCCTAATCACGTGGCTCGTGAATATAAATCAGATAAAAAACCTCGAGGTGTGAAGGATCTTGGCGAAGGTGATGACGTTAATTTGTTTTTCCATAACCAAAATAACTTTTATTATATTGCTTATCCTTTTATGCCTCAATTCGAAATGAATTGTCCGTATAATGAATTCCCTGCTAAGGCAACGGGAAATAATCGCTTTGATGCTAGTCCAACAATCAACGATTGGTATGAAACCGTAAAATTGAATTATGGAGTAGATTTTAGCGATGGTAGAGTAGTAAATCGATTCGATCCTATGCCAAATACATGGACTAAAATGCGTGATATTTTGATGTTTTGGTCGAAAAAAGGGGTAGATGGATTCCGTTGCGATATGGCTGAAATGGTGCCTGTTGATTTCTGGCATTGGGTAATTCCTGAAGTGAAACGTGAATTCAAAAATCTTATCTTCATTGCTGAGGTTTATAACCCTAACGAATATCGTAATTATATTCAATATGGTAATTTCGATTATTTGTATGATAAAGTGGGATTGTACGATCAATTAAAGGCTGTGACTGCTGGTTATTCGGCAAGTTCTTTGACGCATTGTTGGCAATCAATCAACGATATTCAAGGTAATATGCTTAATTTCTTGGAAAATCATGATGAACAACGCTTGGCTTCTGATTTCTTTGCTAATGATGGTAAAAATGGTATTCCTGCCCTTGTAGTAAGTGCATGTATGAATACTAATCCGTTTATGCTTTATTTTGGTCAAGAATTGGGTGAAAAAGGTATGGATGAAGAGGGCTTTAGTGGTAAGGATGGTCGCACTACAATCTTTGATTATTGGAGCTTGAAGTCTATTCAGAATTGGCGTAATGGCGGTTCGTATGATGGAGGTAAATTGACCAAAACTCAAAAAGATTTACAACAAGTTTATAAGACCGTTTTGAATTGTGCTTTGAACGAAAAGGCTATTTCCGAAGGCTTGTTTTACGATATTATGTATGCTAATTATGATAATGCCGATTTTGATGGCAATAAGGTGTATGCTTTTATTCGTAAATATAAAAATGAAGTGATTGTAGCTTTGGCTAATTTCAGTGATGAAAAAATAAAAGTTAAGGTTCATATTCCTTCCGAAGCTTTTGATTATTTTGAATTAAAACCAAATACATCGGTTACTCCAACTGATTTAATAAGTGGTAAAAAAGAAAGCAAAATCAATTTGTCTCCTGATGAAAATTTTGCTGTTTCATTAGATAAAAAAGGAGCAAAATTGTTGAAATTTATCTTGAAATAAGGATAAAATGAGATTTGTGTAGAAGGTTTACTTCAGACTGCTATATCAGTTTTTTACACATAATAAATACTAAATCTCCTGATGATAGGGTGGTGGCAAAGATATAAGTGTCTCCACCTTCTTTTATGTTGTAGCGTTTGCGAATTTCTGCTACTGTGATGGGAAAGTTGCGTGTGGTAATATTGGCTTTTGTTTTAACTAGTATCTTGGTATCTCTTTTGTTAAACGGAATAATTTGAGTGACCTGAAAGGTGCGCCCGTGAAAATGTTCAATAAGATTTTCAGAAAAATAAAGGTGTGAGTTAACGGCAATTTTCAAAACATTAAAGTGTTCCGAAACAAAATTATAAGCTCCCGATTTAAGTAATGACGTGTTTGGCTCGTATAAAAAACCACCATTTTTTAGCTCGTTTATATAGTACGCACGACTTTCATTTAAACTTTTTTTAGAAAAAACGAGTTCGTCCATTTCTCCGTTGCGAAGGAAGTTGGTACATCTGTATGTTATTTCATTCGCATGGTTGTCTAAAATGATAAGAAGTTCTTTGCATTCGTTTTCGACTGAAACAATAATAATTTCCGAAACTTTAGGTAAAGATTCAATGGCTTGAGTAATGTCGAGCATGGGCGAAAGTTTTATTATTACTTGCTGACTTTTACTCAAAAGTGTGTCGGCGATTTCTAAAAGATTGGGTTCACAGTCTTGAATACGGAAAATTTTGTTTCCTCCCGAATCTCTGCGGGCAGGGTCTATATATGTAGCGTCAACATTGGGCATTTTTGTTAGAAAATCGAGGCAACTGCTATGGCGTATTTCTATGTTTGTACGCTTAAGAACTTGACAGTTATGTTGCATAATTTGGCAAAGTTCGGCATTTTGTTCCACGTAGGTTAGATGCTCAAATTTTTCGGCGAAAACCAAACTGTCAATACCAAACCCTCCTGTTAGGTCAACAATGGTTTTGCCACTGATAAGCGATGCTTTGTATTTAGCTGTTTGTTCAGACGAACATTGTTCCATCGATAACTGAACGGGATAACGTATTTCACTATTACTGAAAAGAGTGGGGAGCTTGTGTTTGGCTTTTTGTCTGCCCGATATCTGAATAATAGCTTCATTCATATCTACTTCGGGATATTTGCTTTTGTGTAAAGCTAAATCTCGAATATCGTCGTCGGTGTGTTGTAGTATGAATTCTGTTAAAGTCATAGCTATATTTATGAGATTCAAAGGTAGAGTTTTTTGCTAAAATAAAAAAGATGGATAAAAAAACTTATGATAAAACTATTACAAATAGTTTGCGAAATAAAGTGTAGTGGCTTTTTTATTACAACTATACGATAGAGTAATTTTTTAAAAAGTTAAAAAAAATATCTTTTTGTGAATAAATCTTAAAAATAATCTATATTTGTGAATGTACAATTTAAAATATTTTAACAAATGAGAAAGAAAATTTTATCATTTCTTTTGAGTCTTTTATTAGTGTCTTTTAGTCTCAATGTTTATGCAAGTGACGAATATGAAAAGATTCAGCGTCCTGTATGTTTTCAAGGGTATATAACAGGAGTTTTCGGTTCGGGTATGGCTAATTATCCTTATAATGGGTATCAAGAATCTGGTTGGACTGCTGTTTCACCAGGTTTTAATTTTTCAGCTGGAGTTCGTGTGTATAGTTATTTTTATGGAGGTTTATCATTTGGTTTTCAGCCGCCATTTGCTTTTCGTGGCGATACGGGAACTTGGGATGCTTGGTATTCAGTAGAACCAGTGGCTTTAGATTTGCGAGGATATATACCAGTACCAGCAGAAAGAATTTGGCCGTTTGTTAATCTTACAATGGGACCTGCTATTCACTTTGATCAGGATCCTCAACAAGATTATAGCGACCCATGGGAGTTTGTAATTACAGGAGAACCTGCAAAAGTTGGTTTAAGTTTTAGTGTCGTTGCTGGTTGTGAATTTACAAGATTTGTTTTAAGTGTTGGTTATAAATATGTTGGTGTAAGCGATAACGGTTTAAATCTGAGTGGTTACGCAGCTTCTTTCGATAGATTTAGAGCTCATATGTTTGTAACTAAAGTTGGTGTTCGAATTGGAAGAAATCCTTATGATAAAAAATAATTTTTAGTGTTATGAAAAAAATTGTCTCAATTTTGTGTGTGCTTGCATTGGTATTTGCCAGTTGTGAGAAAAAGGAAGATGGTGGTAAAGATAGTAAAAGCTCAAAACTTCCCGAATATGCTGAACTTGATGGAGTAAAGTATTTTAAATTTCCACCAATGGATTTGTATGGTCTTGATAATGAAAGATGTGCAATGAAAATAGAGGAAGATTATTCAGAATATGAGTTTGATACTTATGTGGGTGATGCTGCTGTTTATAATGCTATTTGTAGAGAAAATAGAAACTTATTTTATTTTACAAATGAAGGATGGGAAATGAGTAAGGTGAGAATTGAAATGTCAACGAGTGTGTTACCTGCAAAGGATTTGGCTCAAATCTTAAATAATGCTGGTATTACCTCAGACGGTAGGACTTCGGATGGAAACGGATTGAAATATAAGGTTCCAGGTGATAAATTGGTTTTGATTGTAACTCAAAGTGGATCAACTTTAAATCTTGATTTTTGCGATAAAAAATATTATTAGTAGTTATTCTCATAGGGATTGCGGGAGCGAACAATAAAAGTTCGCTCTTTTTTTGTTAAAAAAGGTTATGTGCGATTGTAGATGGGGCAATTTATGGTTTCTTAACCAAAAAAAATATGGCTAATACTCGACTACTAATAACTTTTTATTATTTTTGTTTTTAAAGAAATTGATTATGAAGAAAATACTGTTATCAATATGGTTGCTGGGTTCGGCATTATCACTCCTTGCTGACTCTCAGTTGTATAAATATCAACTTGCTCAACAAGGCGATTATTTTTATAAAATTTCAGGAAAAACAATCGTTAAAGCTTCTTGTAAAAATGGAAATGTAGTCGGAACTATTTTCGAAGAAAAGTATATGCCCGAAAGTGCTGAAATGATTGAAAATTTCTTAGTACTCGACGACGAAAGCAAGGTTTTAATAGAAACTAACACTCATCTTAAAGAGGGATACAAGGAAGGTGAGTATTATGTTTTGGATACCAAAAGAGAAAAAATTATTCCTGTATCTGAAACAGGAACTATCGCTTATCCTACTTTTTCTCCAAATGGTAGAATGATAGCGTTTGTCCGTGATAATAACGTGGTAATTAAACGCTTGGATTTTGAAACTGAATTTCAAGTGACGAAAGATGGGAAAGAAAATGCCATCTATAATGGGGCTTCTCGTGAAATGATGACGAAAAATCTTTCAGAAAATAATGTTCTCGATTGGTCTGCCGATAGTCGCTTTCTTTCGTATGTGTGTTATGATTATTCACAAACTCCTGTGTATGAATATGTTAATTACGTTGAAAAAGGAAAATCATACACTTCAAAATTTCAATATACAACCGCTGGAGATGTCATGCCTCAAAGTACTTTAGCTCTTTATGATGTGCAAACTCGTGGGGCTAAAAAGTTGACTTTACCTCAGATGGAAGATGCTTATATTCCGTATGTCAAGTTTACAACAGTCAATGATAGTATGATGGTTTGTAAACTGAATCGTAAACAAAATGCTTTGGAAATATATTCCGTGAATCCGCGCTCGGGTGTTTCAAAGTTGGTGGTAAAAGAGGAAAGCAAAAATTATATTTCTCCTGAAAATATTAAGGTGACTTTTGTTAATGGCAATCGTAGTTTTATAATTAATAGCGACCGCGATGGTCATAATCATTTGTATATGTATAGTTTGACAGGAATCTTGCAAAAACAATTGACTAAAGGGGATTTTGATGTCGAACTAATAGCGTATGATGAAGGTAAACAACAAATTTATTATCGTGCGGATAATGCTATACGTTCCATCGATTTGAAGCAAAAAGAGACAACCATTAAATCGGATTTTTATGATAAAAAATTGTTGTCCTATAGTCCTAATTATTACATTATAGAGTCGAGCGATTTGAATGCTTCTCGTGTAGATGTATTAGGCGCAAAAGGCGAGCAATTGTGTAATATTGTTGAGAATAAGTCGATGTTTCAAAGAGAAATTTTTTCTGTAGATATTGATGGAAAATCTCAAAAGGGTTGGATGATTCGTCCTGCTGGATTTAATCTTTCTACTAAATATCCAGTTCTTTTGATTCAGGAAGATGTTTTGTCGGATAGCGATTTGATGTTTGAACATTTTATTGCTAATGAGGGTGTCGTTGTGGTTCATATTGTTAGTAATTTGCAACAAGATAAAAAGGACGCTTATCGTAAAATGGGTATTTATGAATCGGAAATGTTGACTAAGATAGCTCAAAAAATAGTGAATGAGGAATATGTTGATTCAAATAAAATAAGTGTTTTAGGAAAAAATCTTGGTGGACTTGCGGTTCTTTATGCTTCCGCAAATGAAATTTTCCATACGGCGGTAGCTATTAGTCCAGTGGTAGATTGGACTTCAGCTCCATTGATTTGTGAGCGTTTTGCAAGTGTTCCGCAAGAAAATTTTTCGGGTTACCGAAATAATACCATCGATGCTATTGCTGATAATGTAAAAGTAAACTTGTTGCTGGTTCATGGCACTTCCGATACAGTAATTCCTTTTGAAAATACGATGGTGCTTTCTCAAAAAATGGTCGAAAAAGCCAAACAATTCGATATGCAGATATATGCTAATGAGGGTAACTGTATGTCGCAAAAAGCTATCATGCATTTGGCCAAAAAGGTAGCTGATTTTTGTAAATAATTTTTTAAAATAATACTATGAAGAAATTACTTTTGAGCATTTTTGCTTTAGGTGTTCTTGGCTCATCGTATGCTGAGAATGTGCTGCAAAATGTTTATTCTCGCGAATGTATTTCGCTGAATGGCTTGTGGAATTACCAAGTTGACCCTTTTGATAACGGTTATTATGATTATCGTTTGCAACCAAGTCCTAATGGCTTTTTTAAAAATCAAAAACCTAAGGATAAAACAGAATTGGTGGAGTATAATTTGGATACCGCTCCAACCATGTACGTTCCTGGTGATTGGAATACTCAAGACGATATGTTGTTTTATTATGAAGGTAGTGTATGGTTTAAACGTGATTTTGAATTTTCTAAACAAGGGGATAATAAGACATTTTTATACTTTGGTGCTGTAAATTATTTCTGTAATGTTTATCTTAATGGAGAACAGATTGGTACGCATGAAGGTGGATTTACACCGTTTAATTTTGATGTTACGGATAAATTAAAAGAGGGTAAGAATTTCTTGGTGGTGCGTGTCAATAATACCCGCAAGCCAGAAAATGTGCCTACGGTGAATTCTGATTGGTGGAATTATGGTGGTATTACTCGTGATGTGATGTTGGTCAATGTACCAAAGGTATATATCGATGATTATTCTATTCAATTGCCTAAAGGTGAAAATAATCGCATTGTTGGTTATGTACAATTGAACGAAAAAGCAAGTCGTTCGGTAGTAGTAGAAATTCCTGAATTGAAAATTAAACAATCGTTACAAACCAATGCTGATGGAAAAGCAGAATTTTCGGTTAAGGCGAAACCTACATTATGGTCGCCCGAAAATCCCAAATTGTATGAGGTGACGATCACTTGCGGAAAAGAAACGATTGAAGACAAAATAGGTTTCCGTACCATCGAAGTTCAAGGTAAAAAATTATTGGTTAATGGTAAAGAAACTTTCTTGAGAGGTATTTCAATTCATGAAGAAGCACCTTATCGTGCGGGTCGTGTTACTAGTAGAGAAGAAGCTGTAGTGTTGTTGACCTGGGCAAAAGAATTGGGTTGTAATTTTGTGCGTTTAGCTCATTATCCGCATAACGAGTATATGGTGCGTGCTGCCGAAGAAATGGGCTTTTTTATATGGTCGGAAATCCCTGTTTATTGGACCATCCATTGGGGTAATCCTACGACTTATGCTAATGCAGAAAAGCAATTGGTTGATATGATTGCTCGTGATAAAAACCGTTGTGGTATTATTGTGTGGTCTATTGCTAATGAAACGCCTCATAGTGATGCTCGCGATTCTTTCTTGAAAAATCTTTCACAAAAAGCTCGTCAAATGGATAATACGCGTTTGATTAGTATGGCTATGGAGGTGACTGGTATCCAAAATGGTGTTGGTCATGTGGCTGATAATATGAATGAATATGTGGATATCGTAAGTTTCAATAATTATCTTGGATGGTATGGAGGTACGCTTGATGATTTGAAGACTACTAATTGGGAAATTCCTGATAATAAACCTTTCTTTATTAGTGAGTTTGGTGGTGGTGCTTTACAAGGTTTACATGGTGATAAGGATACTCGTTGGAGTGAAGAATATCAAGATGAATTGTATAAAAATACATTGGAAATGTATGAACGTCAGGAGGGTTGGATCGGAACGTCTCCTTGGATTCTAATGGATTTCCGTTCTGCTCGTCGTCAATTGGCAGGTATTCAGGATTTTTATAACCGTAAGGGTCTGATATCAAATAGAGGTATTAAGAAGAAAGCGTTCTTTACTTTGCAAAGTTTTTATAAAAAGAAGGCTGAAGAATATAAGAATAAATAGTTTTAAATAGGTAGTAAAAGATTTTCTATTGCATAAAAAAACCGAGAATAAGCATTCTCGGTTTTTTTTATTGTTTGTTAAGTCTCTTAACTATTTAGATAAGAATCTTTAAATCCTAACATATAAAGAATACCGTCTAATCCCATATTTGAAATGGATTGACGAGCGTTTTCTTTAACTTTTGGTTTGGCATGGAAAGCAATTCCAAGTCCTGCAATATTAAGCATTGGAAGGTCATTGGCTCCATCTCCAACAGCAATAACTTGCTGAATATCTAATTTTTCAACTTGCGAGATGAGTCTTAGTAGTTCAGCTTTACGTTTTCCATCTACGATATCTCCTACATAACGACCAGTAAGTTTTCCGTCTTCAATTTCTAACTCATTGGCATATACATAATCAATTCCAAATCGATTTTTAAGGTAGTGCCCAAAATAGGTGAAACCTCCGGAAAGAATAGCAATTTTATAGCCGTATTGTTTTAAAATACGGATCAAACGGTCGGCACCATCCATTATAGGAAGGTTTTTCGCAATATCTTCCATTACCGATTCATCCAGACCTTTAAGCAATGCAACACGTTTGGTAAAACTTTCTTTGAAATCGATTTCTCCTCGCATAGCCGATTCGGTAATAGCACGGACTTCAGCCCCTACACCTGCTTTTTCGGCAAGTTCGTCGATTACTTCTGTTTTAATTAGGGTGGAATCCATATCAAAACAAATCAAACGACGATTTCTACGATAAGCATTATCTTCTTGTAGCGAAAGATCAAATTCAAGTTCGCGCGAAAGTTCCAAAAATTGCATTTGCATAGTTTCTTTGTCTTTAGGAGTACCTCGCACCGAAAGTTCAACACATGAACGGGTTTTTTGTAATTTTTCGTCTAATGGAATACGACCAGTCAAACGCTTAATTGAGTCAATGTTCAATCCTTGTTTGGCCACAATCTCCGTGACTTTCGCTATCTGAAGGGCTGTAAGTTTATGTCCTAGTAAGGTGATGATGTATCGATTCTTACCTTGTCGAGCTACCCAGTTGGTGTAATGCTCTGCCGAAATAGGGGTAAAACGAATGTTGACATTCATCTCGTAGGTCTTGAAAAGCAAGTCTTTCATTATCGGACCAGAATCTTGATTGTCTTGCGTTTGAAATACGATTCCAAGCGAAAGTGTACTGTGAATATCCGACTGAGCGATATCTAAAATATTGGCTCGATATTTTGCCAAAATTGATGTAAGAGAAGAGGTGAGTCCGGGTTTATCTTCTCCAGAAATGTTAATTTGAATTATTTCTCCATTCATATAGTTGATTTTTATTTGTCATAAAATTAAAAAAAACATTCTTTATAACGAAGATTTTTGATTGTATAAATACATTTTTTTTTGTAAATTATATATTAAATATTTCTTATATTAAGCCGTAAAATTATGTTTTTAAGCATAAAACACGTATCTTTGCACTCGTAATTCAGAAATGAACTACTAAAAAAGGTTTCTATAGCGATAGGTTCCTTTGAGAAAATAACGCTTCTTGAGCCTCGGCAAAGAAGTAAGTATTAACGAAAAACAAATATATGAGATTAAAATCATTTTTGTGTTTAAGTTTAACATTATTTGTTAGTTTTTATTTTTTATCATTTACACCAAGTCTTGTTTCAAACTCTGGTTTGGGTAAAGGTAAAAGAATATCTAACATAACATTAACCAACGAATCGAATAGCATTTCTCTTAAAAATAATCAAAAGTATATTCTTTTGAATATTTGGGCAAGTTATAATGCAGAGTCGCGAATGAATAATGTGAAATTTGCTAATTTTTGTAAAAACAACATCAACAACGATAAATTAGATTTCGTTTCCATCTCGTTTGATGAGTATCAATCGGTGGCGAAACAAATTGCAAAAGACGACAATATAGATAATAATAGTCTTTTCTTCGTTGCAAATGGATTTGACTCTAAATTGGCACACAGTCTTCAATTGCGAGAAGGTGCATTTTACAATTGCCTTATCGGCGAAAATGGTAAAATTATCGCAGCAAATGTTACATGCGAGGAGTTGAATGAATGGTTAGAAAGGGCAAATTAAATTTTTTTTAAGATTAGACAAAAAAGGTGAGCGGGTTTTCTGTTCACCTTTTTTATGTTTTTTATATTTTGCGAATTTCTGTTAATAACAATTCCAACTGACAACTTTTTCGTATATTTGTAATCTAATCACATGAAAATGAAAAAAACAGTTATAAAGCCGCAGGTTGCTACAAATAATAATGCCGTAGCCAAATCGCCTATTTACGAAAATAAATATCTTATCGTTGTTTTGTTGGTGGCACTGACTTCCATCTTCTATAGTAATTCTCTTAATAATGATTTGCTCAATTGGGATGATGATGGTTATGTAACGCGTAATGAAGATATACGCTCGTTCTCAGCAGAAAATATTAAAAAATGGTTTTCTGAATCGTATATTGGCATTTATGTCCCTATTACGATGGTGACTTATGCTATCGATTACCAAATATGGGAACTAAATCCGTTTGGTTACCATTTCGGAAACTTGTTTTATCATATTCTTAATACCTTATTGGTATTTTATCTTTTTACTCTGATATTTAAAAAAGCCTCTTGGGCTGGATTGGCTGCTTTGTTGTTTGCTTTACATCCTATGCATGTAGAATCCGTCGCATGGGTGTCGGAACGTAAAGACTTGATTTTCGCATTGTTCTTTTTGCTATCGTTGTGTGTGTATATCAAGTATATCGAGAAAGAAAAATGGTGGCTGTATGGGGCAAGTTTTATCTTGTTTGTCTTGTCTTGTTTTTCTAAAACTACGGGCATTACTTTGGCATTGGTGATTTGTTTCTTCGATTTTTGGTATAAACGCAAACTTTCACTGAAATTAATACTCGAAAAATTACCTTTCTTCGCCGTGTTAGTCGCTTTTTGTTTTGTATCAATGCGTACGCAATCGGATGCCATGGCGATTGGTAATTTTCAGGTGGGCATTATCGAACGTGTTACAGTAGTAGCTTATTCAGGCATTTATTATATCTTAAAATTCTTTGTGCCAACTCATCTGTGTTTTATTCATCCTTTCCCATTGACTAAAACACAGGTAATCGACATGCCGTCATATTATTATGCAAGTTATATTATTTATATAGCCATTTTGGCATGGCTGATTTTTGATAAAAAACAACGCCAAAATATTATCTTGAGTTTTGGTTTCTATTTTGCTACTATTTGCCTGACTATCAATATTGTACCTATAGGTATGTGTATTGTTGCCGAACGTTATAGTTATATCCCTTATATTGGGTTGACAATGATGTTGTTTTTTGTTTTCCAAAATATTAAGTCTAATGGTTTAAGAAAAGGTATTGCCTTGGTGTTTTTGGCTGTGTGTTTGTTCTTTGGTATGCAGACTTCAGAGCGTTGCAAAGATTGGAAAACAACGAAATCAATTGCTCGTGATGGTATAAAAAAATATCCATATCATTTCTTCCCGTATGATAAATTGGGCGATGAATTTGCTAAAAATGGGGCAGGAAGTGAGGCTGAAATTAAAGAAGCTTATGGTTATTTGAATAAGAGTTTGGAATATTACCCCGCTAATGAACGTACTTATGATAACCGAGGTAAAATTAGAGGAATGATAGGCGATTATAACGGAAGTATTGAGGATTTTAATAATGCTTTGTCGCTTTATCGAAGTAAGAACAAAATCGATCATGATATTTTTGCAAAATTGTTCTTTAATCGTGCCTTAAGTAAAAAATTTATTGGCGATTATGCGGGAAGTATGGCCGATTTGGATTCATCAATCAGGTATGAAAATAAGAAAACACGTGAATGCCAAATTTTGATGATTGAGTGTAGTTTCCATAATAAAGAATATAAACGTTGTGTTGATTTATGCGATAAATTACTTCAAGATACCTTACTCTCAAATACTTATTTCTTTAAAGGGAATGCTTTGTTTTATTTAGGTCAGATGGGAGAAGCTATCAATAATTATACTATGGCTATCGAATTGGATGATACGAATAATGAGTATTTTACTAATCGTGGATTAGTTCGAAAATATAGCGGTCGACAGAAAGAAGCTTGTGCCGATTTTCAACGTGCTTATGAATTGGGCAATACTTCTATTGCAAGTGAATTAGCAAGTTGTAAGTAATATGAAGTATATAGTTATAGTTCCTGGTTATCCTAACGAAAATGATCATTATAGCAATCATTTCGTACACACGAGGGTGCGTTTGTATCTCGAAAATGGTCTGGATGTGGTCGTGTTTAATTATGCAACAGGACCGCTTCAACAGTATAGTTACGAGGACGTAACGGTCTATACAGGAGGACGAAAAGCCTATAAGGATTTTCTTGCTCATAATCATTTTGATAAGTATTTGGTTCATTTCGGTTTTAAGAAAATCTTAAAACCAATTTTGAAATTGAATAATGGCGTTCCAATTGTAATGTGGGTACATGGAACGGAGGCTTTGGGTTGGTACCGACGATTGTTTTCTTTTGATATTAAACGTCCTTATAAATTACCAGCGTATATTTTTCGAAATACATTTCAAATGCTGTTTATGCATAAATTCATACGTCAGTGTAAGCAAGTGACTTATGTTTTCGTATCGAATTGGATGAAGGATATCTTAGAAAAGGACTCATTTTCGGTGGGTAAAATTTCTAATTATCGCATCATCGCTAATGTAGTAGATGAAGAAAAATTCCCATATAAGCCTAAAAATGAATCGTTGCGTACAAAGATCTTAAGTATTCGTCCGTATAGCAGTCGTAAGTATGCTAATGATTTGATGGTCGCGGCAATAGTGTTGTTGTCTAAGGAACCTTTTTTTGACGCATTGTCTTTCTCAATTTATGGCGATGGACGTTTGTTTGATAGTGTTACTAAACCGTTGCGTGGATTTAAGAATGTGTCGTTAAATAAGCAATTTCTTACACATGAACAGATTAGAGAATTGCATGAACAGCATGGGGTTATGCTAATTCCTACGCGTCAGGATGCTCAAGGGGTGAGTATGTGTGAAGCTATGTGTAGTGGATTGGTTCCTGTAACGTCTTATAATACGGCTATCCCTGAATTTGTAACCGAGAACGCTGGTTATCTTACTACTAATGCTCAAGAATTGGCCAATGCTATTAAAGAATTGTATTTGAATCCTGAGCTGTTTATGAAAAAATCAAAAGAAGCCAGTACCTTGATTATGAGTAAATGTTCAAAGGCTCAAACGACTCTTCGTGAACTTGAATTATTAAAATAAGAATGAAAATAAAAGTTTTAAGCATATTTGGTACACGTCCTGAAGCCATTAAAATGGCTCCTTTGGTGAAGGCGTTAGAACGTCATATTCAGATAGAAAGTAGGGTGTGTGTAACGGCACAGCACCGTGAAATGCTTGATCAAGTTTTGAAAACTTTTAGTATAGTTCCCAATTACGATTTGAATATTATGCAAAAAGGTCAAACACTGACCGATATCACCACTCGTGTGTTGGATGGTATGAAAATGGTGATTGCTGATTTCAAACCAGATTTAATGTTGGTGCATGGGGATACTTCTACGGCATTTGCTTCGGCTTTGTCGGCTTTTTATCATCAAGTAGCTATTGGTCATGTGGAGGCTGGTTTGCGTACGAATAATAAGTATAGTCCGTATCCTGAGGAAATGAATCGCCAAATGATTGATTGTATGTGCGATATGTATTTCGCTCCTACGGAATTGAGTAAGCAGAATCTTTTGAATGAAAATATTGAAGCAAACAAGATTTTTGTTACAGGAAATACCGTTATTGATGCCATGCAAACAACGGTAGTGGCTGATTATAAACATGAGGTGATAGATTGGATTGGCGAGAATGAAAAATTGATCCTTTTAACGGCTCATCGTCGTGAAAATTTAGGGGAACCAATGCGTAATATTTTTCGTGCGGTGCGTCGTATAGTAGAGGAGTTTAAGGAGGTTAAAGTGGTTTATCCAATTCATCCAAATCCTATTATTCGTGAGTATGCCGATGAGTTCTTGAGTGATACGGATAGGGTGCGTTTGATTAGTCCATTGGATGTGTTTGATTTTCACAATTTTCAAAATAAATCGTACCTTATTTTGAGTGATAGTGGAGGGGTACAGGAAGAAGCTCCTTCGTTGGGGAAACCTGTTTTGGTGTTACGCGATACGACAGAACGTCCAGAAGGCATTACGGCTGGTACGCTTAAATTGGTAGGTACCAATACTGAATCGATTTATCAGGAAACGAAGCGACTTTTAACCGATGAAGTAGCGTATAATCAAATGAGTAGGGCGGCAAATCCTTATGGCGATGGTCATGCTTCTGAACGCATCGTAGAGGCGATAATTCAAAAGTTTTCATTGTGTTGATTATATTAATGTTTTTATAAATAAAAAAGAGTTCGGTGAATGATTCACTGAACTCTTTTTTTATTGTTGTTTTTTTCTATTTATCTTTCGCCATTAGCCAAATCGTTATCGATTAAGATACGACCGCAATATTCGCAAACAATGATTTTTTTCGCCATACGAATATCCAATTGTCTTTGAGGTGGAATACGGTTGAAACAACCTCCACACGCATTACGTTCAATCGTTACAACAGCCAAACCGTTGTGAGCATTTTTACGAATACGTTTGAATGCTGTCAAAAGACGAGGTTCAATAGTTGCTTCTGTAGCCTTGGCTTCTTCACGGAGTTTAACTTCCTGTTCTTTAGTTTCAGCAATGATTTCGTCCAATTCTGCTTTCTTTTGATCCAAGTTAAGTTTCTTGTCAGCAATCAAAGCCATTGCTTTTTCCTTTTCTTCGTTTTTATTTTTGATAGCAAAGGTGAATTCTTTCGTTTTTTTGTCGGCTAATTCAATCTCCAATTCTTGAAATTCAATTTCTTTTGAAAGATTGTCATATTCACGATTGTTGCGAACATTTTCTTGTTGTTCTTTGTACTTGTTAACCAAAGCAAGGGCTTCTTCTTTTTTCAATTTCATAGCAGAAATTGATTCTTCCATTTGCTTGATTTCTTCTGAGTAGTTGTTTACACGGGTTTGTAAACCAACAATTTCATCTTCCAAGTCTTGAACTTCCAAAGGCAATTCTCCACGAAGAGTTTTAATTTTATCCAATTCTGACGAAATTTTTTGCAAAGCATTTAATGCTTTCAACTTATCTTCGATAGTCATTTCGTTCATTTTATTGTTTTCTGCCATCTCTACTTATAGTATTTTATAGGATTTGTATTTACTTCTGAAAAATAGACTACAAAGTTAGGAATTTTTTTTCTAATAATTTCAAAAAATATCTCTTTTGTAAATTGTTCTGATTCAAAATGTCCAATATCGGCGATTAAAAGACGATTTTCGGCTTCAAAAAAGTTCGGATATTTCAAGTCTCCAGTAATGAAAATATCGGCCCCGACGGATTTTGCTGCGGAAATTAAGAAACTACCGCTGCCTCCGCAAAGGGCTACTTTTTTTATGGGTTTATTAAGTAAATTTGTATGTCTTATGGTGTCAACTTGGAATTTTTTTTGTAAAAAACCTAAAAAATCGACCTCTTTCATCTCATTCTTAAGGGTCCCAACAGCACCAAAACCAACCTTTTTGTATGAATTTTCGAGTTTGTAAAAGTCGTATGCGGGTTCTTCGTATGGATGTGATTTACAAATGGCTTTTTCGATATTACTCTTAAGGTGAGCAGGAAAAATAGTCTCAATGCGAATTTCAGGTTCAATGTGGTATTCTCCTAAATTCCCTACAAATGGATGAGCCTTGTCGTTGGCACGGAAAGTTCCATCGGTATTGGCATTGCTTGAACACTTATCGTAATTGCCAATGCACCCGGCTCCTGCGTTGAATAAGGCTTGACGTACTTGCTCGGCTTCGTTTTTGGGAACGTAGGTAACGACTTTCATCAATTCGCCTTGGGCTTCTGAGAGTATGGAAACATTTTCCAATCCGATTTTTTCTGCCATTTTAAAACTTACACCTCCTTCTACTGAGTCGATGTTGGTGTGACATGAGTAAATGGTTATGTTGTTTGCTATGGCTTTTATCACACAACGCTCTACCATATTTTTTCCCGTAAGGGATTTGATGGGATGAAAGATGAGCGGATGGTGTGAAATTATTAGATTACATTTCTTGTTAATGGCTTCATTTACAACCTCTTCGGTGATGTCTATACAAAGAAGTACAGCAGTAGCCTCATTATTTGGATTGCCTACTTGCACCCCTGCATTGTCGTAACTTTCTTGGTAGTGCAAAGGAGCAAATTCTTCCAATGCTTTACATATTTCTATAATTTTCATGATAGATTCTTTTTTACAAAGATACGAAGAACTTGCTTAATAATGGCAGGATGAGGGTGAAATTTGATAAGTGGTTGGTACACCTACAACAGCCACAAAGAACGCTTGTTTTTTCTATCATTGCAGTGACAAAGGTAATCATTTTTTCTCGTTGGAAGAAAAATACGGGAATGAGATTAATTGTCAAGTACTTGTCGCCTTGTGCTATGTTGTTTTAATTGTAATTAATCTACTGTTGCTCTTGGAGGAACTTTTCGGAATCGTTCCTGCAACGTTTCGAGGAACTTGAGCAAATCTGCAAACTCCAGAGCTTCTCCATAGATAAAGCTGGAACACATATCGCTGTAGTCCACCTCATATTTCGGGACAAGTTCTTCACTTGGAACAATCGTAATGGATTCTGGCAGTTCCTTATCATAATCCACATATCCGACATGATAGAATTTCTTTCTATGCTCCACAATGTCATAATAAAGGTTAGAGTCATTCAATGCCTTATCCATATAATCGGTATGTGATAACTTTTCCAAATCATAGAAATGGCGAGACATACGATATGTTCTTGGCTCTTTCTTTTGGTATTCCTCACAAAGCAAAAATGCCTTCTCTAAGAATGTCCTTGCAGGACTCACGGTCTTGATGGTCTGAACAATATCAGAATCAACATCTTCATCCTTATAGACCTGTTCAATCAATGAAGATATGCGTTTCATTTCGTATGGTTCAGCCATAGAAAGGACACTGATTTCAATCTTCACAGTCGGTATTGCATAGGGAGCATCGCTATTGTAGAATGATGGGTATTGAACAAAAATCACAGATGGATCTTTGTCGTGATCCACTTTCTTTAGTTCTCCATTTTCTTCAACAACTTCATTCTCTGCAAGTACAATCACATCCAAACCTAATTTCGCCAGCTGTTCTTTTAAGTCCTCTTTAAATTCACCGAAAAGATAATCTTGAGCTTTTTCTCTGAACTTGTGGATTTGGGTGTTGCTGGTGCAGCTGGCACACGACAAATTCATTTCATTTAAGAAGAAGTCACGACCAAGAGCCAAATCAATATCCTCACTGAAACGGTCTATAATATCCCAACCTTTACTCAAACTTGTACCGCCTTTGAAAAGTAGATACTCGGAAGCTTTTGTTTGGAACAAGGCGTACAATATGGCTGTTACCCACCAATCTTTCTCCGCTGCGGCATCATCAATATTCTTTGCCTCCACAACGCCCTGTATCATGGCCTTGCGTTAATCTATCGAAAAGTCTATCCATTTACTCATTGTCAGTATTCGTTTTGAGATTTCTTTTAATAATCAGTCTTACCCATACCGGTGCCAGTAATAGGTCGTGTTCAATTGTTTCTGTTTCAGGTGTTGCAGATAATAGTTGAGCAACTCTTTTTTCCACGCTCTCTGTTATATTATTCTCTCCAATGCTACGAAGAGCCTGTACCAATTCGGGCATTAGTTTTCCTTTGTATGCAAAATTTCTTGGAACGCCATGTTTTAATGTTACAGTTCTATTGCCCAATTTCAGAGTTCTTGGAGTTCCTGATGTTATGAAACAAGCATTCATTGGGACTTGTGTGGAAAATCCCAATCTATTAGCAGCGGTTTCACCTGTTGGAAATATTTTAGCCTTATCTCTCTTGGCAATCTCTGTCACCAGTTCAAAAGCAGATGGATATACTACTCCAAATTGTGTTTTTTTTGCCTTAACATATACGCCTTTGGCTATTCGTGTAATCAATCCCTCTTTCTCAAATTGAGCAAGGAGTTTGGTTACATATTCCACATCAAATTGATGGAATGTAGACACAAAACACACCTCGCCATATCTTGCGTAGGTTATCTTTGCCTTAACTTTATGTTCCACAGTCCTTTGCATACGATTTTTGTCTTATTTTAAGTCGGAATAAAAGCGTTTTTTTCCGACCATAAAGGTATGAAAATATTGCGAAGTGACAAAAGAATCCATTGTTTATTTCATTATACCTATACTTTTTGCTCTTTAAGCGGGCAAAAACTTGTGATTTTTGGAAGTTTTCGTCCGCTTACTCGGCTACTACAACAATCCAGGACTTACCGCAGAGCGGTTCACAAATATCACGGTCGCAGGAAAGGTTGTGAAGATATACAAGACTGGAGACCTGTGTCGTTGGAACGCGGAAGGTCAGTTGGAGTACATCGGGCGAATAGACAATCAGGTGAAGCTTCGCGGTTTCCGTATAGAGCTTGGCGAGATAGAGTCAGTCGCGCTCCAAGTTGAAGGCGTCCAGCAGTCGGTGGCGATAGTTAGGAATGAGCAGATCGTTTTGTACTACACGGGGGATGTCACTCTTGATGCATCATATTTTGTTTCCCTGTCGGAGTATATGATACCGAGTGCTTATATGCAACTTGACGCGATGCCTCTGACTCCAAACGGAAAGATAGATCGCAGGAATCTGCCGGAACCGGAATGCCCACAAAAAGAGTACATCGCTCCAAAGATAAGGAATGAGAAACTGATTTGCAAAGCGGTAGAAAAGATTCTTTGCCTTGAGAGCATTGGAACAACTGTCAGCTTCCGGGCTTGCGGTATGTCATCCATTCAAGCAATGAAATTAAATGTCCTTCTGCACTAAACCAGAATCCATGTAAATCTTGGGGCCATTATGATTATCTAGTGATTTGTAGGTATCGGACATTCCCCACTTCAAGCCCTATCGTACATTTATACCCCGAATTATATGCTCTGTCATAGATAAAAGGAACTAACATATTGTCATTCAGATCTATCACGCCCCATTTGCCATCTTGAGAGGCTGCAGTATACCCTTTCTCGTTGAAATGACCCATCATATTATACTTGCAGGGGATATTTACCCCCTTCTTATCTAAGACACCTATGCAACCCATTTTGCCATTTTGAACGACAACGACATAGTTGTCTTTGTCATCAAATGCGTCTTCGTACAAGAATTCAATTAGAGTGTTGTTCTGTAAATCCACAGCTCCCCATTTTTCATTTCTGCGAACAACAGCATATTGGATATTCTTCCACCTGCGTAATTCATCATATATGCACGGAATAACAAAATCTCCGTCAGCATTTATAAGTCCATATTTGCCATCTTTTCTCACTTCTGCGTATCCATCATCATCAAAATAGGTCACCTCGTCTACCTCAATTGGAATAAGTGCACTTTCTTTACGGGTGGAAATATAGTCATCAATATACAACGCGTCCTTTTTTGTTCTTACGAAATGCGACGAATGTTCACCCAACAAACTTCTGTTGTTGACTTGTTCTTTTACTGAGATCTTGGCATAGTTATTAAAAGAGTTGAATATCTTATTTGTAAGCTTGTATAGCCAACTATGCTCTTTCATTTCCTTTTTTCTCTCTTGCATCTCATCCTCGTTCATATAAAAGAGAAAGTACCACTCGCCATATTCCTTCACAAGGGCGAAGTTGTCTTCAAAGTCCCAAGCCCTTTCGTAAATTGCAGGAATGACTTCTTCAAAATTTTGGTTTAAGAAACCCCATTTGTTGTCCAACTGCACTCTAATTAGTTTATCTCCTGTGCGCACAATATAATCGTAAATTAGGCCTGTATCCTTACCATTGATATTGAAAAGTCCGTATTTGTTATCTAGCCTCAATCTATAGATCCCGTTATTGTACCCCATACGGTCTATAGAGTCGTAAATAATTGGGACAACTGTCTCGCCTTTGTCATTAATAAGTCCGTACTTCTTGCTGACTTTAACTCGGAATATATTTGGGCCATATTGAAAAATGTGGTCATATTTTATAGGAATCACAATTTCATTTTTGAGGTTGATGACTCCTCGTTTAAGGTACTTATGAACAATAATATAGTTATTATCGTATAGCCCACAATATAGCATATTATGATACTCGAAAGGGACTATCGTTTCGCCTTTTTTATTGATTACACCATAGTACCCGTCTTTCATAACTATGGCATAATCTCGCGAATTGAATTCACAGGCTATATGGAATTGTCCTGGGATTACGACATTGCCCTCGTCATCCGCATATCCCCACATATTATTATCCTGCACCAGACGAAGCTCGCCTGGCTTTGGCTCGTACTTGTATTTGCCGTATCTGCAATCTTCAAGTTCAAGTTTATGTTCCATAGTTATCGTTCTTTGTATTTAATTATCCATTCGTGTCGATATACAATATCACTCCCTTCCCTTTCAGTAGCGGTAATAACATTACCTTTTTCATCATATTCAAACTCCTTATACCAAATTTGAGTAGATTCATTTGAACTTTCTTCAGAATCAGTTTCTATACCGTGACTTTCTGTTACTTCCTTTGTAACCTTTCCATCAAGATCGTATTCATAGTATGTGAATGATATAAATGACTCTTTAAGTAGCGAGTGCTCGATGTTACCATTTTTGTCGTATGAATATGTTTCGATTTCACCAAATGAACCATTAGGATAAATATTGGCACGCATGGCGATATTACCATCCTCATTATATAGATATGTAACCCAATTATCATATTTGTCGAGTTCATAAATTTGAATTAATCGCCCTTGTTGGTCATAGGTGTATAAATATCGAGTTGTGGGTGCTTGTGCATGCAATATGACTTTTTCTATTAAATTTCCACATTTGTCATATTTGAATCTTTTGTTGATTGTATTTTCCCCTTGTGCATCATAAGATCTCTCAATAATAAGTCTTCCTTCATCATCATACTCCTTTAGATGTTTATATAATAATTTTTTCTTACGATATTCGACAATTTGGGAAACTTTGCCTTGTGCATTAAATTCCATTTCACTACAACAGCGTTCTTCCCAAAGAATACCATTGCTCTCTTTCCCTTCCGCAGAGAACGTTTTATATACAATGCAGTCTATCTCTCCATTCCATCCAAATGGATTCTCTTCGTTGTCATACATATGGTATTTAAACATAATTTGTTGCTGACGCTTACGCTGATTTTCTAATAATTTCTCGCTTTTCATATCTGATTCTTTTTATTGTTTTTATTCACAAAAATATAGAAAAAACTGAAAATAGTTGGATGTTTTGTTATTCTTTCATTCTTTTTCTAAAGCGATCGCATAAAATGTTTTGTGGTGATTTTTTTTCATTTAAAAAGATTTGTTTTCTACTACTCTTCTTTCATTTTTGATTATTTTTGTAGTATGAATGTGTATTCGCAAATATTGACTAATGTGGCACAAGGTAAAAAGATGCTTTGTTTGCTTATCGATCCCGATAAAAATACGGTAGAATCATTGCGTCAATTACTTTTTGTTATTAAAGACTCGACTTTGGATTTTATATTTGTGGGAGGGAGTTTGCTTTCGCAAAATATCGACGAAACGATTCGTTTAATCAAGCAAGAAACAACAATTCCTGTGGTCATTTTCCCAGGAAGTATGCATCAAGTGTCTGCTTATGCAGATGCTTTATTGTATTTGTCACTCATTTCGGGTAGAAATGCTGAATACCTTATTGGTCAGCAAGTTCAAAGTGCTCCGTTAATAAAAAAAATGGGTATCGAAACCATTTCTGTTGGTTATATGTTGATAGATGGTGGTAAGCCAACAAGCGTGGAATATATTAGTAATACATTACCCATTCCTCATGATAAAGAAGATATTGCTGTGGCCACAGCATTAGCGGCTGAATTAATAGGTATGAAAATGCTTTATTTGGAAGCTGGAAGTGGTGCTGAAAATCCTGTGTCGGAACGAATGATTAGTCAAGTGAAAAAACACTGTTCAGTGCCTGTGATAGTAGGAGGAGGTATTCGATCGGTAGAGGCAATGCAGGCAGCTTTTTCTGCTGGTGCCGATCTGGTGGTTATTGGTAATCATTTCGAGACTCATCCTTCCGATATTTTGAAATTCGTTCAAGGAAAATGAATTACGCTGAATATCTAAAAACTCATTTTGGACGAAAATTTGTTCAATTGGTTGCTTTGGATGTATTGAACGATGTGGATAATAATCTTCCTTGTTTGTTGGATTTGGTAGAAAATTCTACGGATTCTACTGTGGCCTGGCGGTCTGTTTGGTCGCTTCAGTTTGTGGCTGAGCGGAGTCCTCAATTATTGGTTCCCTATTTTTCAAAATTAGAAAAACTGGCTATAAAAAATGATGTCGGAGATGGATATCTTCGTATTTTATTAGGTATTATTAAAAAGATTTTCCATTGCAAAGTGAGCCTATTAATGTTCTATTTTTGAATTTTATTTTAGAAAATTGTGCTAATCCACAAAGGACGGTTGGAACGCGTGTTCAGTGTGTTTATTTGGCCAAAGTATATACGCATGATTATTCCGAATTGAAACAGGAATTACAATTGATATTTTCTGAAATGAGAAATCATGAGCCAAATCTTCCTAAGTCGTTAGTCGTAGCGTTAAGATGAGGTCTTGTTTTTAGTATAGTATGTATTTGTACGTTCAAAAAAAGAATTTCACTTTTCACTTTTTCACTTTTTTTACTACCTTTGCCGTTTGAAAAAGAAAAGTTGGTATGCCTGTAAATATTCCAGATAAATTGCCTGCAATTGAACTCTTGAAAAAAGAGAATATTTTTGTAATTGATTCGTCACGTGCAACGAGTCAAGATATCCGTCCTTTGCATATTGCAATTCTTAATCTGATGCCTATAAAGGTAACCACAGAAACCGATTTGATTCGTGTTTTATCTAATTCGCCTCTCCAAATAGAAATCGAATTCATTAAGCTTAAAAGTCATACTTCTAAAAATACGCCTATCGAACACATGATGGCGTTTTATATTGATTTTGATACTATTAAGGAAAAGAAATATGATGGTCTGATTGTCACAGGAGCTCCTGTGGAACAAATGGATTATGCCGATGTAAATTATTGGAAGGAATTGTGTGAAATATTCGATTGGTCGCGCACGCATGTTACTTCTTCTTTGTTTATTTGCTGGGCAGCTCAAGCCGCAATGCATTATTATTATAATGTTCCTAAATATGTCTTAGATAAAAAACTCTTTGGTGTATTTGAACATACGGTTAATGATCATAAAAATCCGATATTCCGAGGTTTCGATGACGTGTTTTATGTGCCACATAGTCGCTATAGTGAAGTACGTAAAGAGGACATCTTGAAGGTGAAAGATTTACGTGTTATCTCAGAATCTAAAGATGCTGGGGTTTATATGGTGATGTCTAAAAATAAACGCGAATTGTTTGTTACTGGACATTCAGAATACGCTCCTGAAACATTGGATACCGAATACAAACGTGATATTAAAAAAGGATTGTCAATCGATATTCCTAAGAATTATTATCTCAACGACGATCCTAATGAAAAACCAATTGTGCGTTGGCGTTCTCATGCTAATTTGCTGTATAGTAATTGGTTGAATTATTTTGTATATCAAGAAACTCCATACGATATTGAAAATATCCATTAAGCATGGCATTTTTCTATGAATGAAAAAAGAAAAATAGAATTGCTTTCGCCTGCCAAGAATTTGGAATGTGGTGTGGCAGCTATTACTTGTGGTGCGGATGCCGTGTATATAGGTTCCCCAAAATTTAGTGCTCGTTTTGCAGCAGGTAATTCTGTTGAAGATGTGCAACGATTGTGCGATTTTGCTCATTTGTATGGAGCAAAAGTGTATGTAGCTCTTAATACTATTCTTACTGATGAGGAATTGAAAGAAACCGAATCTCTTATTCATACTTTGTATAAAATAGGCGTGGACGCTCTTATTGTGCAAGATATGGGTATTTTGATGCTCGATTTACCTCCAATTGCACTTCACGCAAGTACGCAAATGAATAATCGAACTTTAGAAAAGGTTCAGTTTCTTGAAAAAGTAGGATTTTCGCAAGTGGTGTTGGCACGTGAACTCTCGCAAGAGCAAATTGCCTCTATTTATAAATCTACCCATGTCTTATTAGAATGCTTCATTCATGGCGCTTTATGTGTGAGTTATAGTGGACAATGTTATTTGAGTGAGGCTATGTGTGGAAGAAGTGCTAATCGTGGTCAGTGCGCTCAGTATTGTCGTCATGCTTATGATTTGTTGGATGCTAATGGTAAGACAATTATTCAAGATAAACACTTACTCTCATTGCGTGATTTTAATCTTTCTAATCATTTGGAATCTTTGATAGATGCGGGGGCAAGTTCGCTTAAGATTGAGGGTAGATTGAAAGAGGTGGATTATGTAAAAAATGTTACGGCATTTTATCGTCAGAAATTAGATGAAATCTTTGCTCGCCGCTCGGATTTACAGAAAGCCTCGTTTGGTAAGTCGGAGTACGATTTTATTCCAAAATTGGAGAAGAGTTTTAACCGTGGTTTTACTTCTTATTTCTTTACAGGGAAACGAGAAAAAATGGCTTCTTTTTTAACGCCTAAGTCTATTGGCGAACCGATAGGTAAAGTGTTGACAGTTAAGGAAAAATCATTGCTTATCGACACCCAGGAAGTCCTTAATAATGGTGATGGCTTTTGTGTTATTGATAATTTTGATCATATCATTGGCTTCCGAATCAATAAGGCAGTTGGTAATGAAGTGTTCCCTGCCGATCGTGTGAAGGTTGGTAAAGGAGGAATGGTTTATCGTAATTTTGACCAGAATTTTAATAATGCGGTTAATCATAGCAATACTTCTAGAAAATTGGCAGTAAGCATTAAGTTTTTCGAAACCGAAGCGGGCTTTAATTTAAATTTAATTTGTGAAAATGGACTCTTATGCTCACAGTCGGTTGTTATGTCGAAGGAATTGGCTCAGAAACCTCAAAAAGAGAATATTATAAAACAACTTTCTCGTTTGGGTAGTACGATTTTTTATCCCCAAAAAGTCGAAATCGAGACCTCAAACGACTGGTTTATCCCGTCTTCGATTTTAAGTAAATTGAGACAAGATGCTATTGAAAAGTTGATAGAATTAATTGGTAATCAGAAAGTTAATTGTAGAAATAAAGACTTAAAACCTACTCAGTATATGAAACTAACGACTGATTATTCCGATAATATTCATAACGAAAAATCGGCGGAGTTTTATCGTAGTTGCGGGGTAGAATCCATACAACCTTCTTTTGAAAAAATGCCAGTAAAAGGAGCTAAAGTGATGACTTGCAAATATTGTTTGTTATATGAATTAGGTAAATGCCGTAAAAATGGCAAGTCTTTTGTCGAACCTCTTTATCTTCAAACAGGAAATAAAAAATTACGTTTAGATTTTGACTGTAAAAAATGTGAGATGTCTATCATCGTATAGTCGATAGCATTTAAAAGTTTCTTTCTTTTTTTTTGTAAAAAATAATGTCAATTAAAAAATAATATATATTTTTGTGCAAACGATTGCACAAAAATATGACTGAAATAAAAAGAGCATCAATAAAAGATATTGCAGATGAATTGAAAATTTCTGTTTCAACCGTTTCTCGTGCTTTGCAAGGTAATACGCGTATTAGTCAGGAAACTATTGATAAAGTGCAGGCTTTGGCGAAAAAATGGAATTACAAACCTAATGTAGCGGCCAAAAAACTTCAAGGTGGAAGGAGCAACACAATAGGTGTTGTGGTGCCGATTATAGGTCGTAATTTCTTTTCTTCTGCTATTGAAGGTATTGAAGAAACTGCTCACGATGCAGGATACGACGTTCTTATTTGTCAGACTCACGAATCGTACGATTTGGAAAAGAAAGTGTTATCTTCTTTTGAACGTGGGAAGGTGGATGGTGTAATTGTGTCGGTTGCTTCGGAAACTACCGATTATTCGCACTTTAAATTGTTAAAAAATGATGGTTTACCTTTGGTTATGTTCGATCGTATAGTCGAAAATGTGGGTGATGGCATGGTGTCGGTTGACGACTTTAGAGGGGCTTACGAACTTACAAATCATCTTATTAGTCAGGGTTATAAAAAGATTTATCATTATACTTCTAATCCTAATGTGTCGGTTTGGAGAAATCGTTGTGAAGGTTATCAAACTGCAATGAAAGAGGCTGGTTTGGTTGTCGGTAAAGAATGGATTTATGAAGGTGGTATTCGTAAGGAAGATGGAGAAAAATATGCTCGTATCTTAATCGAAAAGGGGGATATCCCTGAGGCTATTTTTTGTACTAGCGATTATGTTGCGTTGGGTGTAATGCTTGAGTTTAAAGAATTTGGTTTGAGGATTCCTGAAAATATAGCAGTGGCAGGATTCGCTAACGAAGCTTTTGGTTCACTGATTACTCCTTCGTTGACTTCGGTTGATCAGTCTAGTAAAAAAATGGGGAAAACGGCTGCTCAAACGCTTATCAAAATTCTTCAAGGAGAAAAAGTAGAAAATGTTGTACTTAATCCGAAATTAATTATTAGAGAATCAACAATAAAAAAATCAAAATAATATGGCAAAAATTGTAACTCTTGGCGAAATAATGTTACGTCTATCTCCGCAAGGAAATGATAGATTTATTCAGAGTGAAACCTTTAGAATCATCCCTGGTGGAGGTGAAGCAAATGTGGCTGTTAGTTGTGCTAATTATGGTCATGAATCGTATTTTGTTACTAAACTTCCTTCTCACGAAATTGGACAAATCGCCGTCAATGCTCTTCGTCGTTATGGTGTAAATACTGATTATATCGTGCGCGGCGGTAGTCGTGTAGGATTGTATTATGCCGAAACAGGTGCCTCTATGCGTCCGTCAAAGGTGATTTATGATCGTGCCAATTCTTCTATAGCTGAGGCTAATCCTGAAGATTTTGATTTTGATAAAATCATGGATGGGGCAGATTGGTTCCATTGGTCGGGTATCACTCCTGCTATTTCTGATAAGGCCGCTCATTTGACTCAATTGGCTTGTGAAGCTGCGAAGCGTCATAATGTTAAAGTGTCGGTTGATTTGAATTTCCGTAAAAAATTGTGGACCAGTGAAAAGGCTATTTCTATTATGCGTCCGTTGATGAAATACGTGGATGTTTGCATCGGAAATGAGGAAGATGCTGAACTTTGTTTGGGTTTTAAGCCAAATGCTAATGTGGAAAAAGGCGAAACGGATGCTTCGGGTTATAAGGATATTTTTAAAGAAATGATGCAAGAATTTGGCTTCAAATATGTGGTTTCTACTCTTCGTGAATCTTTTTCAGCTACTCATAATGGCTGGAAAGCGTTGATTTACGATGGTAAAGAATTTTACGAATCTAAACGCTACGATATTGAACCTATTATTGATCGTGTAGGTGGTGGGGATTCTTTTTCTGGTGGTTTGATTCATGGATTATTGACCAAATCAACTCAAGGTGAGGCTTTGGAATTTGCCGTGGCAGCTTCAGCACTGAAACATACTATTAATGGAGATTTTAATTTGGTTTCTGTAGATGAAGTGGAATCTCTTGCTAAGGGAAATGCTAATGGTCGAGTACAACGATAATTTTTTTTAATATGAAATATAATAAAATTCAAGTAATATCTGCTATGGCAGAAACTGGGATGGTTCCAGTGTTTTATAATGGTGATGTAGAAATTTCAAAGCATGTACTTAAAGCTTGTTATGAAGGTGGGGTGCGTGTATTTGAGTTCACTAACAGAGGCGATTTTGCTCAAGAAGTTTTTGGCGAATTGGTGAAATACGCTACTAAAGAATTGCCCGGAATGATTTTGGGAGTTGGCTCAATTGTTGATCCTGCTACTGCGGCAATTTATTTGCAGTTGGGGGCTAATTTTGTCGTTGGTCCGATGTTTAATCCTGAAATAGCAAAGGTTTGTAATCGCCGCTTGGTTCCTTATTCTCCAGGTTGTGGAACGGTAAGCGAAATTAATGCGGCTCAAGAGTGTGGTTGTGATGTTTGTAAAATCTTCCCTGGAGATGTTTTAGGTACAGCTTTCGTAAAAGGAATAAAAGCCCCTATGCCTTGGAGTCAAATTATGGTTACTGGTGGCGTAAAACCTACTGTCGAAAATCTATCAGGTTGGTTTAAAGCTGGTGTGACTTGCGTTGGAATGGGAAGTAATTTGTTCCCTAAGGAAGTTATTGCTGCTAAAGATTGGAGTGCTATAACCAAACTTTGTAGCGATTCTTTGAATATTATTAAAGAAGTAAGAAAATAAAATATGAATCTATGAAAAACACTAATAATGATAAAATAATGACAAATTGGCGTTGGTGGATGTGTGCTTTACTTTTTGTGGCAACAACCATCAACTATCTCGATCGTCAGGTGCTGTCGCTTACA
>Ga0247610_10001102_pt1 | contig 34465 bp, 29 predicted proteins | sample 174DNAGHGhighgp2_FD_193483 | JGI IMG/M metagenome (GOLD analysis project Ga0247610, IMG submission 193483) | Sheep rumen microbial communities from Palmerston North, Manawatu-Wanganui, New Zealand - 1742 DNA GHGhigh gp2 | ecosystem: Host-associated > Mammals > Digestive system > Stomach > Rumen...
CATGGTTCTTCCTCTTCTATCCTTTGTAGTTTTTTCCAATATCCTATCTGTACTGTATTTGTATTTGCTTCTGGAAATTTGGGGCCAAGCATAATCTCGGACAAAACAAGCGGATATTCATTTTTGTCTTTTTCGATATTAAACTCTATCACAGGTGCCATTACCTCACCCGCTTTTATCCACTTCAATTGGTCACCTTTCTGTTGGAAATATAGCAAACGAACTTCATTCTCCTCTTTGTAGAATACAGGCTTAAAGAAATGTTTCCAAAGATACCATGTATTGAATTCAAATACATAGTCTCCAATCTTCAGTTCGCTAAGTCTTGCTATCATATCAAGTTCTTTATGTCCGTATTTGTCCGCATAACTCACGTGGTACAAATAAAAATGCTTTGCGTCTAACAAATGCTTCTTTATCTTAAATTTCAGGCATACACCTTTTGCATCATCTCCATACATTCGCCACATAGACAAATTATCAGACATCTTTATATCCGTACATGACGATATCTGACATGCATTCAGTTCCTCATAACTAGTCGATAACGCATCTTTGACTTTTTCATCTCCACGATTTGAAATGTACCTATCTGCATAATAACATTCCGTCTTGTCATTCATGCAAACGATACTACATACACTCTGTTTTTTTTCCTTCAATATTCGCTCCAAAGATCCATATGTGGTATATCGGCATATATCTTCTTCAGAGTATGGCTTTAAAAGCGTTTTAAAAAACTCATGCTCCTCGTTTTTATCTTTCACCCAACATTTTTTTGTTACTTGGTCATATTCAATATGCTTCTTTTGGAGAACTTCTAATGCTTTTAGTCCTGCCTCCGTATATCGCAAATCCTTTGCCTCTTCTATGATTTTTTGAACAATAGTCTCCCATTCTTCTTGAGTGGGGATCACAGACGATTTGTCATATAGGACATCTCTAAATCTCTCAAATGTTTGAATTAATTTATATGGTGCGCCATTAGACTTATCATCACGTATGTCCAAGACCAATAACTCTTTGGTATCGAAACAATAAATCACGCCAAACGCACAACTGAATATTCGTGCAATATTTGCTAACCGATGATAAACACCATCATTAACAATTACCCGACGTGTAACCTCTACAACAGCTATTATAACCCCATCTTTTGTGATTACAAAATCTGGGTCATAACGGTTAATTACCCTAGATGACAAAGTAATCCCCTGTCTTAATTCATACGGAGAAACAAGTATACCACTAAGCTTAGTGTTAAGTTCCGTTATTCCTTCCCAATATGTCTTATTGCTATCAGTCATGAACTAATTTTAAAATTTTTTGTTTCATTGCTTCCGTCTCGCGCTTATCACCTGTACTCAACTTATCAAGTGGTGATAAAATCGACTTATCGCAATTCGGATCTGCAAGCAATTCTTCTCTAATCAAATTCAATCGAGCCTTGTCTGCCAATTCCTTCTCTCTTCTATCCATTGCTGCATCTATAGCTGTTTGATACATCTGTCGCCCTCTATCTGCATGACCTTTTCTAAATTCAATTAAGCCTCCCGTTGCAATGGCACAGATAATTGTATCCGGATTCTCGCTTGATAGCATTCCAAAAAGTTCATTCAACTCTCTCTCTGCGTCATCTACCTGATTGTTCAGTGCGTATGCATATGCCAAGTTATTCTTGAACTCAATCTCCTTCGGATTCATCTTGCATCCTAATTGTAAAATTCGAATTGCATCCTTGTAGCGATCTTGATACACATATGCCATATCTGTTGCAAAATAGATAGGACGTTTGGCAAAACGCATCTCCGATATCCAATCAATTGACAAATCCAATGCATCTTCGTATTGTTGATTTGCAAATGCAGCTAAGGCCTGTCCCTCATAATTCTTTAGCAGTTCCGGCTGATGTCCCATTGCAAGTCCCAATGACTTGTGCCTATCCGACAGCCATTCAGCCTGAGCCCAACTATTAGCATTGGGCGCTACCAATGATTGGTTCAGCAATTGTTTAGCCTTCTTTGTAGAATACGCCAACTCATTGGTTCCTATCGCACTTGTCAATTCCGTCAATTCAAAAGGAGAATAATGGCCGGAATTAATCAAGGAGAACCCTTGCTTTATAAATCTCGACCCCCTATTATTGGCAGCATTAACAGCTATTTCCGATGCGATTAACCATGGATCATGCAAGAATGCCTGGTTGTGCGTAAGCACATAATGCGCAAGTTCCTTGTCACCGCTATGCAAAAACATACGTGCTGCAGATCGAGACACGTAGCGTGAATTCGGTGCTAAATGCACTGCCGTCTTCATGGACATCTCTGCTTTTTTCACCAATCCCAAATTTACGTAACATCTCGACAACTCCACATACCAAAGTGCATTGTATGGATTCTCACTAATCAATTTTCTTAGAAAACCTATCCGCTCTTTATAAATCTCCTCCTTATTCAGGTTATTTATTTTTGCGCTAATTCCACTATGCTGTTTCTCTGCAATTACATTCTCTTCTTTTGGCAATAGCATACGTGCTGTTTTGCACAATGTAAGATATCCGTAATCTTCTCTTTCAATAACATATCTTGCTGCTCTAATTACTTCCGGATTATTTGTTTGATCATTCATAATGGCAGCACTCAGCAAGTCTCCGGCTGTTGCCATTGACGGATTCGACAACCAACGTCCGACATACTTATCTATTGGGAAATATACAATATTTTCCGCATTAGGAGTATGCCCTAACAACTCTCCAGATGTTGCAAATTCTTTGTATTCCTTCCACTGTGGAACAACAATGCGATCTGTTTTATCTGATTTTGATGCCATATACTACTTCAACAAAGCCAATTCTGCCTTCTTGCTCAACAAATCCAAATGTGCGATAGTGCGTACAAGATCATAATGCGAAACCTTACTTTTTTCTCCAATCACCTTAGGATGACCTCTATGCTCTGGATCTGGCTCACACAAGTATTGTACAATCTCCACAACACCATCCCTAATCTCTTCTATTGCTAAATCATCTTTCAATTCCAAAAGAGCCTCTGCATGCGCACCCTCTAGGTATGTCTTTACATCCTCAAAACTCATACCGGATGATTCCATTTCACGCATATTTTCTGGAAGATGATTATTAAGCAACACATTGTATGAAACTCCCGTAAGGTAGAACACTAACAAGGAACCTATCATGTAGTTATCAACTTGATAGATTCGCTCTTCTTCCTTTTCAAGTTTGCATTTAAATATGACCTCTGGTGGAGCATAGGTATAATCTCTTCCATTAAAGTCATCCAGAGAGAATGGGCATCCCAATTCAGGATTCAAACATAAGGCTCTACTTAAATCGCCTAATTTAAAATCTTTTCCAACTACTAGAATTTTTGATGGAGACAAGTCCTGATGCGAAACTTTTACCTTGTGTAGTTGATTGACTCCGGTTGCTATATTGTGTAACATTCTCAACTTTTCCGCTGCCGTTTGCAAACGCTCAGCTAATGTCACTTTTTCTGAAAAATCTAAAACATCGAGAACTGAGCCATTGGATTTCTCGTAAACAATATAGCAAACTAACGGTTGTGGAAATTCTTTTAACTCAACTTCGCCACTACTTACAAATGTTACCAATCGTGATAATTTTGCATTCTTACAATGTTCTGCAAGAGCAGCTTCATACTGAAAATCCCGAATCGCCTCTTCCAAAATGATCAAACGCCTTTGATTGGCCAATAAAGGATGAGAATAACACTTATATACATCCAGCACTTTCATTACATATTCATTTCCGTCAACATCGCAAACGGTGTAAAATAAGGCATAATCAGTTACACCTCTCGCCACGAGACTACTTGGTATATTTATCGTACCTTTTATAACCCACTCATCAATCTTTCTTCCTAAAAGATTACTTGATGCATAATCATTCTGTGTCATAATGCTCCAAATTTAGACCGCAAAAGTACAAAAAAAAATCCATATACACAAGTATATGGACATAAAAATGTTTTTTTTCTTTATTTTGCACTAAAAATCGCGGTTCTACACAGCAATTGTTCTGTTTTCAGTTTATCCATTTAAAGTTTCCCATAACCGGTAACCCTATTTTATTCAAATATTGCTTTTTTGCGTGCAGGGCAGCCAGTGTTCAATGTCATTGATTCATAACAATTGAATACACTTATCTCTTTTGCTTCTAATGATATACCCCAGATTACATCATATTGAGGTACGTTTCCTCCTGCCAAATGATCTATAGGCGATCAGAGCCCAACACATCAATTGTTTCAAAGACTATCTTGTTTTTCTTGACAATCAAAGTTCCTGATACCTGATTCCCTGTATTCTCAGGCAACCACCAAAGCCCTTTGAATTCTTTTGTTGTTTCCTTTCTTGTCCTGTTTTATTGATACTTCTTGCTAATGTCCCATTTCGAGTTATCCACTAACTCGCGAGAGTTAACCAATAACTATATTATCATTATACAATTTTATTAAACAAATCGACAAAATCCATAGATATAAAATCAGGATAGTCTTTGCAGACAGTATCTAAAACATGATTCTTCAATTTATTATCTCCTCCACCTTTTGCAATCGAATTTAATTTTGGCCATGTACTTATTATTCTGCTCTCTAGTTCATGTCCTTGGATTGTACAATATTCTTGAGTAATCTTATAGCATTTACCTCCTTGTGTCTTATATTCAAATTCATTTGTTGATGATAAGCCCAAGGTATCTATTACAAAGTTTATTAGTATTTGGATTTGTTCTTCATTTAACCAAGACAAATCAACATAATTAAATTGCCGCAAACCAACATCTTTTGTATTGATAATATTTTCTCTTATCAATAGATATGCGACATAGATGGGATCAAATATATAATTGTCAATAGCATATCGTTTATTTTCTCCGAGAACTAATACATATTGCGAACTATGATTTTTATTGTCGAAATCTTTTATGCCATAAACTAAATCATTTCCATATCCTCTTAATGCATTTACTATTTCACTGACTTCATCACAATTTGCCCCTTCACTACTTCTTGGGGGAAGGAACTGGGGTAAAGTTGGCAAATCAAATTTCTGTGAAACGAGACCAAATATTCTATTGTAATATTGTGTGTCGTATTTGCTTTCCACAAATACTTGTCTACGATTCTCAAAAGAAAGTCGAACGTTATCTAAGTCTTGAACTAATATATTAACTGCTTGTTGCTTTGTTATCTTCTCTGGCTTGCTCGTTTCCTTATTCATACGATAGAGACTATATTCTGGAGCAATGGCTACAGTAGTCGGTGAATGGGTAGACATAACAACTTTGACCCCTGCTTCTTTAACGATGGAGTTTTCTATTGCAGAAACAAGAACTCTTGAATATTCTGGATGTAATGGAGCGTCTGGTTCATCTAAAAGCAAAACATCAGGTCTAGCGAATTCCTCTTTTGAATTATAAATAGACAGAGCTAAAGACATTAAGACTTTTTCACCGGTTGACAAATCGTTAACTTGTATTTCTGTTTTCGTATTAATGTCTTTGAGACATAAATGAAAATCCAATTCTTTATTGTTTCCCTCAGGATGATTGACACGATAACTAAGATGTGCATTTGACAACATTTTATTAATCAAATCCCACGGCTTGGGTCCATATACTTTTTCAAATTCTTCATCTGAATATACTTTGTTATGCTCTCCCTCCGTATCATTTAAAAATTTATTTATTTTGTTATCAACAAGTCTGATATGATATAACTTGAAAAGTGAAGCGAACTGACTTGCAAACATTTCGTTTGATGATATTTCATAATTATCAGAAAAGAAATCCTCTGTTAGTTTGTTAAAGTCTCCTCCCGTCTTATTATACCAAAAACTAAGTTTTTTTCTTGCATTAATATCGTTTGCAATATAGATATTTGTATATGTTGCGAAATCAACATGACTTTTTATATATCTATTTATCTTTTGGCTCAAGTCGTTCCATTCTTGTTTTTTTTGATTGGTCAGTTCTATATAACGACAATCTGAAATGACTTGAGGGTTCAATCCATTAAAGCCGATATATTTTACATTGACATAAGACTTCTCACCAGAACTGACATTTCCATATATGGAACTACTCATAGCTTCCATTAAATGACTCTTACCACTACCATTCTTACCCGTCAACACGACAAAATCAGGTAAGTCAAACTCCTGTGGAGCTTTGATGGACTTATATTCTTTGTGTATTCTTATTTTCATATTTCTTCATCCTATGATATTATTGATTCAACTTTTGTTTTGGCTTCTGCCATAATTCGATTTGCTGACGAAATGCACTCATTAGCTTCCTTGTAGATAGTGTTTATTCTATCGAATAGTTGCCTTTTCTCTCGGTCATCTCCCGCTCATCGGTCGGTTGTTGGTCGGTGGAGATTATCTCCCAATAGCCACCTTTGTCGGGACCGACACGGCGGAGAATGCCTTGAAGTTGCAATTTTTTAATGGCTCTAGCTACATTACTTCTATCAACGCCTATCAAGTCTGCCATTCTTTGAGTAGTAATGTAAGCATCCTCCTTTACCAGTTCTAAAATTTTCTGTGGCGTTTTCTGTGAACCTTCCTGTGTACTATCTCTGTGGTCCGTCTTTTCTCCTGTCACACTAAACTTAATGGCTTCTTGCGCATCCACCGTTTCATGCCTCCACAGAATGGTGCGGAAATCTGCTACATCTTCACTTGCGCATGCCATGTTCTTGATTTACTTTTCCCCTTCTTCCTTTCCTCCACCGCTCCTTCTATCGCAGCCAACTCATCTTCAGCATCCGTCAATTCAAACAACTCCTTATCTTCCTCGTCTGCTTCCGCAGCTGCCAATGCCTTTCTCCGCGCATTAAACGCCTCATACACCGCATCTACATGCGCCTCCATTTGTTTGTTGCTGATACTCCCCGCACCTTGCAGCACCACTTTCCCTTGGAAGTTCAGCAACGAATCTACTGTCTCACGCCAAAAACGTAGCGTCAGGTCTTTCCGCTCTTTAACGCGCAACTCTGCCGAGTCCAGAAATATCGTAGTCAACCGGTTCAGTACATCTATCTCTTCCTGTAGCAAGTAGTTCTTAGCCGTGTAAATATCGCCTTTCCGCACTATACTCCCCTGCCACGACGTCAACGCCATGTTCGGCTTCGACGCATCTGCACGTCCCACGATGATCTCCGCAGCCGTTTGACCAGTCACTGCGTATAGCAACTTGTTCTGCGTTTCGGCAAAGAACATCTGTGTCGCTTTGTCTGTCCTGTCATAATCGCTACTCAGCGACAAAAGGTCTCGCACTTTTTGATAGAAACGCTTCTCGGATGCACGGATTTCACGTATCCGTTCCAGCAACTCATCGAAGTAATCCGGCCTTCCATTCGGGTTCTTCAACCGCTCATCATCCATCGTGAAACCCTTCACCAGATACTCCGTCAGATGCTGGTTTGCCCATATACGGAACTGTGTACCGCGCTTGCTCCGTACGCGAAAACCGATAGCCATGATCATCTCCAGCGAGTAGAACGTCACCTCATATTTCTTACCATCAGGGGCAGTAGTCAAATAATCTTTGACAACTGAATTTACATCTAACTCCCTTTCTTTCAGTATGTTAATGATGTGATAACTAATGGTTTGCTTAGAGGTGTCAAAAAGTTCCGCAAGCTGATTTTGGTTCATCCACACGCTCCCATCCCGCGCATATAGCACCACACTCGCCTTTCCGTCGATGGTGTTATAAATGATTATATTGCTTTCGTTGCTATTCATTTGTTCATCCTTCTGTCTGACTTATTCTCAAAATTTTGCTCGCAAAATTACAAAAAAAAATCCACATACACAAGTATATGGACAATTATTATATATTTTTCTTCATTTTGCATGACTTTTGCTATCTTTCCGACTCATTTATCCACCGACAATTGCAATTTCTGCAACAGTCATCCAATATTATGTTTTCTGCGCAAATTACATAACATTTCAAGGAGGCGTACAAATTGTACCCTACCTTTGCTGCCCATCGAACTATTAGAATTTTTTAAATAGTTCCCAAGTTATTCGAACCTTTCGACAAACTCAGTACTTAAGTAAAACTTAATAACTGAAATCAACAGGGGGGGACAATCTGTCCCCCCCTCTTTAGACCCACCGATTTCGAGGGGTTTAAAATCGTCCTCAACTGGGGGATGAATTAGTTATTGTTCGGTTTTTCACGCAAAAAAATCACAAAAAAGCAACATGCATTTTCTGCACATTGCTCTACCTATTGCTCCACTAATTGCTCACCCCTCCAGTATCGTCACCATCTGCTCCGGAGACACCACACAAGAATCCATCGGATAATGCTTCAGATTCCCCGTCACTAGGAACGAATGCTCTTCCGTCTACTCATGATACCATACACGGAACTACCCATTCCCTACTATAAAGTCTTTACTTTTATAGGCCGAGTTCCTTAATATGTTTTTGACATTCATCTTCCGAGAATGGAACTGTGATGGACTTCGAATATGACAATATACGCAACCATTCTCTACGAAGTGTGTTTTCCTCTTTTATTTTCTTTTTAAATCCAGCAGGACGATATGTTCTCGCTATCTCAGTTTGACGTAATTCTTTATAACCCAAACATTTCGCCATTTCAGACAACAACTCTAGACGGAAAATGTCTTTAGAGCCATGAGCCGGAGAATTTTCATTAAGGCTATCATGATATGCATGCCAAGCATCTCTCACCTTAGATTCATCTTGGAATACAACATCAATTAAATTTAATGATTCTATCCACTCACGAGCTTCAACATGAATGTCTCTATTGCGCATAAGAGTAGAAAATAGATTTTCTTTAGCATCTTGACGGGTTTTATGATCTTGCCATCTAATTCCAAGCCACCACACAACAGGTGGAACAATAGCTACTGCTACGATTTGAGCGATTACTAAAATTAAATTTGTATCCATATTTTATCTACTTTAAATTAAGTTCTTACCGTTCGTTTTTAAGAAGTTCTCTCCCTGCAAATTCTGTCCGCAAAGTTACAAAGTAAATTTAATATATGCAAATTTTTCTTTCTTTTTTGTTAAAATTAAGAATAATCATAATAAATCCGCACACTTTCTCTCGATATTTCATCTGATTCTTTTTAAAAAGATAACTCCCAGCATCGTTTTAATGCATCGAAACATTTTTGCATTTCTGTTTCAAATTGCTCTTGAGAAATAGTATCACCTACTTTCTTCGCAAGTTGTATTTTCTTTCTGCCATCCATCTCATCTACTTCTTGTTGTGTTTTTCTCCAATTACCATATGTTTCATCAATTTGATCCGGATATGTTTGTTCAACATCTCGTTTGTCTAAAATAAAAATTTGATTATTCCGACACAATGCTTTGTATCTACGCTTAAAATCATCTACGCTTCCTTGCCTTTGGGTGCTTGGGTGATCCATTAAAATAACTAACTTATCTCCGTATATATTGTTATTCAAAGGAATATATGCTTTTTCGATAGCATTTATCGTTCGTTCTGTTTGATCCACATCGCCATGAGCTTGAACTATTTGTATCATAGGTTTATCACCATAGAAACGTTTAATTATTCGAGATAACAATTCAAATTCACTTTGGCCTTCGACAATCAAAAAGTTGTTAGGAAACAACAGATCAGCCGGACTACCTCCTAATAAATCATATATAACATATAGTTTATCTTGTTCTTCTATAACAGAAATGCTGGTTTCGCCATTTGCTTTCTTAACTTTAAATAAAAATTGCTTTTCTAAATTATCCGTTATAAATACAGAAGAATGAGTATTAATGAATACTTGATCTGTTCCTTTTGACAGTTCATATAGTACCTCTTTTAGCTTTCGTTGAGCCATCGGATGCAAATGCAATTCTGCCTCATCTACAAAAAACAAAAACGACTTTCCTGAATCTTCATGACTTTTTCTATAATCTGCATATGTCTGAATAATTGACAGCATCAAAGCTCGCTGCATTCCATCTCCCTTTTCTTCAGCTGATGTTTCAATTCCATCATCAATATCAGTATTAAAATTCTTCAGCAAATCATCAAAAGCTGGAGGTGTCACCTCGAAACTGACTCTAGTTGTATCTGGGAATTGCTTCTCCAAATATACTTTCACTTGATTTCCTATATTTTCAAATTCCGCTCTAATTTCCGACTTGTCTGATTCAAACAAATCTGAAAAATTCTTTTGGAAATCTTTATATTGTTGATTTTCCTGCAATATTGTGGTTAGAACATCAGATAGCATAACCCCCATAGGAGTCGTTTTAGAATATTTTGCGACTGAATCGTAATATTGTTTTGTCGTTATATACTCGAATTTGGGTAGGAAATCATTTAAGGCAGTATCAAAACCTGTACCGGGACTAACTTCCGCTCCATTAATATACATTTTCCGTTTCTTTACATCCGTGCTAGATCTAACAAAAGTAACCTTATCGGAGTCTCCAATTTTAAGAGATAGAGTACTTCTATTCTTTTCATTTAACATATTCCTTAGCCCATCCTGCACATTTGAGAACTCTACAGATACAAACATTTCTACATTTTCTCGCTTATAAATAAGATCCTCTATCTGCCCTTTATATCCATTGAAAAAGAACTCCAGCGCCTCAAACATATTGGTCTTACCGCTATTATTTTGGCCAACAAAGATATTAAATTCACTCACAGTAATTTCTGCATCTTTAATTGACCTAAAATTATGAATTTTTATGCTACTAATTTTCATAAAACTTAAAATTATAGTTTAAAACATAGAACTATTTTCAAAAAATACTTAAAAACTATTTGGTATATAAAACTGCTGAAGATTCGTCTTGTGTTCGAATGCCACAGGAATACGTTTGAATGCAGGAATCATCTCCTCAACACGCTCTTTGACATCGGTATAATTCATGTCTTGAATAATGACTTTTCTAAGACGCGGCATACTATCTATAATAAAGGTATCCAAATCACTATTAACATACGGGAAAGAATATCCAATAACTATGAGTAGTTCTGTATCACGAACACGCTGCATCACTTGATTCCTCAGGACTACATTCTCTTCTTTTTCCCAAGAATAAGATAATGTAGTATAGTGTCTTGAGTCAATATACTCAGCGCCGTATTGATATGGATTCTGCCATCTCTCTCCGAAGAAACAATCGCGTATTCCCCCCACTTCGCGTCCTTGTATTGACACCGGACTGGTAATATCCGTAAAGAAAGCCGTACCATTCAATTTGATCATGGCAAAAGGCTTAGTAGAATCATATTCTGTTGGATATGTCTTATTCAGAACATTAAGTTCTTTCCATAGATGAGGAATATACCTGGATTCTGTACTATATCCGGAATAGGCCAACTCGAATTGTGCATCATAATTCCACGATAGTATAGTCATTGGAGGCATTTGTCTTTTATCATTAATAATCGATGCGATAAAGCCATCATAACGCAAATCCCTCATTTCGTGACTTTGCATCATCAATAATGCAATAGACAAAATGGATTTTAGGTCATTATAATAGATACTATTCCCATCTGAAGTGAGATATGGTTGTTTAGTCAGGTATAATTGTCTTGCCAACGTATCTATCGTAGGATAAGAGGCACACATCTCGCGCAAGCGTTCCAACGCACGAACCAAGTGCGCATACTGATGCACATCTTTCACTCCTAGATGACGCGCGGTATCCACCGAGTCATCGATTTTGTACAGCATATTCTTCGGAATAAGTTGGTTGACAGCCTCCTTCAATTCAGACAAGACTGGCAGTCCTCTAATAAACTGCTTTTCTCCTTTCTCACCAACTTCCCTTTCACCGAAACTCGCTCCTGCTCCCAATAAATACGTTACTCTGCTCATGTATTAGGTCGTTCAAGAATTGATAGTTCGAATTTTTTAAAATAATTGGCTTACAACTTTTTCCATATCAAAATATGTTAAAATCATCCAATTTGTCTCGCACCCGCAATCAACAATAATATCTTCAAATTTCTTAACAAAATATGATCTATTTACAGAATAATACACGTACATGCACGTCATAAGGCATATTGTATGGACCATTTTTAAGAACTATTTTCTTCTGCTTACTTTTAATTTTCACTCTTTGTTTTTTTGCCTCTCTATAGATATAGCCTATCAATGTATTCTTATCATCTGCCACTTGCAAGAAGATATAGTTTTCATTACAATGAGTCGGGACTATCACTCGATAACTATTGTCATAGTCCGGTAAGATTGCTCTTATAGATGCTTTGTCATACAATATGGATGTATCTACGTGATACATATCCCCTAACGACTCTCTCATAATAAAAACTAAATGTTCTTTATTTTGTTTTAGATTATTAACAATTGCTGATATAGACAAGTTTTCCATCTTTCCATCAGCCACATTCATAAGAGTCGTCATACATATGTCACTCGAATCAACCCCTAATTTAGCCAAAAGATAAGGAAGAGTTATCCGTTGTTCCATAGTCAATTTAGACTTGCATAAGTCATACTGATGTTTTGACCATGGTTGCAAATCAGATATGTGCATATCCTCTAGTTGATAAGACCAATTACGGCTCGCAGAAATCGGTGTATAATCTAAATATCCAATATAAAACCGGCTATCTCTATGCAATAGATTAGTTAAATTTGCTAATCCGCCTACCGTATCTATACTCAAATAATCTTCTTCTATGTTCTGAAGCGTATTTATCGCAGCTAATCCCTTAATCTTGCCTGGTATGTTTATACGTTCCAAACGTTGGTAATTGCTTTCTATATAATCTTCTAAATATTTTTCTTTCCTATAGTCTGCAAATGAGATGTCGCGCAACCACTGCCGCACATCAAAATCGGCTTGATTGATATTTTGGTGTATGCAACTATTTTTACTATGATTGACACTATAATGAACCTGCATATCCAGTCCCGCAAATAGGGATTTTAATAATGCCACTACTGGTACATCACATGATGCCATACTATTTTGGTTTAAAAGGACAAACACCAAGTCTTTCCATTTGTAGCGTTTCGGATTGATTTTTACAGTGATTTTCGTTGAAATCATGGTATCATTACTATCAATCACACGCATTATCGGAGTCAGTGTCAAACCACTGGGGAATTTCAATTGTATAGTTGCATTCGTACCCTTATTGTATTGTCTGGTTTCTACAATTACTTCATCAGCTATCATAAAAACGGAATAAAAACCTATACCATATTGCCCGATTGGCGAAAATGAAGAAGATCTCAGTCCCGGGAATTCAGACTTAACGAGAGGGGAATGCCACAAACTGTTTCCAAAACTCAGAAATACATTCTTTATAATATTCTCTGACATGCCGACGCCATTATCAGATACTTCAAGATACACATCTCCATTTACTTTGGATACATCCACATTGATATATCCATTCTCTATATTAAAATTCTTTTCCTGCTGCGCTCTTGCGTAAATAGCATCTCGAGCATTCTGAACCAATTCTCGTACCGCCACAAGCATTTTGTCGCTTGTGCCATATAACGCCTCTCCTCCCAACTTCATTACAATATCAGCCACGTCATCGATATGGACATTAGCCTCACAGGGGATCCAATCTTTTGTCTGGATATACTTAGACAAATGTAACTTAGATGATGCACCCTCTATTTCTTTTATTGAAAATTGAAGAGTAGCGGATTGTCTTGCTAACAACACATTAGACACCTTTATCTCCGCATCAAGTACCCTTATTGCATCATACGCAACATTCCATGCCGAAAACTCGTCCTCTTTGTATGGATTAGTTGACGTAATGATTGCACGATCCTTATGGTCTTTATTTACAGTTATCATAGCCAAATGATTCTGCGCCTTCCAGTGATTAGCAGAAAGTCCATGTAGATGGAGTATTTGTAATAATCGATCCGGAGCTCTCCCCATGTCAATATGTCCGGCATCGGCACATCGCAATATACATGCTAATTTTTGAGAATTCACGTACCAACTATTATCAAAATCCAATGGAGCATTGAATTGCATGGACATTTCTCCAACCCTGTCAATAGACCAATGATGACTTGCTGCAATTTCACCAATAATATCACTTAGATGGTTCCTTAATGACTGATTCTCTATAATATAGATATCGCCTCTCTCTGTCTTAATCGGATTCTTAATTAATTCAGATGCATTGCTGGCATGATATCTACGTATTGTTATAAAATCCACCATGTTAAGTATTTCATCCTTAGACATATTTACCGATTCTTCAAATTCGGCATATGTATCCTTCCAATACTGTAATTCACGTAACTTATCTTTTCCTCCAACCGTAATGTATGACAAAGCCGCATCATGAACTAAAAATGCACATCCCAACACAAAACCCTCAAGCGGATTAATCTCATACGAATTCCCCACAATAACACTACCTACATTCCATAGGGAATCAACATGTGTAATGTCGTGTCGCGTCAAATTAGGAAAATCCTTTGATATTTGATCTAAGATTGGAATGATTTCTTTACGCGCATTCTCATATGCCACGCGCAACATCTCACGCTCCTTCACATAAGGATCATTATCTCGTGCTGCAAGTGTATGCAAGTACAAATAACTCCGTTCATACGTCATACTAACTCAAATTTAAATTTATAAATACTCTATTTATTTAATTAAGGGGGGCTATTTTATCAAAAAATCTCATTTAAACCTCTTCCAGAACTTCTCATCAGCCTTCCGTGTCTGCTCTGCGCTCTGCGGATAGTTCTCTATAAACCACGTCAGAAACTTCGCGCAATCGATCTTGTCGGAGAGCATCAACTCTCAAAATACTTATCTACTCGCTCAATCAACGATTTCAAAAACTTCTCGTACGTTTCACGTGTCTTTATGTGTTTCAATATATCTTCCGTTGTCGGCATCTTCTTAGTGGTATCAAATGAACAATTAGAAACGATGTTCGATTCTGTATCGTATTCATACAAGAATTTCACAGAAGGAACGGAAGACAATGCTACAAGATACCCCCATACGTAGTCTTTGTTTTCACTACCCATGATATCTATACTCCATGATTTCTTGGTTTCAAAAGACTTTAAGCATGTGTATAATATTACATTACCATAATTGGAGTTTCTCTCAATATCAATCAGGAACTTTGTCGAACTATTTCCTTCTACCACTTGGGAATTGGCATTTGCTGATTGAAGCAAAGGTTCTATTTGATTTTTAACGTTATCAATTTTACCTCCCAACGATTCAAATCCCTCCTGCACCGCATTAACAATATGATCTTCCAACCCATCCAGCGCTTCCAGTGCTTTCACATTTTCACGGATATCTCTACCTGCTTCTTGGAGTATATCTACACTCCCCGCCACTCCGGCTCCGGATTTCATCGAATAGACGATTGATACAACAGCCAACACTATTGATACTACGGACGCGGCAAATGAAAAGTTCTGAAATGCCGTTTCTGAGATCACGCCTTTGCACGATAGTATCCATATGACGAACACACTTAATAATACGATGCCAAAAATTATGTACCCATACACGAGATGGAGTTTATCAACTTGTTTTCCCATATTAATTATATTATTTAAATTTTGTTTTTATCCAACTTCCCGAAAATCTCTGCTTGCGTTGCAAGACTCTGCGCCATACTCACTCCACCGAATGATACCCACCCTTCTTCGCAACGCCCTTAACACAATCTGTTTCGCGTCCGACAGTTGCTTCAGGTACCGCTGCGTTGTCCGCAGACTGCGTCCCAGACGCGCCACCAACTGCGGCGTGTTCAACCCCGGATTGGCCGTTATCGTCTCCAGCAGTCGCGCCTCAAAATCTTCCGCTTTCGGTGATTGGCACCGATGGCTGTGCCGGAACGCTGAATCTGGTCCGCGATATTGTACTCATGTTTCTGCTCATTCAGATAGTTCTTCAGTTTTACCATCCGAATGGCGAAAGCCATGAATTTTTGTTTATATGCCTCATCCTTCTCGTTAATCATCTCTTTTTTGCTTATTGCTTAATGGTGACGCTATTTTATTGCTAATTGCTTAATGGTGAGCGCGCTACGTGCTAATGGTGGATGCGCACCATTTGCACCATTATTTACTTTTCACCATTTTCACCATTCTCACCATTCTCACCATTCCCTCTCCGCCCCGCGGCGCGATTTTTTAGAGATTTTATATACTTCATTATTATCAATATATATCTTCGAATGCTTACAAAAATTTTTCTATCGTTTGATTATTGCAAACCTACGCTTCATCGAATATAAGACAGATTTCTTCTCATTCCTATGTGGACAATCCATTTTGTCGCATATTCCTCCATATTTTGTACATCGATACGATTGAACAAATTCAGTCAATACGTTCATCACTTCATCAACCTCACTTTGAAACTGATCTATATCATCAATAAACCCACTTATTTCTTCAAGCATCTTGTGCCAAATCTCAGATGATGATGGACGCGCATCCAACTGGATAATCTCATTTAATATTCCAACTAGTTTCTTGGCTATATCCCTTGTCTCATCCAATACCGCTATTTCTTTAGCCACATCAGATAAATATTGATGACCATCATTAAGGTCCAACATTCCTTCCTCGGCCATGGTAAGATATTTCGTGTGCAGCTCTTGAAACTCACTCATTTTGTTTCTAAGCGGTTTTATCTTCTCAAAATCAGTTCGAATAACATCTACCGCATCATAGCCCTGTGCATATTCTAACATGCATAAATACGCATCCTCTTTCGATAGATTGCCGTATATGTACTGGTCTATCCACTTATCAATTGATTCATGTCGATTATCAAATACACGGAGCAATATTATCCATAATATTCCGACAATAATAGCAAACACGCAACCCATTTCAAATTCTTTCACTCCTAAAGTATATTCTCCCCATATTTTGATTGCGGCACACAATATCGCGCAACATAACACCCATTCTATACCGCGATACAATCCTTCCAGCCATACGTTCGCGAAAACATGCCCCACTCTGTTCATTCGAATCAGTTTCTCTCCATATATGAACACATATAACCAAATTGCGAATTCAATACACCATAGAACAATCCATAACCAGTAGACAATATTCCTTTCTGCCCAGTAGCCCAGAAATATTATAGATGCTGTTGCAATATAAATTTTCCCCACTAGTTCCGACTGCTGTACATTTGCACGTACTGTTGTCACCCTATATTCATTACTCCATCTTTCATTTGATATCAACGGATGAGCGATTGTCACAAGCGCTATAAGGATAGCACCAAGCACATTTGAATACAATACAAACAAATGCCAATCAAAGGCATTGTATTCCTGAGAGATTTGACTATAAGCATAACCCAATAGACCTATCACAGCTGCTCCTGCCACCCAAAAGTTTACACCCCACGCAGAATACTTTGAGTACTCTCTATCCCTCTCGGCATAGAGAAAATTCAAAAACTCGCTATCGCTACTCTCCCATATTTTATGGCCTTTATCCATTAAGTACCTATTTGATTTTTATTCCATCTAGCAACCGATAAAAATTCTCCTTTACCTGTTCCTCGCTCATCCCCACTTGTCTTAACGTGGCAGATACATCCTTCTTCGCATTATATGGAGCATCAGTCTCTGTCAAAATCCGACTTCTGGACATCTTCTCTATAATAGCACACCCATTCTGCGAACATGTCATCGCCTCATTAATTGAGAAATAATATCCCGCTGACTCTATTTCACTTATCAATCCTAATGGCCCGCTATACCAATGAAAAATCACATTCTTAATATCATACTCTCGCAACAAGCCATACAACTCTCTCTCTGCACGTCTTGAATGCACACTCACTATCTTTCGCTCTCCGGATATACACTCCAATATTTTCCGTAGCATCTCTACTTGATTTTCTTTGCTTCCTAACCCATCTCTCGAAAAATCCAATCCGATCTCACCGATATATGATGTGTATGATAAATACTTTTTAAAGGACCTCAATTCATTCGGATTCTCTTCCACCATCAACGGATGATACCCCAATGCCAATCGACTTCGCTTCAAATTCTTAAAATGAAGATACCCCATCTCAAAATGACTTGGCAAATTCGTCATCCCGATGGTAATATTCCCATCACGTTCCTGTTTCTGCAAGTACGTCTCTGGATTCTCCAACATGTCAATATGGCAATGCGCATCAATCAACATCTATAGTCCTATTCTGTGTTTTATTTCTGCGGGTGCTTTCGCTGCGATCCAATCTTTCACTTGTTCATACGAGTGCATCGCCAATTCAGTATATTCGTCCAATTCTCTCTTATCTCGTATTCCATTCGCAATCAATTCCGTCCGTATTGTATCTTCGTTCATTCGACGAGAAATAAAATTCAGCAATGCGTTAAAATCCCATGTGCGTTTTTGAGACCTAATATGCAAATCATATTTAGTACCATTAAACACATCTGTACCCAAATAACGCTCACTATCCCAACCAACAGCATGTAAGGCAACTCGCCTATAAAGACACGGCAAACACATTCCGCAATGTGATATGTGGTCTGCTGCTATCTGCGTTCCTTCTTTATCCCAAAATATATTATGTCCTCTTTTGGCACATGAACAAGATTGTGGGTACAGTTTGTCTAAAATAGCCTTTTTCATCGGATACTTGCAACAATCACTCATCATATCTGCCTTTGACTTCAAGCGATAAGGATTAACCAATCTATTAGCTATACCAACCATAGATAATACTTCCTGAAATTTGCGAATAAACGTAGGATGCGTCGTCCGTGTACTACATGCACTACGGCGTCCCTCATCCAATGGAATATTCAGTGATATCGTTCCATTCTCCGGAACAATCAATTCCATGTTAAAATCAATATGATGAGCCAAATATATACCTGCAGCAAAAAATAACAATGATCTGGAGCGGAACGTGGATTCATAGGAAAAACTATCCTGCGTCCTGCGGATTTTTTTCAATCCTGCTTTCATTCGAATTTGCTCATATTTCCCATTGAAAAATCTATAACGTTCACACACATCCAAAATATCATCCTGATCGTTTGCCTCTTTTCCTAAATCCATATGAGAAACCAATAAGATTTTCTCGTCCTCGGCTAATGCTGATGCATTATCCATAAAACCTATTAGCGAGTCCAATCCTCCGGAGAATAATACCACTTTCTTGAACTCCTGAGGGATGTATGTACGTCTGGGCACACCATTAAAGCCGAAATCTAGTGCTTCTACAAAATTAATATCCCAATCATCCCCCGTCAAGAAACTGATAGCGTCATCCAATTGCCTTTTTGCATTGTCCATTTGCTGCTTATTACGCACGGGAATGTTGGCGATACGGATACTTCTTCTCCATCCATCCTCTGAATACAGATAGCGATTCAGCACCCTATCTGTATTGTAAACAATCAATGCCATGATAAGCATGTCAAATGCATTAGATTCAGTATCCTGAGCAAATTCCCACAATTGCTGGAAATCGAAATTAATGGCACGCGACACTTCTTCTCCATTGAGATTCTGAAAGCGAAGCGTGAAATCGCCAAACTTTCTACTATCCTGATTAGGTGTATATACTATGTTTACTCCGGTTGCCATATATCTAATATTTGCGCTGTTAATGTATCTAATGTTTGCTTACCTTCTTCTGTCTGCAAATCTATTTGCTTAATCTGTTCACTCATTCGCCTCTCTATCTCACTTCGCAACCAATTCTCAATCTGCCCAAGAATAACTTCAGGATGTTCGCTCTTATCAAATATATGCGATTGAAATATCTCTGCGGAATACTCCAATATATATTTAACTTGATACCGAATTATCCATTCGCACAACTCATCATCTGTTGCTTGTTGCAATCGTTCATTGATATCAATTTCATTGTCACAATTACAGAATATATAAATCAGCAAATGATTCATTGCATTCAAAGCTGCAGCATCATCAAAGGTTGCTTCTGTTTCAGATTTAACATGCAACAATATATCATCCAAGATTTCTCTCTTACTGCGAATACCCTTACTTGGATCACTTGGCTCTATATTCAGCGCATACCAAATTCCATTTTGACGCGTAGCATGAACTAGACCGACGAAGCCACGCAAGACTACTCCTCCGGAACGACCAAACGAATTCCTACCTCTTTGCCCTCTACTTCCGGTGTATAAGCCATCTCCCAATCCTGCACGAAAATTAGATATGAATCTCGGTCCTAATACCGACATATCGCCGGTACCGGACGCTATTTTTGTCATCACCTTTTTTGCAGATGTCCAATTGGGATTGGATTTTAGTTTAAACGATTGTGATGTCCCCATATGTAATTTATTTTTTCGAATATTTCATTGCTTTTTGAAGCCTCGTATTCACATTCAGTCTCTCCACAACGGATTTTACTGTATCTTGTGATAACATTCTTTCAAAGAAGGTATGAGCCTGTGGATCTATCTTAAGTGTATCTACCCGATCAAACAATGCTTGCAACCGTTCCTTTTCTCCTGCAATTATCATATTGCTTGTATCTCCATTCAATATTCTCCACACCGAAACGTCAGAGGGGTTAGTCCGTAAAGCACTATTCAACAATAGGATTAACATTGCGTATTCCTCCTTGGTGAAATCTTTCAGCATGCCAGGGAGTCGCGTTTCCATGGATCTGTCTAACTGAATTTGAATTAACTCTCTATAAATCCGTTGCACCCTATTGGTTACTAATGTATCAATAGGTGTCTCATTTACTATAGCATCACGAGCCACCCAGAAATAATTCTGCATATCTACCTTATCCAATGATGGTTCTGCTTTCATCCAACGAACAAGATATGGGGATGACCAATTTTCTTTCCATTCAGCAATCGTAATCTCGTCATTTTCTTTTGCTTCCTTTTCAACTTGCTCTATTGCCAAGAAACCACCAGCCTCTTTTTGTCGTTTGTACAAATCCTCAAAACGACTCCGATGTAACAAATTATACTCCAATATCATCAGTTTGGCTAATATCTCTGGCTTCACTTCATGAAATCCGGCAACATCAGCCAATTGAATTCGAACATCTAAAGTATTCATGAATCGTTTCAATTGCCGTGGATTGCCATTCAAGAATTCGGTAATCAGTGGTATTACCGGTTCCATAAAAGCGACATTACTGAAATCTGTCTCTCCGGCATCTGCTTTTATCTTTTCTATTGTGTACTCGGCATACTTTTCACTCTTTCTATACTCCAAATACTTTTTATGAACATCTTTAAAATTGGCATCATTAAGAGACCTTTGACATAACAACAAATTCAAATATGTCCGCTGTTCTGATTGAGACAACTTTGGAATCTTGTACGGCATTTGTATCAATTTCTCCAGATAATCTGAGAATGGACTTGCAATTTCCTCCTTTTGTTGCTGTATAGGATATTGTCGATTGATAGCATATTCAATAATTCGCTGATCTGCTCCAATAACAAAAGCTGTATGTTTTACATTAACAAACAACTTCACTGCCTCCAAACAATCAATAATCTTTTCCGGCTTGCATCTATCTAAATCATCGATGTAAACAATTATCGATTTGTAATCAGCATCTGTAATCAATTGTTCGAACAATCTGCGAAACATACTGATATACCGTATTGAATTACCATTTGATATATGTTCCTTCAATGCCCTGTATTCCTCCCTACCAGCCATCTTATCCAACTCTTCTTTGTTAGGAAGCCACTTCTTTATATCTTCGGGTACTAAATTGGAATAAATTTTATTTAAAACAAACGAACCGATTTCCAACCACTTTATATGAGATAACAATGTATCCGCTTGGGTAAAAATACTCGTTCGCTTTTTAATATCTTCTCTAATAGCTGTAAGTATCGTATCTATAAGTGACAACTTATTGGATTCATAATTATCGAACTGCCAACTATTAAATCGTATTTGTAGTATTCCTGCTTTGTGGGATAGTGACTTTTCTTGTTCAACGCGCTTTTCAAACGTTTTTTGCCACTCTTTCAATCCCTGTTCCATCAGCAACATGAGACTACTTTTTCCGGAGCCCCAATTTCCAAACACACCGATTGTGATTGGTAACATCTCATCGCTTAGGACTATTTTCTTCAATAAGTCCGCATGCACCTGATATCCTAACAGGTCTTGTGTTGTCTCATTATCTGCCCACATATTATTATAATATTATCCTATCTATCCTACACCTCCACTGATTCCACAAACTTCAGATTACGAATCGCCAATGGAGTATGGAACGAAACCTGATTGAATAGCACATGTGTTTTTAGTTGCACAATGGCTGCCTCCGGGCTCAGTTCACCATTCTCATACATACTAATCGTGGCATACAAATTATCATTGGCTACCGGTCCAAGCACAATATCATAGTCATGCAATGGTGCATAACGTCTATTCCCCACTACAAAATCCAGCCATTCGATGGTCGCGCCGTTATAGTTCATGATGCACAAATCTTGACGTTGCAATAGATCATCATCAATCTCAAACACAGAAACAATAGCATTACCCTCTCCGGCACGTTCACGTCTGATACGCGCCCACCGAGCTGCTTGCTCATAATCAATGGTGGTATAAAATCCTTTCCCGAAGTCGGTATTTACACGCCCGGGGCGCAGGGATGGATTCTTTACCATTACCGTAGAACCGTGATATAGTTTCATGGCTTATTGTTTTTTACGATTGTTAATATACAATTCAATATCATGTAAAATCGCTTCCTCTCCCTGTGTGTGTAACACATCAAAGCCATTGATTAAATATTTATCCACTCCGTATCTACGGAACAAGGCATAGGCCTGCAGCGAAGTTATCTTCTTTAATAAGGCATATCGCTCCACACAGAATGTGAGAAAAACGATAACATTATTAGGTAATATTTTCGTTCCTTCCGACCTGCTTTGCTCAAGTTGCTTATATAAGGATTCAGTATCAAGGTACCACCATTTCGCATCCTCGTTATACAACTTTTCATAAAAAGGAGAGTCATATATATAACCCAATGCGGCATTCACCGAAATATGCTTTCGTTGAGAGACTAATAACGCTAATTGCGATATTTTCAAAGGTATAATCGATGCACTCATATATTGTATTTATTTCAGCGCACAAAGTTACAAAAAATTTTTTACCTAAACAAAATTTTAGCAAAAAATTTGATATTTTCTCCAATTTTATAGTCGTTTCTCTCATTTTCAGCTCAATTGGGACTATCTAACACTAAACATGGCAGTACGTAACACTCCAACCCAAAAACACTTGCATTTCGCGATTTTAAGGTGTATCTTTGTCGTCGGAATTGGAGATCAATGACATCATTACTACGTAATTCGTAAAATTGTCTCAATTCCTCCTCTTCGAACCGCAAACATTACATTGGTTTACGTTTCGATTAATTATAAGGATAACTAAATACATAAATTATGGCATATTACAAATTGATTCGAATGCCGAAAGATGGAAAGGCAGTGAGAGGGAGATTGTATGAGGTGAGGGAGTCACGATTTGAGGAAACACTGATTCCGGTGTGCGACACGCTGGAGAATGCAGATTACCTCATACCTGCGTTGATATACGGAATAGGCGTAACGCAATCTCCCAAGTTCAAGCGCCTCCTTCCCGTCATTCGGCAAGTTCCCGGCAGAACAGGCATCCGATTTCATAGAGGCACTCGCCCTGAGCACAGCAGAGGCTGCATCCTTATCAGCGGCTCCGATGAGCAACAACTAACGGCTCGTTGGCTCGCTGAGCAATCGGCTCACGAGGAGATCCGTCTTGAGATCTGCAACCACACGAATCTGATTCTTAGATAATCGAAAACGCGCTATGCTCTTAAAAAACGCGCCAGTGAGCACTTAACTGCATGTGCTATTGCCCATCCGAGGATCCTTCCTGTCAGCCTACTTATAAGTAAACTTAACGTCGTCTTTCACGAAGAATCTTCACATCGTAGATGTATACAGCTTACGTACTCCCTGGCTTTGGATTCGACAGTTGTCGAATAAACAGGGAAAACATTTTTTTCGTTTTTGATTGTTAAACGAGGCTTGTACGAGTTAGAAGCATCTGTACATGTTGCGAAGAGATTAGCAGAGGATATTACACCGCTGCGCAGTGGAAATAACTAAAGGTAGTCTAGGAGCTCGCTCATAAGCGCACATTAGGTTATTTACGCTAAGGCCGCGTGGACTACAGACATAGCGGGCTAGCACTGAGCAACCTAGCAGATGCGTGTTTTTTAGAGGAGTGAAACGACGAGTTTTCTTAGCCGAAGCACGATTACGGCGAGGCCGTTTTCCATTACAGCAAAGCGATTCTTATAAATAAGAACAAAAGGTGGTGAAACCACGAGATAAAACATTGCTAAACCTAAACCTTAACTGCGCTTGGGCTAAGGCTCAATACGATGAACAACATCCCTCGAGGGGAATCGTCTCCGGAGAAGAACTCCGTCGATTATTCGTTGTTCATATGAATTTTTGCCTTGCCCTACGCTTCCCCCATCGCAAACATTGAAGAGTTCTATGCTTTCGCTTAATCCATTACCATGGCGCTCAAGCTCGAAGTGCCATCCGAGGCACTTCTTCATGGTTTACGCTGGGGACCCCAAAATTTTATTACTAACCTTAACAAAATTTTCAAAAATGGCAGAGATTAAGCCCATGGCTCTCATCGAGAGCATGAAGAAGAAAGTGTGCGAACACAGCGATGTGTACTTCCGCACCAACAAACGCACCGGCAAAGTGACGACCGGTAAGTTGTGTAACCCATCCACGAAAGAACCGTCTGCTTCGCAGACTGCAGCGAAGGCGCGCTTCGCCAAAGTAACCACCGCTGTTCGCGCTATCCTCGCCGGTTCGAGTGAGCAAAAGACGCAGCTGGAGGCCGAGTACAAGAGTCAGACCAAGTACGGCTCGCTCTTCGGCTATGCGATGCACAAGCTGAACGGGAACTACGACCAGAACGGTGATCTGATTGGTGGCTAACGACCCTAGCAGATGGCATGTTTGAGGGAGATAAGTAATCAAAAAAACACAAAAAAGCGTTCCATTGCATTGCACTTCCAAAAACAATCGTCATTTGCTACGCAAATTCATTGAAACAATGAAATTGGACATTCAGTTAATCACCGCGGCGGTGCTGTCCTTTGGTGGGTTGGTGTTGCTCTTTTGTGGAGTGTACATCGACCCGCAGGGACAGATTCACGAGACGCTGTTGGTTGGATTCGGCGAAGTCGCTACGTTCAGCGGCGCGCTGTTCGGCATCGACTACGTCTACAAACAAAAGAAATGATATAACCGAAAACGGCGCTACGCGCAAGAAAAACGCGCCACCTCGGTATTGTTCGGTATGCGTCTGCTATGCCTTTGGCTCACGCGAACGGAGCGTAAACAACCTAATGCGCGCTTATGAGCGAGCTCCTAGACGCTCCTTATGTTATCTCCGCCACGCAGTGGATATACATTCCATTGCTACATACCTTTCCACTACTGATTGTGGCTTTAGGACACGGCAACCGCCGTGTTTAACAATCGAAAACGAATGCTTCTATCAACGACAAAAATACCAAAAATAGCCATTCGGATGTAACGATCATCTACCATCTTAGGCGGAGGCCGAGTCTGGTTGGAGTGACGCTCCCCGCTACTCCTGCCGTTCGAAAGCAAAAGTCAATTGCTTTCTCCATCCAATCCAATGGAAGAACGCTCCGGGTGTCAATCGTGCAAGAGAACGGTTACGAAAACAATTGAAAACATTTGACAAGATGAAGAAAATCTGTATTATGCTCCTAATCGGAGCAGTGGCGATGGGGATGACGTCATGCAAAGCCTGGCGCACCATCAGCACCACATCGACCTACACGCAAGTAGGCGACTCATCCAAAGTGACGACCACTATCTCGACCAAGACAGTCGAAGAGTATCAAGGCGTCAAGAAATGAAGTTGATTATTAAAGGAAAACGCGGGTGCTGGGGAATTACCTTTCCCGCGCTAAAGGCTCAAACGAGTATTGCAAAGCAGTTTTCTTATCTCGCCAAAGGCTCAAACGATTATTGCGAGGCAGTTTTCTTTTTTCGCCAAAGGCTCAAACGAGTATTGCTCTGCAATTTTCCTTTACAGCAAAGCGAATTCTTTTAAAATAAACTTTAAACGTTAAACCCGGAGCGTCCTTTCATTGAATTGAAAGGAGCGGCCTCCGCCTAGAAAAGAATTATTAACCCTTTAACTATTGAAAATTTATGGCTAAAGTAGAATGGAGCGCGGGTATCGATAGTGTATCCGGCGCATTAAGTAAACCCGGCAAGAACGGGCAACACAGTTGCAACAAAATGTTGCTTGGTACCCACCGTACCGCCCCGACCGAGAGCGACAAGTGTAACCGCTTGTACCTCCGCAAGAAAACCAAACGCACCTCTGTACTCTCTCAGGACGAGATCACGGCGCGCATCCGCTTCTCAGCGGTAGCTGCAGCAGTAGCAACCCGCAGCAAAGACCTCACCAAGATCGCCGCAGATCGTCAGGCCTTCCTTGAGCAGAAAGACACAGCCGGTGGCCGTAAAACAATGAAGGGCTACCTCTGGAAAGTCGAAGGTCAGGCCTATGATGCACAACACTCGCAGGGCTAACCAAGTAGTTTGCGCTTAAGAAGAATGAGTTTCGTCCGTAGGGCGGGACTCATTTTTTGTAGTAGTTTGGCCTTCCAATTCTTCTGCGCCCAACTACTCTCCCCCATGTGCTCACAATATGTCTCCGGAGTACGCACATCTTCTCCCGTAGTCAGAACCGGACAGAAATAGTGCACTGGAAAAACGTGCAAAAAAAACTCCCCATTTATAAGAACATCCTTCTCTTCTCCATCTAGAACAAACCCTTGCGCCTCTAATCTATCAGAAAAAAATGTGGTATTAGGCGTCATATCCAAACTACCATCATCCTTAATAAACACGCGCGTATCGTACGTGCAGAGCATATCCATCACCCACGCCCCATGCGGCTCAGAAGCAATCACCCCTTGCATAACCGGTTTTCGCTTTGAACCTTCATATCCGGCAAAGGCAGGATATTTGTCCATCAAGTCATCGAACGGCCTATATACCATGAAATCTACATCCATATATAACCCGCCGAACTTCTCCAGCGCCCACAATCGTACATAGTCCGACACAAATGCAAACTTCCGTGCCTCGTACGCTTGCCGCACATACAGCGGAGCCGAAACGATGTCAAAGTTAGACTCATCCCATCGCATGTACTCCCAATCTGGCATGTACTTTTTCCAAGATGCGATACACCGTTCTGCCAATTCCGGCATCGGTGCTCCACCCATCCACGTATAGTGTATAATCTTTGGTATCATCATAGTGACATATTACTTTGAAACAGACTTTTTTAAACTATTAACTTTTTGTTTTATCGTTTTTCGCCATGTTACCAGGTCACGAATTAAAGCGCCCATATAGGTATTTGTCGCATGTAAATCTATTACAGATAACCCTTGGTACGTATTGAAAGTATGCAAACCGTCACTCTTCCATCCTTGTGGATGGTTAATTGTCCTTACATGCTTAAAAATCCAGATATCTTTCTCAGGATGCACTTCTTTTATTTCCACAGCTACTCCGTATCTACATGGAGTGCTCACTTGAAAAGGACAATATACTTTATCTCGGTATTTAAACATTGCCCCGGCCAAACGCATGTTTTGTTGTTCGCTTTGAACAGATTGACGATATACAAAAAGTCCTGACTTCTGCTCTTTTTCAAAGATATCTAAAGAGTAATCATCTTTGGACGAGGTAAACATTAAATCATCACCGCATAAATCATTTATATCTGTATCCCATATTACACTATCACAAAGCGTTTCACATTTTTTCAATTTAGGTTTCCCATCTACATAAACCAATTCATACAAATATAGTTTTCCGCTCCCTGCACTTTCTGGATATACAAAAACACGCCCATCCTTTCTAAAATAATTCGGAAAACTAAGATGCCATTTTTCTTCCAACAACACAGCCCAGTCTCTGATATCCATCGTTTCCCGACGGATTGTTAATAATACTATTCTTCCTTTTTGCGTGTCATACCTCACCTCCTCTGCCATCACCGATATCTCGGTTGAAGTAGCATCCAATATAAATGGGTCTGCTAACCAACGTTCTTTGTATAGTGGGTCAATCACTTTTCGCCAATGGATAGGTTTTCCGGCGATAATATCATCTAAGCTTTCTGTTATGAAAGCTAAGCTATAATTGCATCTTTTTATATACTCCAACGATTTCATATCAATACAATATATTTTATAATTGATAGTAATCAATCAATTTCCCTACATTTGTTTGTATTTGGAATCTATCTTCATAGACTACTTCCGATTGTTTCCCGAGTTCTCTTCTGACTCTCTCATCCTTAATCATTCTTTTTAAAGCTGTTGCACATTCATCTGCGTTCTCCGCTTCGAACAATATCGCATTATTACCCTCTATTGCCACCTCTGGTATTCCACCTATTCGAGAGGCAACAATTGGCAAACCGACTGAACATGCCTCCATGATAGCCAAGCCTATTCCTTCCGAGCGAGATGGTTGAACATAAATATCCGCTGCATTAAGATATAGTGGTACTGCATTGGAGATACCTTCCAAATGAAAATATTGAGTCAAATGCAGCAAATCTATCATCACTTGCAGTTCCTGTTTATCCTTCTCAGTTTGACCTACTATGTAAAACACCACATTTTCAAGATTCGTGTCTTTATTCAATCTATCAACTGCTTTCACTAAAACATCCAACCCCTTAATATGGTTAAAATTTGCAGTACACATCACCATCAGCGTATCATCCGAAATCTTCAGTTGGTTTCTGGAGGACACTCGATCTCCCTTACATGGATTGATGCCTAGATACAACTTCTTGATTATCGTCTTTGGCCAATTCCTCTTTGATGTGTCTTCAATATCCCTTGACACTGCTATTATTTTGCAATATCTATTAAATGCGCTGTACCACATGCGAGTATGAAGTTTTATCCTATCAATAGGAGGCACCGTGGAGTGGAATGTATAATAGATATTTTTTATTCCATATAATACTGCTAATGGGATGGCGTAGAACCTCGATTTTTCAAAATGAGCGTGCATGAGCTCAAAATCGTACTGCTTAAACAGTCGCCATAATATCCTACAGAATTTAAATGGGTTATGCCGACTATTTATTACAACAATCTCTGCGCCTGTTGCCGTTAAATCATCTGCGAAAGCTTGCACCTTCGGAAATTCCTCATAGACAAACACGCTATGATAGCCTATCTCAACTAACTGCCGAGATAACTCTACATTAAACCGCTCTATTCCACCGTATTTGGTGGACTCCATGCCCATCAAATGTAATATATTTTTTGCATTCTCCATTTCTATCTATTTCGTATAGTAGTTATTATGGTATATAGATAAAACTTCACTCGTTCCTTCCATCGCGGTTTCCATATATAGGACGCAAACGATTTATCTCGATAGTCATCCAATCGAATCTTCTGCAATTCTCCTTGCGCCAACTTATAGTATCTATTGGATAAGTAATACTGTCTCAGGCAAACTATCTTCACCATCTCTACCGCATGCCGCAAATCTATATTCTGAGTCATCTCCGGCTGCAAATAATCTGCATTAAACACAAAGTGATGCTCCGGATCAACTAGCTTCCCTATTGCTCTCCATTTTACTTGAACATCTTGGTTGTAGTATGCCAAGGCCTTATCTGTATAATACACAGGATATCTTAGTGCAATACGTACCCATAGGTCAAAATCCTCTGCCATTTTCATGATAGGATTAAAACCGTCTACTTCATTGAAAACATTCCTAGGTATTGCCACAGATCCAACACATAATGGCATTGCGTACGGTGGACAACTATATACCTTGAAATAATTCATCACCCCCGTTTCAATATTAGTCAAGATTTTTGTTGCAACTCCATTGCGTACTGTATAATAGTTTACTCCATATACCCCTGCATGAGGATAGGTATCTATCGCCTCACTCATTGTCATTAGAAAATCCTTATCCCACCAATCATCGGCATCCAAGAAACACACATACTCACCCTTACTATCCTTCACTCCCCTATTCCTCGCAGCTGCCACTCCTGAATTAGTTTGAGAGATTATCCGAATACTATTCACTATTCTCTCTTCACTATTCACTGACTGGATGTATTTATTGACGACTTCCAACGAATCATCCGTCGAACCGTCGTTGACGATAATACACTCCCAGTCACGATACGTTTGGGCAACTATCGACTCAAGCGCCTTCCTTACGTAAGGAGCTTTGTTGTATAGCGGTACTATAATAGAAAACTTTATCATATGACAATAGCTAATTCACTAACTCCCTCATTCCCTAATTCGTTTAATGCAAAACATGCCATTTTTCAAATTTGAATAACACGCGCTCCACAAAATACGCTAACCAATACATATGATGTTTTCTCAATCGCTTCATTTGCTCTATTTCAAACGCATGTGCTTCATAATCGGCAATCACTGCCGGAGGCAACAAATCCTCCAACACTTGTCTGCGTTCTTTGTTTCGCAATTCTAAGTTTGACTCGCTAATTCCGCTTGCATCAAAGATAGTCACATCTATATCAACATATTCCGGTTTGACGTTCCCCAATCCAATCGTTTGCAGAAACCATTTCCAATCGCTTACAATCTTTAAGTTTTCATCATATAACCCATACATTTCAAACAAATCGCGACGGATATAACAACAGTCATGGTTTATGGTGCTGTTATAGTATTGCCTCAGTGAATATTCTACTTCCCCACTCTTACCTTGTATCTTACCTGTCGCAAAATCCTTTCGCACCATATTTCCGTACATCAGTTCTGGATATTTCGCTGTATCAATCTCCATCATCATGCGTTCTACGACATCCGGTGCTGCAAATATATCACCACTATTGAGAATTTGGATATAATCCGGCAACACCTTATTCTTATCTTCACTTTGTTCCGAACGATTAAAGGAATTTACGATTCGCCTGCCTAAGGCGATCTCTATTCCTTTGTTCATGGCATGATAAATGCCATTGTCTTTCTCCGAAGACCAAATAACACTCTTAACTCTCGGCTCTCCACTCTCAACTTTAGATGCATACTCCTTAATTACATCAACAGAGTTATCAGTAGATGCACCATCTACGATAATGTGTTCAATCTCTCCATACGTTTGTGTCAACACGGAATTAAGGGTACGTTCTAACCCCTCCGCATTATTGTAGTTTATAGTTACTATACTCAACTTCATACATTATTCATTATACGTTATACATTATACGTCCTCGCTCGTCGCCAACATCTCCCTCAACTCCTCCATATCCGCATACACATGCACATCCGGTAGATTATGATAATCTCTTGCAGCACCGAAATTTGCATATATAGGTATTCCCGCAACTCTATTCTCCGCAATCCGCGTCAATGCGCCACTGGTTGCCGGTTGGTAGATGATGATGCCATCGGTTTCAATAGACAACTCACGCAACTGTTCCGAACTTACCGTTCCATGATTGATGACAGCGGAGCCATGAGGCATAGTCAATGTTTCAGTATTGTATCCGGCAACATGAATTGCAAATCTATTATTCTTTTGTTTATCAAAATAATCTATCAGTCCCTGCATCCCCATCCTCGTAGGCGGATTAGTCGCCGAACCCAATATGAGATACTGCCTAACTTTATTTGCCTTTCTCCGCTCTCGTAATTTTCTGATTTCTAATAATTCCTGTTCAACCACCTTCGGAGGATAATATGCATAGTATTTTGCATTCACGCCAAACAATTGCAACAACCATGTCTCTTCCTTACTAATAGCCCATACTTCATCGCATAGTTTCAATCGCTCTATCTCTTCATACAACCAGTATGGCGCTTGCTTATGCGTAATCGGATCTTTCTGCGTAGGCACCAATGACTCCAAGTTATGAGGATAACCGATAATTTTCGCCCCTGCTGCTTTCATCAAATAAAGTGCGGCTACATCATTTGTGTTCTCCCACAGGAACGTTACATCCTGCCCTTTGTACTTATCATAGATTATAGGCATGCGCAAAGCATATGTAAGAACCGCTTTGTATTTATCAATCAGCGAAGGATAGTTTTTCCATCCCACATATCGCGTAATAAAACTCAAGGCTCTACAAATCCATCGAATAGCCTGTCCTATAGAGTATTTCTTCGGCAATTCAAACTTCTCGTCAATAAACTCCACGTTTTGCGCACGCCAATATTCCTCTATTTGCGCACTTCGCTTACTTCCCCCGTCTCCATGAGGGTTATTCGCGAACTTGGTATATCTTACTATTGTCTTCATGCTTCTATCAATTCCGGCTTCTTAAGCATAATGCCTAATGGCCATAATACATAACGTTTCACCCATGTTGCCCACTTCCTATTATCCGGCATCTTATCGCTCATACCTCTCCATGGCGACAAAAGTTTGTACTTTTGCCATGTCTCATAAAATGGATAAGAATAGTATTTTGCCATCCACGGCTTTAGCTCTGCCGCATAATGGATAATTGTAGGCTCCTTAGTATCCATTATCTCTCTCTGCATCTTCTGGGTGAAAGTCTTAAAAAAATACGGCATCAACAATTGTATCTGATAATTATACTTTAAAGGTAGCACTTTCTTTCTCTCGCATAATACAGCATTCAGCACATCTTGATCATTATTGGTCAACTTATCATAATGACTCTGCATGTAATCAAAGCACTCTTGCGCTACATTATTCTTACGCCAGTAATCTAAGTTCATGAATGTCACCCCTGCGTTGAAATACCCTTTGCTTTTGTCGTACCCTAATCGCTCATAATATTCATCCCATTCAGTACACATATCGGGGATTACACCTACGGCTATACCATCCCAATCCAAATCGAATAGTTCGCCAATCGCTCCGTCCACTATAATATCGCAATCCATATACAATACTTGCGATACCTCCTTTGGTAACAAATCAACGGCAAACAGACGATAATAAGTCACAATCGACAAATATTTCTTATCCTCTCCTTGAACTGCGAATTGATTTATAAAATCACTTTTTACCACGCAGAAATGTAGAGTTTGATAATACTGCTCGGCTAATTGCTTTAATACGCGCTGATTATTCTCACTTAGCGGACTCCCCACGAACACATATACATTCACCTCCCGCTCCTTGTTATTCTCAAAGAGCGATGTTAGCATCACACCGCAATAAGGCACATATTTATCATCTGTCGCGCAGACTATATTAATCGGATTCATAGGATATGCAGTTTTAATAAATAATAGGATTTTCTGGATATATATGGTTTCAGCGATGCATCTATATGCTCATAAACAACCTTTCTTGTGCTCTTTTTTTCATCCCTCTCCATTTGTTGATATGCTCGTATCGTATTACGAATCGTATTCCTAATAAAATCAGCTATCGCATCATCAAATCGAATATCCTTCCCTTCACGTTCGAATTCAGCCTTAATACGTACTAAACGATGGCATAGTTTCAACCAATAATCCACATGTGCAGCAGTATAATTTACTCGCGTTATCGAATCGGGATTATTTCGATAATAATACACTTTCTCTATCACATGCTTTACTCGCATGGCATTTGCGAACACCTGAATCGCATAATCATTATCCTCATACATGATATGCTCGGCAAATAGGAGATGATTATCCAGTAAGAACTGCCGCTTATATAATTTGCGCCATGCCGTAATCAAGTCGTGCCACCACCTTAGCGATGGATTGAAAAACATATCCGGACCGGACATAACCTCTGTATCTGCATGTAATCTTATGTTGATAATATCCTTGGGATATTCCGCATAATTGAAGTGCAGTACATCCAAATCATTCTTCTCTGCCTCTTCCAGCAATCGCTTGAACACATTGGGCTTAACGAAATCATCCGAATCTACATACCATACATACTCTCCCTTTGCAACCTCAATTCCGGCATTGCGAGCTCCACCGAGTTTGCGGTTTATTTGATTACGCACTATCACCAGATTAGCATGTTTCTTCGCATACTGCTCGACTAGAGTAATCGAGTTGTCCGGACTGCAATCATCCACGCATATCACCTCATACTCCTCTTCCGGAATATCCTGCTGATACACGCTGTCCAAACATTGCGCTATATACTGCTCAACGTTATAAAACGGAATTATGATAGATAATCTAATCATGCCTCAAATTTATCGGTTTGTGACAACCACTGTTTCGTCAATTCCATGCCTTTCGCAACCGAGTATCTCGGCTCAAAATGTAGTACCTTACGATTCTTCGTTACATCAATTGCTTTCTGCTGACT
>Ga0247610_10001104_pt1 | contig 34448 bp, 23 predicted proteins | sample 174DNAGHGhighgp2_FD_193483 | JGI IMG/M metagenome (GOLD analysis project Ga0247610, IMG submission 193483) | Sheep rumen microbial communities from Palmerston North, Manawatu-Wanganui, New Zealand - 1742 DNA GHGhigh gp2 | ecosystem: Host-associated > Mammals > Digestive system > Stomach > Rumen...
CAATAATCCGTGGTAAAGTTTGTAACGTGTTGAAATTTCGTCTTTTGTATGGTTGAATTTCTAATGGCGGTCATTAGAAAAGTCAAATTACAAAAGGACTGTTATCAATCGGTTATGAAGACGACCACGAAAATGACCGTCCTAATGACCGATTTGGGTTTAAGTAAGTTTTCTTATCGTTATGCTCGCTCATATCTTGTCTTACTATATTCTTATAATGTTATTATTCCAGCATTACTTCTCTGTTCCATGAATCCGTGAGTCCATTTCACTTCAATATGTTTGTCACCTGTCCCGCGCATCCATGACTTAAAACGCAAAATCAAAATCGAAAAGGTCAAAATCGGCGACAAATAGCTATTTTTATCGCCGATTTATGAATTTCAGATTCAAAAAGCGAATTTTAAAGGCCACTCTATTCATCCCTTATCTCTTTTAGTATATAAAAGACATCGTGAACTCTGCGCCGCTTAATTGCATTTCTGACAACGATGGCTTTGATAGAATTTCTGCCAACTCGCTTTTCTGGAATTCCTTGTCGGCAGCCATCTTGGCTTGGCTATCCTTTATCTTCTGTGGATTTGTCAAAGCCAAGTGTTTTCGCCATTCAACCGTCTTGTCGATTTTGTAAAGCAGATAATCTATGACTTCCGAATCTGTTATCACATAGTTGGAAAAGATAAAAGTGCCGCCCTCTGGCATTATCTTGAATCCATAATCGATTTGCGATTGCCGACTCAGAGGAGCCCAGATGATGAAGGAAGGCAGTTTACAATAAACTGCATTACCAACATCCGTCATCATGATGTTAAACTCAAAGATTCTTCTCATATAAAACTCCACTTCCAGAAAAAGTGGGAGTCTTACATGTTCTTTCCCTAATGGCATCAGATAGAACGCATTGTGTTCAGGAGGCAGTACTCCGTTAACTAAATAGTTCTTCCATTCGCCCATCGCACTTATCAGACTATCATACAATCCATCTGCGAATTTATCCTTGCCATAATGTTTTGTGGCGTAGAGACATCCGCGCCATGTTTGTAGCACAGCGAAGAAATATAGATTCTCGTTATAGCTGACAGTCCCCTTCAATTCTCCATTCCTAAAGGGTCTGTAAATATGTTGTGCGAACCAATTTTCATATTTTGAAAACAGGTTTTCTGCCTTTCTACCCAGCAACGGAACCTTATAGCCAGACTGCATGGGAGGACATTCCTTTTCCCACGTGACAAATCTCGACTGATTGTTCCATTTTAGGTCTTTGTACGCAAATTTAGGGAAGATATGCGACCCGCACAACTCCACCTTAATGTCGAACAAAGGGCAAATACCTGTTTCCATGATGAATAATACTTTTTTAGACGCAGTTACTCTTGTTATATTATACTTTATCTTATATGTTTACATTGCCAATATCGCCCTCAGATTCGTATCAGTAAAAGTATGCCATATCTCCAACTCAACGGGCTTGTAGTCGTCAAAGAGTTTCTTCACAAACTCAATCTCGAATACCAAACGGAAATCGTTGGGGTCATTATCCGGCTGCCCTTCTTTGCGAGTACCTACGCGAGCAATCTTAATCAGGTATAGGTCGCGAATGCCCTTACATTTAATATACGGCATGAAGTAGTAGAGTTTGTTGAGAGCTACTGACGATGGAAACTTCTTGCCTGTATAGTAAATCTTTGCCGAATGGTCAAGATAGCGCTCCACGTTGTCATTCTTCACCAGACTGATAAGCACATTCTTGGCAGTTTTCACAATATATCCATGAGTCTTATCTTCTAGATTGTACTCTGCAAAGTCTTCACGTGCGGCATCATTCTCTACGATGTGTTCAGGATAACGCTGCAAAACGTCAAAAAAATCTAACTGTTGGTAGTGTACAGCAGCTTTCTTAGGTTTTGAAAGAGGTTCTATGCGTGCAATAGGCAGAATACCACGTTCATCCTTTAACTGTGAAGCTTTCTTGTTAAAATTATAAAAAACAAAATCACCTCCACCTTGCCATCCTACAAGTTCAGATATGCCACTATTTTCCCCGCCAATCACTTTGTTCATACGCTTAACAACTAACTCGGACATGTGGTTTCCTATTTCAATACCAATGTAGTGACGACTCAATTTGTGAGCAGTCGCTATTGTTGTGCCAGAGCCGATATAACAATCAAGTACATAGTCACCTTCATCACTCGCAATTTCAATGATGCGTTTCAGCAGTTCCTCTGGTTTTGGAGTCTCAAAAATGTTTTCCTTGTCAGGAAAAAGGGCTATCAGCTGTTTCTTGGCACTATCAGAAGTGCCAACTTCATCGGCCAACCATATTGTTTCAGGTGTAAGACCTATCTTTGCATCGCGTAAGAATTTTTTAACTCGAGGAGTATTGCTTCCGTCTTTCCCAAACCAAATGTTTCCTTCGGCAATCTCACGTTTCATGCGCTCCTCATTATAAATCCAACAACGGCCTTTGGGAGGGTCATGCTTTACACCAGTTGGTGAAACAACCGTGTAAAACTGACTTGGAACGGCATGACCTGATTGTACATTTGCTGTAACAGATTGCCAGGGACCTCGTGGGTCATTGTCTGGATTCTTGTACTTACTATTGATATAATCCTCATCAACGGGAAGAAGATTTCTTTTTTTCTTAAACTCCTTTATGTCTTTTGCATAAACAAGGATATATTCATGATTGAAAGAGAATACGGCGCGATTCTCACGTGATTTTCGCTGTTGCCAGATGATAGTACCAGCAAAGTTATCTCTCCCAAAGATTTTATCTGCCTCAACTCTCAAATAGGCCATTTCGCTGTCGTCGATAGAAATCCAAATGCTGCCATCTTTGGACAATAATGGCTTTAAGAGATTAAGCACCCGACGCATGTCTCTCAGCCAATCCCCTTGAGTGTTATTATCGTCGTAATAATGATAGGTCTCTCCATTGTTGTATGGAGGATCAATATATATACACCTAATTCTGCTTGCAAATTCTGGCCACAATTCAGACAGAACATCTTTATTATCTCCGTGAATCAGGATGTTCTGGCATTCCTTATCGCCAGTAGAATAGACGGCATTGAATGTGAATTTATTATTATCTTTTATCTGCATGTTATCTATTTGTACAAACAATCAATATTTCTGCCTAGTCTGATGACTCTTAGAAATGCTCTGTAGAGTTGAGCTTGTTATGGGTAAAAGGACCTGCAGAAACCACTTCTACACTGTTGAAATAATCACTTGCCCACGCCATCAGCTGGCTAATGGTTACTACTCTTGGATGAGATTCTTTGGTCTCATCATAGGGAGAATATGACAGCAGCAAGTTTCTTCCAGAAGCAGAAATCGACTTGAACATTTCTTCGAATGCTTTCGGTGCTTTACTCCTAATGCAAAATGGCGACTGGTGCCTATCTTTGCGATATATTCCATTGCTGACGTGAGTACTTCCATGAATTTTTACAGTCGATATTTCTGGCACATCGTCAAGTGCAATTGTTTCAAGAACATGATAAAAACGACTATAGTGATCACGAGTATAGGGAGGGTCTGCATAGACGGTTCTTACATTATCTGGCAGCGTTTTAAGGCACTCCATGTAATCACCCTGAAGTATCGTGTTATTGTTCTTTCCCTTTGGTAGAGAAACGTACTTATCTAACCATTCCTCAAAGAGCTCAATAACATCAACAGTTTTATCTTTAATCGCTTTATTATAGACCAGCTTCTTGATTTTTCCTTTAGAGTCGCGGGCCTTGATCGGTTGTGCGAAATGTTTTCCTACCGTGCAGGCAATGTCGCTGGTGGTACTGAGAAGAGCTGCTAAAAGCACATTCTTATCTACAGCATTAGGATAGTGCCTGATAGCAGCCATAATAACATCTATTTGAACGGCTTGAGTATATGAGAAATACACACCGCCATAATAACGAGAGATTAGTGAGTTTTTACCCATGAGCCTAGCCTTTCTTAACTTTTCAATGACATGATTCTGAACAGAGGCTATCTTCGATTCAGTTTTTTCCAAAGAATACACCTCTAAAGAACCATGTTCTACGATGTCAGTCAGCAATTCAAGGTTCTCATTTCTAATTGCCTCCTCTTCCAACTCAATTAAAGGTGTATATGCGTCATGTAACAAAGTCTTGCTGTCCCTTATTTCTGATATGAAAGCCTTAACCGCTTCTTCCGTAAGTGTATTTGGTCGTAATAACGCATCGCAAATGACTTTTGAATAATGCTGAATATCACAAGCAACGACAGGAAACAACCTTGAGAGTTTATATGAAACGCAACCAGAACCAGCAAACAAGTCGCATACCCCTGCGTCATCAGGGGTTACTTTGCGAACATTTTCCTCAATGAAATCAAGGAGTCGCAATTTGCTGCCAAGATAGTTGAGCGTTCTAAAATTATATTCCATGTTAAATAATCAGTTCAGGATACAATGCATGGATAGCTTCGACATCTGCAATATGACGTCTCATCAAATCTTTTCTACCTTTTTGATCTGCCGTTTCTAAATAAAGATAATCTTTTATCTTTTTGTAAGCATCATCAGAAGGCATTAAGACCTGATACATATAATTTTGTGCATCTTCTCTTACGAACAAGCCTATGGGACGATCATTCCCTAACGGATATGGCAAATTAGTCTCATCACAGCGCAACTCAAATCTATAATTCTTACTCTTTACAGTAACAGATTGACTTTCTGTAACTTCACCCAAAGAACCGTCTTTTTTAATATTGGTAAGTTTAACCTTGTATGAGTTATCGCCCTTCTTGGCGCCAAAGAAATATTCAAAAACATCTTGACTAAAGTTTGCTTGTTTCCATCTATTTCCTGCTTTTGGGATTTCAGCAATCAATACTGCATTATCTATTTTTATTGATTTTTCTATCTCTTTGGAAGTATTACCAGAAGACGTGCGAATTTCTCTTAACTTTACAAGTCGTTTAGGTCTAAAGCCTTCCGGGTTTTTCTGAATATCAGCAGTAGAAAACGAAATAGCTTTTGTCTTAGTCTCACTTTGTTCATCTTCACCATTATCATATCGCTTTGAACGCTGATTTTCAGAAGCAATAATCTTGTCTTTATATAACTTTTCAATTAAATCTTGGGTTATTTTATAAAGATGGATATCTTTTCCATCCAATATATTCTTCCAGTATTCATAGAATTTGCTATGAACAGGATTACTTTTTATATCTTTGACAAGTAACGAACATTCAACATTCTTAACCAAGCCCATTTCAGTTAGATTGTTAGAACCAACAATCAATGTAAAGATATCCTCATTTTCGAATAGATAAATTTTGGGATGAAAAATATTAATAGTTTTCGTGTGATATATACTTGCATCAACTCCCCATGAAAGAACCTCTTCCAAAGCTTCCTTTGATGTTCCCTTTTGATCCACACCAAGAACTACCTTTATTGCCACTCCTTCATTTTTTGCGGTTTCGATATAAGGAGTCATTGCAGAAATGCCTCCATAACTAGCAAATGCTACTAGACATGTAAACGACTTATACCTATGAGTATTGAATTGTTCTATCAATTCTTTACCAACAGATGTATTTTCTTTTATATTATAACCTTGTCCTATAATAACGGTTTCCATAATAAACTATCTTTATTTGTTATTTTATATATTCATTTTAGATTGAACGTCACTTCCCAACAGAACCATTTTCGTGACCTCACGAAAATGATCATCAATATTGACTCCCAGCGTTTTACACGATTCAATAGCACGACCTATGGCGCCAATGAAATTCTCCCAACGCACGTATCCAAGCACCTCTTGGAGTTCACGGGCGTACCATACTTCTATAGCATTGTCATCGTCGTCCTTGACCGTCTTTGCTATTTGGTCAAATGCTGTCTTATATTGCTGTATCTTTTGAATGTCCATACATCTTTTTGTTATTTACTGCTCTGAAATAGCTGGTAGCTCTTCAAGCCTCAAGAGGTCGTCAGCCGTGACGCCCAGCACACGGGCTATCTGCATGAGGGTTTCCAGCGGGGGCTGGCTGCTGTTTGTACACCACTTGCTGACTGTTGCGGGGTCTTTACCCAATTGCTCTGCCAACCACTTGTTGGTGTGCTGTTTGTCGGCCAAGACAGCCTTAATTCTATTCAGATTTTTCGCCATCGTGAATCGTTATTTGATTAATATTACAAGTGCAAAAATACTAATAATTCCCGAATTAGCGTGCACCAAACCAAAATAATCACAAAAAAACATCTTTTTTTATGGCGAATTCTCCACTTTTCTAATTATTATTTCGTGTTTTTGCACTCTGATAATTGGTAGAATTAATGCTGCTCCATTAAGAATTACAAGGAGTAAGGCAGGTTACTGACACAACTTACATCATACAGAAATAATGATAGTAAACAGTACAAAAATCGAGTTAGCCGAAAAGGTCAGAGTGATTGACCTCTTTGCTGGCATTGGCGGTTTCAGTGTAGGTCTTTAGAAGGCTTACAAGAAGAATAGTATTCGTATGTCCGTTGGGCATGATGATTTCTTGTGGAGCCAATGTTCATCGATAGCAAAAGAGGATGAAGTCTTTTTCAACAATTGGGAAGAGGAAACCACCGGCATTACTCCCGAAAGAACATATCAAGCAGAGTTCGAGATGAGCAAGAATATGCCGATAAAGAGAGGGCATAATGTGTCTTCTGTGCCCTCGTATATGCTTTCTGGGGACTTACAGAGGCATAACAAGACAGAAATCATGAAAATTGCCGCATAACGAAATATCTGTCGAAAAGCCTCGTCCACTAGCTTTCGTGTCGCATGTGTCAGCGGACTGTTGTCTGCTGGCAGGCCATCGTGTAGGGGGTATGTCTCCTTTAGTGGACGTATAGACATTATGTTCGGACGCATAGTAGTGGCATTTTGGGGCGGCTGTTGCCTCCCTAGGGGAGTTGATTAACTCGCCTAGGGGAGTTGATTAACTCGCCTAGGGGAGTAATGTAACTCGCCTAGGGGATGTAATGTAACTCGCCTAGGGGAGTAATGTAACTCGCCTAGGGGGTATTAAAACTCGCCTAGGGGATGTGGAGCTAATGTCCATTCCATTGAAGGCGTGTGCCAAGTGCATTGTGCATGCATCTCACGACTATATCAATTATATTTCAATATTTATGATTTTACATACACATTTGATGATGTATTTACTGATTAACAATGCGTTAACCTGTGTATGTAAATGTGTATGTAAGGTGGTGTGAAAAGACATTAATGCAAATATTTCTGCAATTTTTCGTTGATTTTCCATAAAAAATTTGGAGGTTATGAGGAAAAGACCTACATTTGCGGTCGGAAACCACCGGAAAAGCACACCGAACGGCATGAAATGCTGCTCAAATGAGCACCAATCTGGCTCCGAAAGACAGGGCTGACTGATGTAATGCATGATGATGTTACGTTGAATGCTGTTCGGACATACTTACTGAAAGTTAGGAAAATAATATATTTGGATTAAGGAAAGTGAAGCATTGCACTATTATTCGCAAAGGAAAAAGGAGTAGAAACTTGCGCGTCACCGTGAGAGACCTTGAGGTCGTGGTGAACGATCTCAGGTCTTCCACGGACTTGGGGGCAGTGGTGAGCGTCATGCGTGACGACTTGCCCTCCCTTGCCCCCGACAGTCACTGGCCGCTCATCGATGACCTCCCTCTCATCTGCCCTGGCATGGCCATAAGCCGCAAACGGACAGGTGAGGAGACGTGTGTCTATAATGGCGTGGCCCTGCTGCAAATCAGTGATTTAACGACAGCTGCCGAAGTCGCTGCGGTGAAACAGGCTGCCGAGATCCTGCCGATGACGCTGCTGGCCGCCGCAGGCTCCAGCGACCGCACGGTGAAGATACTCGTGTCGGGGTTGTTGGCCGACGGCACACTGCCCGCCACCCCCGAGCGTATCGACACCTTTCACCGTCAGCTCTACAACGTGGCGTGCCGCACCTATGGTGCCATCCTGCCTCACGGCGTGAAAAAAATAGATGTCAGTCCGCGCGACACCTTCCGCTGGACCTACGACCCCGACCTCTACTACAATCCTGACGCTGCGCCGTTCCGCATCGCTGTCGATGCCGCGCACTCTCCGCAAATGTCTGAAGCAGAGACCGCTGCACCTTACGGTGCCGGTACGGCATCGCCCGAGACATATCCGATGTGGACGCGCCGCTTCTCGCAGGCCGTTGACAAGGCATGGACGGAGCTGTGTCCTGAGGGTCGCGACCCAGAGGGTAAGGTGGATTATGAGACCATGCTGTCGCTCACCGCGAGGGCTGCCCACGAGCTTGACATCCCCGTCGAGGAGTCTGTGCAGCGAGCCATGCACCACCATTTCTGGTATCGTTTTGGCGACGAGCGTGTGCGTGCCATTGTGGAAACGGCATATAAGGAATTATCGCGACAAAATCCAGTTGGTGACAGAGCTTCGATGCAAGACCTCACTTTCCGCTTACAGGCATGGGTGCAAAGCCGTTACGACCTGCGCTACAACGAGCTTGCCAACGGTGTGGAGTGGCGTGCCAACACCTCATATGGTCACAGCTTCCGCCCATTGGACTCGCGCGTCATGAACACGATGATACAAGAGGCCAATGAGGCAGGTCTGGAGATCTACGACCGTGATATGAAACGCTATCTCGGGTCGTCACGCATACGCGACTTCAACGAGGCTCATTCATATCTGCAAAGTGTTGGTCATGAATGGGATGGACGTACCGACTACATCCGTCAGCTTGCCGCCCGAGTGCCTACGTCGGACAGCCATTGGGCCGATTGGTTCCACACATGGTTTCTCGGCGTCGTGGCCCAGTGGATGAATTGGGACAACCGTCATGGCAACTCCGTAGTGCCGTTGCTGGTAGGCCCTCAGGGGTGTGGCAAGAGCACTTTCGGGCAGATGCTGCTGCCGCCCCAGTTGCGCGACGTGGGCTATAAGGAGCTCGTGGATTTCTCCAGCAAGCAGGATGCCGAACGCATGCTCACTAACAGTCTCCTCATCAACCTCGATGAGTTCAATCAGATTTCGGAAAAAACGCAACAGGGCTTCTTGAAAAACCTCATTCAGAAGTCCAGCGTCAAAGGCCGAAGGCCATATAGTAGCACCGTTGTGAACCTTCCCCGCTATGCCTCATTCATCGCCACCACTAACATCGGCGGTGCGCTGTCCGATCCCAGCGGGTCGCGCCGCTTCATCGTCGTGGAGATCGCCGACGGCGCGCACATCGACACAGAGACGCCTATTCCCTACGACAAGCTCTATGCCCAGGCTCAGGCCGAGCTGATGGCGGGTGCGCGCTACTGGTTCTCGCCCGACGACGTGCGCCAGCTTGAGCAGCACAACATGCGCACCGAGACACAACGTCCGGTGGTACAACATTTCTTGGAGACATACGAGCCCTGCCTCTTCGATGAGGAGGACACATGCTGGCTGCGTGTGGGTGAGATGCTTGTCGAGATGCGGCGTCGCACAGGCTTGAAGATTGAGGGAAATGCCGAGGTGTTCCTTGGCCGCTGGCTCCGCAATGAGACACGTTGTGGGCGCCTGTCATACAAACGTTCTGGCGGTATCGTGCGATATTTGGTCAGAAAAGTCTGATTTGTTGTCAAATTCACATTTAATAACGTAGCTATGTGCTGACGTATCAAAAAAAATGCTTATCTTTGCAGCCGATTATCAATAATGATTTTAGAAATGGAATTCTCAGCCCAACAGATAGCGCAGTTCGTTGGCGGAACCGTAGAAGGCGACGCTTCGGTCTGCGTACACACATTCGCAAAGATAGAGGAGGGTGTAGAGGGGGCATTGTCCTTCCTTTCCGACCTGAAGTATGAACCCTATGTGTATCAGACGGCTTCGTCCGTGCTGCTCGTGCCCAATGACTTCAAGCCCTCACAGCCCGTCGGCGCCACACTCGTCCGCGTGGAGTCGCCGCGTGCCGCCCTGGGTCGCCTGTTGCAGCTCTATGAGCAGCAAAAGCCCCGTCTTGTGGGCATCGACCCTCTGGCCAGTGTCGATTCGACTGCAAAGATCGGCAAGGATGTGTACCTCGGCCCCTTCGTAACTGTCGCTGCCGGTGCCGAGGTCGGCGACGGCTCCGTGTTGCATCCTCATGCCACCGTGGGAGCCGGTGCCAAGGTGGGCTGCGACTGCACACTCTATCCCCATGCCACCGTCTATCACGACTGCATCATAGGAGACCGCTGCATCCTTCATGCCGGCAGCGTCGTGGGTGCCGACGGCTTCGGCTTCGCTCCCTCTGGCGACCATTACGAGAAGATACCCCAGATAGGTATTGCCGTGCTGGAGTCCGACGTGGAGCTCGGTGCCAATGCCTGTGTCGATCGTGCCACGATGGGCAAGACCATCATCAAGCGTGGTGCCAAGATAGACAATCTCGTACAGGTGGGCCACAACGTCGTCGTCGGCGAGAACACCATCCTCTGTGCGCAGGTGGGCATCGCCGGTTCCACGAAGGTTGGCAACTGGTGCGTCTTCGCCGGTCAGGTGGGTCTTGCCAATCAGCTCATCGTTGCCGACCATGTCACCGTAGGTGCCAAGTCGGGAGTCTCCGGCAACATGCCCAAGTCCGGCGAGACGTATATGGGTAGCCCCTACCAGACTGCCCGCCAGTTCCGCCGCACCACCGCCGTGATGCGCAACCTTCCGGAGATGTCCAGCGAGCTTCACCGGCTTAAGAAACAGGTTGCAGCCCTCCAGGCTCGCCTCGATGGCAACAGCGAATGATCTCGCCATCGTCTCACAAACCAACAGACAATACCCTTCAACATTCTGATGCAAAACCAAACAACCCTCGGCGGAAGCTTCACGCTCAGCGGCAAAGGCCTGCACACAGGTCTGGCGCTCACGGTGACATTCACTCCCGCCCCCGAGAACCACGGAATCAAGATACAGCGCACCGACCTTCCTGGCCAGCCCGTCATCGACGCCTTGGCAGAGAACGTCGTGGAGACGACACGCGGCACCGTGCTGCAGCAGGGCGAAGCCCGTTGTTCTACGGTGGAACATGCCCTTTCGGCGCTCTTCGCCCTCGGCGTAGATAACTGCCTGCTGCTCGTGACGGGTCCAGAGGTGCCCATCCTCGACGGCTCTGCCGAACTCTATGTGGAGAACATACGCCGTGTGGGCATCGTAGAGCAGACGGCTCCCGCACGCTATCTCGTCATCGACGAACCCATCACCGTCACCGACGAGCGCAACGGCAACTCACTCACCATAGTCCCTGCCGAAACCTTCGGCGTGACGGCACATATCGCTTTCGACTCGCGTGTGCTCAGCGACCAGATGGCCTATCTCCCCGACACAAGCCTCTTTGAGAAGGAGATAGCTCCGGCGCGCACCTTCTGCTTCGTCCGTGAGGTGGAGATGCTGCTCGGAGCCGGCCTCATCAAAGGCGGCGACCTCGACAACGCCATCGTCATCTATGAGAACGAGAAGACGCAGGCCGACCTCGACCGTCTGGCCGATGCCATCGGCGCTCCCCACCACGATGCCCGTGAGCTGGGCTTCCTGCAGCCCAAACCCCTCGTGTGGGAGAACGAGCCCGCTCGCCACAAGCTTCTCGACATCGTCGGCGACATGGCTCTCGTGGGCTGTCGCATACGCGGACACATCACCGCACAGCGCCCCGGACATACTATTAATAATAGGTTTGCGCGCGCGTTGAGGGGAGTGTAGATCAGTTGTTGAATATGCAAAGGCTGACAGACAGTGTCAAAGATGATATAGGCTGAAATGGTTATCCGCAATCGTACTGCCAATGGCGCAGAGGTCAAGCGCCGATGGACAAAGGTGGTGCTCTTGCGGATAATCATGTGATATGAGACACGTCCCGGCGAAAGGACGCTTGGCGGAACCTGCCAGGTCTGTCGTCAGCCAACACAAGAAATATCATAAAAACAGAAAACCATACAATTGCCCTATGATTAGTCCACTTGCCTATGTTGACCCTGAGGCCCAGATTGGCCAGAACGTGAAGATCGGTCCCTTTTGCTACATCGACAAGAACGTCGTCATCGGCGACGACAATGAGCTGATGAACAGCGTCACCATACTCTCTGGCGCGCGCATCGGTCGTGGCAACATTTTCTTCCCCGGTGCCGTCATCAGCGCCATCCCGCAGGATCTGAAGTTCCGTGGCGAAGAGACGACCGTCGAGCTTGGCGACAACAACAAGATTCGCGAGAACGTAACCATCAACCGCGGCACCGCCGCCAAGGGCCGCACCGTTGTCGGCAACGGCAACCTCCTCATGGAAGGCGTTCACATCGCCCATGACGACATCGTCGGCAACGGCTGCATCATCGGCAACTGCACAAAGCTCGCCGGTGAGGTGACGGTTGACGACTTCGCCATTCTCTCGGCCTGCGTGCTCGTACACCAGTTCTGCCGCGTAGGCTCATACACCATGGTGGGTGGCGGCACACGCTCCTCGCAGAGCATCATGCCATATACCATCTGTGCACGCGAGCCGGCCACCTACTGCGGCCTCAACATCGTGGGGTTGCGACGCCGTGGCTTCGACCGCGAGACCATCAACCATATCCACGAGGCATACCGCATCATCTACCAGGCCGGGCTGTCGCTCTCCGATGCCGTTGATACTATCAACCGCGAGCTGCAGCTGACACCGGAGATACAGTACATACTCTCTTTCATAGAAGACACCAAGCAGCGCGGTTTCGTGCATTGAACCCGCCTCTCCATCATTTCATCAGACCTTATGCTCTACACCATAACAGCCGCCTCACCCGAAGTCGATGACTTCGTGCTCGAACTCCAGATAGAGTCCGACGCCACTTTCGAGAGCCTGCATCGTCTCATCCGCGAAAGCTGCGGCTGGGGTGCAGGCACCCCAGCCACCTTCTATCTCTGCGACCACCGTTGGCGCCGCGAGCGTGCCATCCCGGAGAGCGGTTACGAGGACGATGTCATGGCCGACGTGGAACTCGGCGACCTCCTCGATGACGAGGGTCAGCGCATGCAGTACGTCTTCGACGCCCGTGCCCGCCGTGCACTCCTCCTCGAAGTGACACGCATAGCCTACGGCAAACACATCGACGGGCCGCTGTGCCGACGACGGCACGGCACGGCACCCGACCTCGACGACACGGTGCCGACAGCCAATGGCGGCACCGCGTCGGCAGCCACAGCCTCTGCGCAGGCTCAACACGGTGACCCGTCGGCATCGCCGGTCGTCATGGGCTCAGAAGGCTCCTCACGAGCTGACCTCCTCGCACAGCTCACCGCCGCCGCCCTCGCCATGGATGACGAGGACAATGACGACCCCGTCACCGATGACGACGACTTCGACCCCGAGGAGCTCGACCCCGAAGGCTTCGACATAACTGAACTCTGATGCATACGCTGCTCGTGCTACTCGGCCCTACGGGTGTCGGCAAGACGGAACTTGCCCTGCGCCTGGCACGCCGTTATGCCACGCCGGTCATCAATGCCGACAGCCGACAGATATATGCCGACCTCAGCATCGGCACGGCAGCGCCGACGCCAGCTCAGCTACAGCAGGTGCGCCACTACTTCGTGGGTACCCTCGCCATCGGCGACTACTACAGTGCCGCCCGCTTCGAGGCCGATGTCCTCGGGCTTACAGAACGCCTCTTTGCCACCCGCGACACGCTACTCATGAGCGGAGGGTCGATGATGTACATCGATGCCGTATGCAAGGGTATTGACGACATACCCACCATCACCGACGAGACGCGCTCGATGCTGCGGCAGCGACTCGCCGACGAGGGTCTGGAACGCCTGAAAGCCGAGCTCCGCCTCCTCGACCCCGACTACTACGCCGGCGCCGACCTGCGCAACACACAACGCATAGTGCATGCCCTCGAGGTGTGCTACCAGACGGGGCTGCCCTTCAGCCATTTCCTCACCGGGCAGGCCAAGGCCCGGCCCTTCAGGATTCTCAAGATAGGTCTGAACCGCCCGCGTGAAGAGCTCTTCGAGCGCATCAACGCACGAGTGGATGCCATGATAGAAGCCGGCCTGCTCGACGAGGCCCGCTCCATGCTGCCACACCGACATGCCAATGCCCTCAACACCGTTGGCTACAAGGAAATGTTCGCTGTGCTCGACGGCACATGGACGCTCCCCTTCGCTGTCGAGCGCATGAAGAAGAACACCCGTGTCTATGCCAAGAAGCAACTCACATGGTTCCGGCGCGACGATACCATACAATGGTTCCATCCCGACAATGCCGATGCCATAGAGGCTTGGATAGACTGCCAGCTGCATAAAGACGCCCAACAACATAAACAATGAAGCTCAAGCATACCCTCAAAGTCATTGCCTGGCACCTCGCCTGGGCATACCGCCGCGGACCGTGGTGGAGAAAGCTCATCGTGTGGACGGTGACGCTCATCGTGGCTTTCATGCTGCTACTGCTAGCCGTTGACAATAACTTCCTATACCTCTTCGGCAAGTCGCCGTCCTACGAACGCATCACGCACCCCGTCAACAGCGAGGCATCTGAGATCTACAGCGCCGACAGTGTGCTCATAGGCCGTTTCTTCAGCGAGAACCGCACGCCGGTGAAGTTCGAGGACATCAGCCCTATCGTGGTGAGAACGCTCATCGCCACTGAGGACGAGCGCTTCTACCGCCATCGCGGCATAGACTTCGCAGGCCTCTTCTCTGCCGCGAAGGACATCTTCAGAGGACACGCACGCGGTGCCAGCACCATCACCCAGCAGCTGGCCAAGAACATGTTCCGTGTGCGCACGCAGTATAGCACGGGCCTGCTCGGCAGCATCCCCGGCGTGAAGCTCATCGTCATGAAGCTCAAGGAGTGGATTGTTGCCACGAAGCTCGAGCACGCCTTCACCAAGGACGAGATTCTCACCATGTACTTCAACACCGTGGATTTCGGGTCCAACAGCTTCGGCATCAAGACAGCGGCACGCACATATTTCGCCACTACGCCCGACCGCCTCACCTACGAGCAGGCGGCGACGCTCATCGGCCTCCTCAAGGCCACCAGTGCCTACAATCCGCGCCTGAACCCCGAGAACTCAAAGCACAGACGCAACGTCGTGCTGCAGAACCTCTTCGACCACGGCGGCATAATCATCAACGGCAACGCCGCCACGCAGGCACAGCTCGACAGCCTCCAGAGCCTGCCCATAGAGTGTGTGGAGAGGGTGGAGGAGAGCAGCTACGACGGCCTCGCGCCATACTTCCGCACGAGACTCAACGAATACATCGACCAGCTCTGCGACCTCGGACGCATCCACGGCATGAGCAACGACCGCCTCGACCTCTATGCCGACGGCCTTAAGATTTACACCACCATCGACACGCGCATACAGCGCTACGCCGAGCAGGCCGTGATGCAGCAGATGCGCCTCCTCCAGGAGCGCTTTGACGAGCACTGGGCCGGTCAGAACCCATGGCAGGACGAGAACCATCATGAGATCCCCAACTTCGTGGAGGACATAGCGCAGCGCACAGAGCGCTACCGCGACCTCGCAAGCCGTTTCCCCGACAGCCCCGACAGCATAGACTACTACATGAACTTGCCGCGACCCACGCGCCTCTTCAGCTACGACGGCCCCGTAGAGCTCAATATTTCCACCATGGACAGCATACGCTACATGGTGAAGTTCCTCCACAGCGGCTTCGTGGCTATAGAACCCCACACGCGACGTCTGCGGGCGTGGGTGGGCGACATAGACTTCGACTTCTGGAAGTACGACAAGGTGACGGCCATGCGTCAGGCCGGCTCCACCTTCAAGCTCTTCGTATATACTGAGGCCATGAACCAGGGCCTCACGCCATGCTCGCAGCGTGTCGATCAGTGGACGGCCTACGCCGACACCACCAAGGCCGGGGAACCCAAGCAGTGGGTGCCGCGCAATGCCAACGGACATTTCACGGGAGCTTCCATGCCCCTCAAGACAGCCTTCGCACAGAGCGTGAACAGCATCGCCGTGAAACTCGGTAACGAGATGGGCATTCACAACGTGGCGCAGACGGCCTACCGCATGGGCATCACATCGCCCCTCGAAGAGGTGCCTGCCCTGAGTCTCGGAGCCAGCGATGTCTCGCTCATAGACCTCGTCAACAGCTACTGCACGGTGATGGCCGACGGGTGCTACAACATGCCCATCCTGGTGGAACGCATCGTTGACCGCGAGGGCCATACCATCTACGAGGCCGAGCTCGACGAGAGCCAGGCCATCAGCTACCGCTCGGCCTACCTCATGCAGATGATGCTGCGTGCCAGCATGAACATCCCCGGCGGCACCACGGGAGCTCTCTGGCAGTACGTCAACCCCGTGGCCCACTGGGCTGAGTTCGGCGGCAAGACAGGCACGTCCAACAACTATTCCGACGCATGGTTCGTGGGTGTGACACCCAACCTCGTGGCAGGGGCATGGGTCGGTGGCGAGTACCGCAGCATACACTTCCGAACATCGGCACTCGGACAGGGCAGCCGCACGGCACTGCCCATCTTCGGGCGCTTCATGGCGAGCCTCATCGCCGACGAGCGTTTCAGCTGTTACCGCGCGCGCTTCCAGCCGCCGAAAGAGAAGATTGATGCCAAGGCATGGGAGTGTGCCGCCACCTATGAGCAGCCCGACAATATGTTCCCCACCATTCAGCTGGAGCCCATCGAGGGCATCAGCATAGAGCCATCCACGCCGCCTGCCATCGAGAAGCCCGACATCAAGGAACCTTCTAACCTGCCGCCACCCATCGACACCGAGCTCACACCGGTGGAGTAGGGGATGGGACATCGTCAAGCCTGTGGCACAAATAGATACCTCTGCTCCCGAATTTCAGGCGGCTCTGAACATGATACGCTTCACCCACCAGTCTGTCTTCCTCACCGGCAAGGCAGGCACGGGCAAGAGCACCTTCCTGCGTTACGTGCGCCACAACACCAAGAAGAAATGTGTCGTGCTGGCACCCACAGGCATCGCTGCCATCAATGCCGAAGGTTCTACGCTGCATAGCTTCTTCAAGCTGCCGTTCCACCCCCTCACCCCCGACGATGCACGTTATCAGGGTCGGCGCATCCGCGACTTCCTGCGCTACAACAAGGAGCAAATCAAGCTCCTGCAGAGCCTGGAACTCATCATCATCGATGAGATCTCGATGGTGAGGGCAGACATCATTGATTTCATCGACCGCATACTGCGCACCTTTGGCGGCAACAGCCGTGAGCCTTTCGGCGGCAAGCAGATGCTCTTCATAGGCGACATCTTCCAGCTTGAGCCGGTGGTGAAGGCCGACGAACGTGACATCCTGCAGCGTTTCTACCCATCACCCTTCTTCTTCGCCGCACAGGTGTTCAGACGCATGGAACCTGTGTGTATAGAGCTGACGCGAGTCTTCCGCCAGAAGGACGCCACTTTTATCGGTGTGCTCGACCGCATACGCACCAACACAGTAACTCCCGCCGACCTTGCTCTCGTCAACAGCCGCGTGGGCAATACGCCATCTGATATCCCCTCAGACACCCCCACTCACCTCGGCATCACCCTCTGCACGCGCCGCGATGACGTCGATTTCCTCAACACCTCGCGTCTTGAAGCCCTCAAGGGGCAGAGCATACACCTCCATGGAACCATAAAGGGCGATTTCCCGCAGACCATGCTGCCCACGCTCATCGACCTTGAGGTGAAGCTCGGCGCACAGATTATCTTCGTGAAGAACGACCAGGAGAAGCAGTGGGTCAACGGCACCCTCGGCATCGTCACCGGCGTGAGCGACTCGCCGTATGGCCTATACGTCCGCACTGACGGCGGTCGCGACGTGCTTGTGGAGCCTGCGCAGTGGTCGAACATACGCTACACCTACAATGAGCAGGAGCACAAGATCGAGGAGGAGGAACTCGGTACGTTCACGCAGTTCCCGCTACGCCTGGCGTGGGCCATCACCATCCATAAGAGCCAGGGACTGACCTTCGAGCGTGCCACTATAGACTTCGGCAGCGGCACTTTTGCCGGAGGGCAGGCTTACGTGGCACTGAGCCGTTGCACTACCCTCGAAGGCATGACCTTGAAGCGGCCGCTCGCGCAGAACGATGTCTTCGTGAGACCCGAGGTGGTGCGCTTCGCATCGCTCTTCAACGACCGTCAGGCCATCGACCGTGCCATGCAGGCGGCGCGTGCCGACATCGAGTACCAGGCCACGATGCGTGCCTTCGACGAGGAGCGGTGGGACGACTTCATCAGCCATTTCTTCACGGCCATTCATGCCCGCTACGACATCGAGACACCGTCGGCCAAGCGTCTCATACGCCGTAAGCTTTCATCGATAACACGCTTGCAGCAGGAAAAGGTAGAGCTGCAAATGCAGATTGCCGACCTCGAGCAGCAGCTCGCCAAGCGTTCGCGCACGCTCCGTCAGTTTGCACGCGAGTATTACCTCATGGGCAACGAGTCGCTGCAGGACTTCAACAGCAACAGTGCCGCTCTGCGCAACTACGAGAAGGCCGTGGCGCTGTGGCCCGACTTTGAGGCGGCACACAAACGTCTCGGCGACTGTCTCGACCGCGAGGGGCGTCATGACGAGGCGCAGCATCACTGGGATCTCGCCGCCAAGCTGCAACGGCGTGCCGAACGCAAGCGTAAGCGCAAGTAGTATCTACGTTTTTGTCGCATCTTTTTCGTGTGGCGTCTCATCCTTTACAGTGCGCTTGCGTATGTCGGAATAAGATGCTACCTTTGCACGGCAAAAAACAGAAACCAGCATCTCTTTGCGTTATGAAGAAACACATCCTGTCACTAATCCTCTTAGCACTCGCTGTGCTCACGGCACATGCCGAGCAGCCGCTACGCCGTCCCATCGACGCGCGCCATCCTCTGTGGCTCATACATATCGATGTATGGAACGCCGCCGATCCGCAGAAAATCATCAACCTCATCCCCGAGGACATAAAGCCTTACGTATGCATGAACCTGTCGCTGTCATGCCAGTACGACAAGGACAAGAACCTCTACAAGATGCCGCAGCAGGCCGTGAGAACCTACAAGTCATGGGCCACGGTGTGTCAGGCCAACGGGTTGTGGTTCACATGCCAGCCGGCCAGCGGCGGCCACACCCACATCCAGGACTCTGACATCGAGACCTTCGAGTACTTCTTCCGTCGCTTCCCAAACTTCCTTGGCTGGAACTATGCCGAGCAGTTCTGGGGCTTCGACGAGCAGGCCTCCGACAAGAGTTCCAGCACGCAGACCTCGCGCTGGGCACTCTTCGCCAAGCTCGTGGAGATGAGCCATGAGTATGGCGGGATGCTCACCATTTCCTTTTGCGGCAACATCTGGAGCCATGGGCTAAACCCCATCGGCGAGATGAAGCGCAATGCCAATTTCCTCAAGGCATGCCGTAAGTACCCCGAGAACATCTTGTGGCTGTATAAGTACACCACGTCATCGTGCTTCTACAACAACGAGAGCGTCACCTTCGGACCCTTCGTGGCAGGACTTGCCACCAACTACGGCGTGCGCTATGACAACTGCGGATGGAACGGCGCCACGAGTTCGCTGCTCGGCGACGATGCCAAGAAGGAGAAGCAGATAGGCAAATACCCCAGCGCAGCAGGCATTGCAACCGTCATGGAGCAGACTGCCGTCAATGGCGGTGCCGTATGGGACGGGCCGGAGCTGATATGGACAGAGGACTTCAAGGAGACCGACCGCACTAATGTAGATGGCTATTCGTGTCGCAATTGGACAACCTTTGAGGGCTTCCGTGCGGTGTGGGTGGACATGTTCCGGAAGATTCTCGACGGCACGATATATATTCCTACACGTGAGGAGGTGGTAGGCAAGACGCAGATTGCCATCATTGCCGACGTCACCTCCGGCAACGACGAGCAGAAATATGCCGCATGGGGCAGCCTCTACGACGGCCTCTACAAGCAGGACGACCCCTTCAACCGTGGCAACGGGCAATGGATGGACAACTACTGTTACTTCAAATCCACCGGGCGCTACGGCACGATACCTGTCTGCCCCGAGATGAACGATGAGCTCGCGAAGGCCATACCCTTGCGTGTGCGCAAGAGCAGCTACGCCTCGCGATGGTCAACCCTGCAGAAGAAAGTCAACGACTTCGACAGCCGTTATCCTGAGGTGTCGAAGGGCGACCTATATGTCAACCGCCACCGCAACCAGCTCGTGACATACACGCCATACACTTACCTCAATGCCCGCAGGCAGGCATCGGCAATCGTGCCACTGTGCTACAACACCTGCGACAGCATCGGCATCACGCTCGGCATGCTCGGCAGCGCCCTCGTGCGCGAATATGCCGACCACATAGACTTATATCTCAACAACTTCCGCACAGATACCACCACGCTCGTGGCAGAGACATTCGCCATCCACGGCGCCACGGCAGAACCCACATACACCATCACTAAGCGCACACTCGCCAGAGCCAACGCCACAACGGCGTGGGACGAACAGACGCACACCTTCACGCTGACGGTGAGGCACCTCGGAGGTATCGACGTGCGTATCGACTGCAGCGGAGCTGCAACAGACCGCAACACCGACCCCCTGCCTTCTGAGCCCCTCGCACAGGACCTCCCTGTGCAGCCCGCTCCATATCATGGAGAAATACAGATTGAGGCCGAGGATATGGACTCAAAGAGTGTCAAGTCGCTCACAACAAGTCCCTTCTACTCACATCCCGACATGCGCGGACATGCCGGAAACGGCTTCGTGGAGATGGGCACGAACGCCGCAGCAGCCCTGCGTCATAAGCTCGACATTAGTGAGGCCGGCGACTACCGCATCAGCGTGCGTTACACCAGTCCCACAAAGGCCGGACGGCTGCGTGCCGCCATCAACGGCAAGAGCAGCACTCTGACCATCGAGAAGACAGCAAACAATGAGTGGCGGAAGGTAACCTTCGACGCTACTCTAAAGGCTGGCAGCAACGTCCTCATTATTACGAATTATGCCGGCACGCCGCTTTTCATAGACCAAGTCATATACACGCCTGTTGATGTCGAACCCGAGATGTTCGACATCGCCGTGCGCAAGGTAAGCTACGGCTCCGTCACGCCCGATGTAACCGAGGCGGCAGAGGGGCAGGTCGTGACGCTCACCATCGAGGCCAACAGCGGCTATGGCCTTAAGACCCTGAAGGTCGTCAACGGCGTGAACTTCACGCTCGCCACGACCATTAGTCTTGAGACGCTGGCCGACGGCAATTCGCGTCTCACGTTCACGATGCCCGACGACCGTGTCACCTTGCAGCCCGTCTTCGCCAAAGGTGTCAACGTCGTAGATGGCATTGAGCTTGTGGAGGCCGATGGTGAGGCTGTCACCGTGCGCCCGCGTGAGGCAGCGGCTCAGGCTTTTGACCTCTCGGGACGCCCCGTCTCAACAGCACATCGCGGCATACAGATACGCAATGGCCGAAAGACTGTGATACGCAGATAGGCTCTCCATGATATCATTGTGATGTTCAATTTACACTGGTATGATGGCGTATTCTGCTAATTGAGTTAGTCATTGCCGCTTCAGGCTTGCCCCCGAGGTGCCTTTACCACTGGCTGACATCGTAGGTGGCTTCGATGGCCGCCTCGATGTCGTCGGGCAGGGCGGGGAAGAGGTCGATGCCGGCGCGTGTCTCAGCATCATCGACGGTGGTGGCACACGAGCGCCACGGACGGTTGCTGTCGTCGTTGGAGCAGATGAAGGCAATGGTTGCCGGACGTGTGCCAAGGCGTAGCACGGCCTTGAAGAAAGCCTTCGGCACCGTCACTTCGGCACGGCCGATGTGGACTGGCTTCTCATCGAGGATAGGACCAGTGACAATATACACCTCGCCGTAGCGACGCGCCCATTTGCGGCAGAGTTTCTCTATCTCGTTCCACTCGCCGGCATTGAAGCTCTTGTGTTGCGGCGTGATATTGGTCATGAGAAATGATTCGTACATCGCATCGGCATCCCACTTGTTGTCGCCGGCAGGACACATGTGTCCGCGTGTCCAGCCCGTGCCGCGGTAGTCCTCGAAATGGGCCCGGGGACGCGGCACATCAGGGTCCTCATGGAAGGCGGCCTGCGGGCGTGGCACATCGCCACGGGTGTGCTCGGCGGTGAGGCACCAGCCCACCCAGTTGGCAATGCGTGTCGAGCTGTTGTAGCTCACCACGTATGCCTTGCGGCGAAGCATTTGCACAGGGGTGGCAGCTGGCATGGAGGCGAGTTCGTCGGGCTGTAATGTCTCGGGTATCGTCGAGCTTGTGGCTGGCGTGCCGGTGTCTGTCTCCCCTTGTTGATATGTGGATGCTGTCGGTGCAGTGGATGCTGCGGGTGTGCCCGACTTGTTGCTGTACCATGTGGCGCCGGCTGCAGCGGCTGCCAGCACGGCGGTGAGTATGGAGTTGCGGACTTTCTTTGTCATTATGAATGGAGAATAAAAATATGGCTCTCTGCGGCACAGGCCGCGGAGAGCCGTAGGTGAGTTAATGCTGTATGTCGTGTGTCAGTCGTTGGGGAATGCCTTCTTCAGACGCTTCAGCTCTTTGGCAGTGATGGCGATGACGGTGCCGTGGCGGGGCGTGAAGGCACCCTTGGTGGCGGTGTCCTGCACGCGGCGGAAGGTCTTCAGGTCGCTGCTCTTGCAGAACTGATAGTGGCCGCTGGTGTAGCAGTCGTACATCAACACCCATGTGCCGTCGTGCAGACGAAACACGCCTGAACCCTCGACCTGCTTGTCAGTGTCCTGACACCAGCCCGGTTGCAGCTGCCATGTGCGGCCGTCATAGAAGTCCTTGGCAATGAACTGCTTGATGCCTTTCTGACGGGAACCCTCGGTCTTGAAGAAGATGTGGTACAAGCCATCGTCGTCGCGTACGATATCGGTATCGATGCTGGCGCTGCGCATGTCGAACATCAGCTTCGGCTCACTCTCAAGGTCGGAGAAGTCCTTGTTGGCGTATGCCCAATAGACGCGGTCGTAGGGGCATGAGCCGTCGTCGGTGAGGATGGAGAAATAGACGATGTACTTGCCGGTGCGCTCGTCGAAGATTGTCTGTGGAGCCCACACGCGGGTCACGTGCTCGAACATCGTACCGGCGAAGCGCTCGGGGAAGTGCACGGTGTGGTGTTCCCACTTCACGAGGTCCTTGGAGCGCATGAGCACCATGCCACGGTTGCTGCTCCATCCGAGGCTCGACTTCATGTCGGTGACCACCTGATAGAACCATCCGTCGTTGCCGCGCAGGATGTGCGGGTCACGCACGCAGCCTGTGCGTGCTATCTCCTGAGAGGCTATGACGGGCTTGCCGTTGTTCAGGGGTGTGTAGTTCCAGCCGTCTTCGGAGATGGCATAGCATATCTGCTCCTGCTCGGGGGCGTTGCCTGTGAAATAGGTGAAGAGGTAGGCGGTTGTCTCTTGCGCCGCCATGGGCGTAGCAGCGGCGAGTGCCAGTGCTAAGGTGATGAGTTGTTTCTTCATAGTGTGTTGTCGTGTTCGTTAGTTGTTGGACGTTAATGGTATGTGAGCGATGTCAGCTGCGCTCGATCCATGCTATGGTCTGGCCCTTGACAACCTTCTGGCCTTGGCGTGCTGTGACCTCAACGAGTGTGCCTCCGAGAGCCGTGGGGATGGGCAGTGTCTGGCCCCATGGTGTCTGCAGGTAGCACAGTGTGTCGCCCTCCTTGTACTTCGTGCCGACGGCAGGCTCTGTGCAACGTGTCACGCCGGCATCGCCGCTGACCTCGTAGAGCAACTGTCCGTTGAAGGGTGCCACGATGGCATCGGCCTTGGCATGCTTGAAGGCAGAGAGCTCCTCGACGGACATCTTCGGGCCGCCGGAGGCCTGTAGCTTGGCCATCTTGGCCTTCTCCAGGTCGGCCAGGAAGTTCTTCTTGGCCTGACCGCTCTTGTAGTTGCGGTACTGCTCGGGGTGCATGGCGAGTTCATAGAGCTCCTCGTCGTCCTGACCGCGCTCCCAGCCGTTCTGCTTCATCTCTTCGATGAAGTCGGGCAGGGCGTTCTTGAGCAGCGTGTGCGGGTCGGCATCGGTGAACTCGCGACCCTGTTTCTTGGCGAGCTCCTTCAGCTCGGGAGCTATCTCGCCTGGAATCTTGCCGCTCTTGCCCAGAATCATACCCCACATGGAGTCGTCCATCATCACGAAGCGACCCTTGCCCTGAGCCATGGTGAGGAGGTTCATCAGTGCTATGTTCTTGACGTACTGCGAGAAGGGCGTGACAAGTGGCGGATAGCCCACGCGAGGCCACACGTAGGCCACCTCGTCGAAGAGCTGCACGAGGATGTCGTCCTGCGACAGCTCGGGCTGGCCCTTGGCCTTGAGCGTCTGGTTGATGACGCCGTGGATGCCGGCCAGGTCGGCCATCATAGAACCCATCATGCCGCCCGGCAGACCGCAGCCCAGCAGCAGCGAGGACATCAGCTTATTGCCGGGGTTGATGAAGTAGCCGAGCCAGTCGTCGATGAATTCCTGCGTCAAGGCGCGTGCACGCATGTAGGCGTTCATGTTTATCTCTTTCACCTCGAAGCCCTCGTTCTTGAGCATCGACTGCACGCTGATGATGTCGGGGTGCACCTTGCCCCACGAGAGGGGCTCGATGGCTGTGTCGATGACGTCGGCGCCGTTGTTGCACACCTCGAGGATGCTGGCCATGGAGAGACCCGGGCCGCTGTGGCCGTGGTACTGTATGATGATGTCGGGATGCTTGGTCTTGATGGCCTTGGTGAGGGCACCCAGGAGTGCCGGCTGGCCTATGCCTGCCATGTCCTTGAGGCATATCTCCTCGGCTCCGGCGGCAATGACCTGGTCGGCGATATTGGCGTAGTAGTCAACGGTGTGTATGGGCGATGTGGTGATGCATAGCGTGGCCTGAGGTGTCATGCCGGCGGCCTTGGCCCACTTCACGGAGGGTATGATGTTGCGGACATCGTTGAGGCCGCAGAAGATGCGGGGTATGTCAACACCTTGGGCGTGCTTCACCTTGTACTGAAGCTCGCGGACATCGTCGGGCACGGGGTACATGCGCAGGGCGTTGAGGCCGCGGTCGAGCATGTGCGTCTTGATGCCCACCTCGTTGAAGGGCTTGCAGAACGCGCGGACGGCGGCGTTGGGGTTCTCGCCGGCGAGGAGGTTCACCTGCTCGAAGGCTCCGCCGTTGGTCTCCACGCGGTCGAACACCCCCATGTCGATGATTGCAGGGGCTATGCGTTCCAGCTGATCCTTGCGCGGCTGGAACTTGCCGGAACTCTGCCACATGTCGCGATAGACAAGGCTGAATTGGATTCTCTTTTTCATGATTAGTGTCGTTGATGTAGGTAAAAATATATTGCAAAGGTAATACTTTTCCTACTACCTATATACAAATAGCCACATTTTTTATCCTTTATTAACGTATAATCTGTATGCCGAGAAGGCCTGTCATTCCTCATGATAGGGAGTGGGCAACGCCCCTAGGCGATGCAAGTGCCTCGCCTAAGGGAAGCAAGTGCCTCGCCAAGGGGAAGCAAGTGCCTCGCCAAGGGGATGCAAGTGCCTCGCCTAAGGGATGCAAGTGCCTCGCCAAGGGGATGCAAGTGCCTCGCCAAGGGGATGTGGACGTGATGTATAAAGGCGTTGCCTTCGTGCCCCTGCAGGCTGCCGGTCTGGGTGTGGGGTGTTCTGACAGCGTGTCATTTTGTTTCGTTGGTGTTTCATATATAAAAATATGTAACGTGGGCGGAGAAGAAGGGCTTGGATATATGGGTATAACGCTTTTTCTTTGCACTGCGAAACAAGTGACTAACCACGCAACGACAAATTCAACACACATAAACAACAACTCTCAATCATGGTCAACAAACTTTCTCTCGGCCTTGTCACAATCGTGATGCTTGGCTCGACACAAATCCGTGCCGACGAACGCCAGTTCAAGAGCCCCGACGGCAACCTCGTCGTTACGCTCAGCGACAACGGCGGCACACCAACCTATAGCGTGGCCCTCGGCGGCACCACAATGCTCATGCCCTCACAGCTGGGCATTACGACCGACGACGGCGACCTCGGCATTGGCATCAGGCTTCGTGACGTCGAGACGCGCACCGTGACCGACGACTACACCCTCGCCACTATCAAGCAGAGCAACATCCACTATGAGGCAACGGAGGCTCTATGCCATTTCTATCGCGGCGAAGCCCCGGCCTTCGACCTGCAGCTGCGCATCAGCAACCGCGACGTGGCATTCCGCTACCGACTGCTGCCCACAAGGAATCGTCGCGTGGCAGTGGTGAGTGCAGAGGCCACCAGCTTCACGATGCCTGAGGGCACGACCACCTTCCTCTGCCCGCAGGCCAAGCCCATGGGCGGATTCGCACGCACCTCGCCGAGCTATGAGACCTCATACTCCTACGACCAGCCCACAGGCTCCAACGGCTGGGGCGAGGGCTATACCTTCCCATGCCTCTTCCGCACGCCGGGTGGATGGGTGTTGCTGAGCGAGACGGGCACCGACGGCAATTATGTCGCATGCCGTCTCATGAATGACGGAGCGGCAGCGTATCGCATCGGCTTCCCCCAGCAGGGCGAGATGAACGGCGTCGGCACGACAACGGCTGCCGTGAGCCTGCCTGCCACGACACCATGGCGCACCATCACCGTAGGCACCACGCTGGCTCCTATCGTGGAGACGACGGTGCCGTGGGACCTTGTGCAGCCCAAGTATGCCGCAGGCCGTGACTACACCTATGGCAAAGGCACGTGGTCGTGGATAATAGGCATGGACTCGAGCTGCAACTTCGACGAGCAGCGTCGTTACATCGACTTCGCAGCTGCCATGGGCTACCGCTCGGTGCTGATAGATGCCCTCTGGGACGTGCAGATAGGCCGCGAGCGCATCGCCGAGTTGGCACGCTATGGCCGCGAGAAGGGCGTGGGGCTCTTCCTGTGGTACAATTCCAACGGCTCATGGAATGACGCTCCGCAGTCACCCCTCGGTAAGATGGACCGCTCGTCGGCACGACGTGCTGAGATGCGCTGGATGCAGGAGACAGGCATCCTGGGCATTAAGGTGGACTTCTTCGGCGGTGACAAGCAACCCATGATGCAGCTCTATGAAGACATCCTCACTGATGCCAACGAGTTCGGGATTCAGGTGATATTCCACGGATGCACGCTGCCACGCGGCTGGGAGCGGATGTACCCCAACTATGTCGCTTCCGAGGCTGTGCTGGCCAGTGAGAACATGCACTTCGGCCAGGGTGCCTGCGACGGCGAGGCACGTGCTGCTGCCACACACACCTTCATTCGCAACACTGTCGGCTCGATGGACTTCGGAGGCTCGGCCCTCAACAAGCGCTACAATGCCGACAACCTCACCGGCACCGTGCGTCGCACGAGCGATGTCTATGCCCTGGCCACGGCAGTGCTCTTCCAGAGCAGCGTGCAGCACTTCGCCCTTGCACCCAACAACCTCACCGATGCCCCGGCATGGGCCATCGACTTCATGCGCGCCGTGCCCACGACGTGGGACGAGGTGCGATACCTCGACGGCTACCCCGGACGCTATGCCATACTTGCACGACGTTGCGGCAACCGTTGGTACATAGCCGGCATCAACGCTCAGGATGAGACCGTGGTGGCAAAACTCGAGTTGCCGATGCTCGGCAAGAGTGCCGTGGTGAATGTCTATGCCGATGATGCCAAGCTTAATGGCAGCCTGCGCGAGCAGAAGCTTCGCTCTGGCCGCATCAATGTCAGCATACCGAAGAACGGAGGTGTCGTAATCGTTGGCGAATGAAAACCGTTAATGGCTTATTGTATAAACAGATGAGAAATATCATGATAATATGCCTCATGGCAGCGGCAACAGGCTGCTGTGAGATGTCGGCACAGACGTTGCCGTACCAGAACCCCGAGTTGAGCGCCCGCGAGCGTGCCATAGACCTCTGCAGCCGCCTCACCCTCGACGAGAAGGCACAGCTGATGCTCGACGAGAGTCCCGCCATACCGCGTCTGGGCATCAAGAAGTTCTTCTGGTGGAGCGAGGCACTGCATGGCGCTGCCAACATGGGCAACGTCACCGTCTTTCCGGAACCCATAGCGATGGCATCGTCGTGGAACCCGGAGCTGCTCTTCAGCGTCTTCGACATCGCCAGCACGGAGTTCCGTGCACAGTACAACCATCGCATGCATGACCTCGGCGGCGACGACGAGAAGTTTCATAGCCTCAGCGTGTGGACGCCAAACGTAAACATCTTCCGCGACCCGCGATGGGGACGTGGACAGGAGACCTACGGCGAAGACCCATATCTCACAGGCGTAATGGGAGATGCCGTAGTGCGCGGCCTGCAAGGCCCTGAGACATCGCGCTACCGTAAGCTTTGGGCGTGTGCCAAGCATTTTGCCGTGCATAGCGGACCAGAATACACCCGGCATTCTGCCAACCTCATCGACATCTCGCCACGCGACTTCTGGGAGACATATATGCCTGCCTTCAAGACTCTCGTGCAGAAAAGCAAGGTGCGCGAAGTCATGTGTGCCTACCAGCGTCTCGACGACGACCCATGCTGCGGCTCCAACCGTCTGTTACAGCAGATACTGCGTGACGAATGGGGCTTCAAGTACCTCGTGGTGAGCGACTGCGGAGCCGTCAGCGACTTCTACACCTCGCACAAGAGCTCTTCGGATGCCACACATGCTTCGGCCAAGGCAACGCTGGCCGGCACTGACGTGGAGTGTGGCTACGGGTATGCCTATCGCAGCATTCCTGAGGCCGTGAAGCGGGGACTCATCACAGAGGAGGAGGTTGACAAGCATGTCGTGCGACTGCTGGAAGGCCGCTTCGACCTCGGCGAGATGGACGACCCGTCGCTCGTGGAGTGGTCGAAGATACCATATTCGGCAATGTCCACCAAGGCGTCTGCACAGACGGCACTCGAGATGGCACGTCAGAGCATTGTCCTGCTGAAAAACGATGTACAAGAAGGCAAGAGTGAGGGCGCCGTGCTGCCACTGGACGCTTCGGCAACAGGCAAGTCGGTTGGCAGGCTGGCGGTGCTCGGACCCAATGCCGACGACGAGCCGATGTTGTGGGGCAACTACAACGGAACGCCCAATTACACTGTGACCATCCTCGATGGCATCTGCAGGAAACTGAATGTCAAGCGCGAGAAGCTGGGCAAGAACCCGAGACTTTTCTACGACAAGGTGTGCGACCTCACATACGACCGCGTCATGGACAGCCGACTCGCTACAGAGTGCACGTCGCCCGACGGACGCAAGGGTCTCAGAGGTACGTTCTGGCGCATGGAGGGCGGCGAGTGGAATGCCGAGAGATGGCAACAACTCGCCACTCCACAGGCTGCAAAGGCCATTTCGACGGAACACTACACCACGCCGCTGGCTGTCACCACGGCGGGTATGCACGTCTTTGCACCACGTGTGCCTGTCGAAGATTTCGCGGCACGCTATGAAACCACATTCGCCCCGAAGGAGCCGGGAGAGTATGTGGTCAACGTAGAGGGGTGCGGACATTTCGAACTCTATGTTGACGGCGAGCGCAAACAGCGTGTGCACTCATGGCGCACCACGCCGACACGGACGGTACTGCAGGCCTCCAAAGGGCAGAAGTTCAACATCGAAGTGCGCTACCAGACGGTAAAGACGTGGGGGGCGAACATGAAGATTAACGTAGCACGAGAGCTACCCATCGACTATCAGAAGACCATCGACCAGTTGCGTGGCATCGACAACGTGATATTCGTGGGTGGTATATCGCCGGCGCTCGAGGGCGAGGAGATGCCTGTCGAGATTGAGGGCTTCCGTGGAGGCGACCGCACCAACATTGAGCTGCCACGTGTGCAGCGCGATTTCCTGCGGGCTCTGAAAGATGCCGGAAAGACCGTGATTTTCGTGTGCTGCTCGGGCTCGGCAATAGCCTTGCAGCCCGAGATGGAGACATGCGATGCCATAGTGCAGGCATGGTACCCGGGCCAGGAGGGAGGCACGGCGGTGGCCGATGTGCTCTTTGGCGACTACAACCCTGGCGGCAAGCTCCCCGTTACGTTCTATAAGAGCACCAGCCAACTGCCCGACTATGAGGATTATGCCATGCGCGGGCGCACATACCGATACTTCGATGATGCCCTGTTCCCCTTCGGTCATGGCCTGAGCTACACCACCTTCGCCCTTGGTAACGAGAAGGTCAACGTAGGAGGTGACGGTACAGGAACGCTAACCCTCGACGTGACGAACACTGGCCGTCGCGACGGCAGTGAAGTCGTGCAACTCTATGTCCGTAACCTTGATGATGCCGAGGGACCGCTGAAGTCGCTCAGGGCATTCAAGCGTGTAGCCGTCAGGGCAGGACAGACACAGAGCGTGACTCTCGACCTCACGCCAGAGAGCTTCGAGTTCTTCGACACAGAGACTTACACCATGCGTACAAAGCCCGGACACTACCAGCTGCTCGTAGGCACAAGCTCGGACAGCCGCAGCCTGAAGGCCTTCGACGTGCTGCTGCAACAATAACTCATTATCAGACACCGAGGCATGTAGGTGCAGAGAATGAATCAGCTCTGTGACTCCGTGCCTCTGTGAACGGAAAATCATTATTTTTTTCTCGATTGCTTATGAAGAGGACAGTCTCAACCTTAATACTTGCCGTCGTAAGTTGCTCGCTGCTGACGGCACAGACCCAGTTCGGCGACGGCACGCTGACAGTGACACCCGTGGCACATAATGCCGTTCGCATTCACTACCGTACGGCCAGCGTCCCGAACCTCGACTTGCCAGAATGGCTCTATGTAAGCCAGAGAACGGCCGAGAAGAGTGACATCGTCACTGACATCAACGCACGCCGCAAGGTGGTGACAGTGAAAGACAGACACGGAAACACAGTGTTCAGGGCCACGGCCCACGACCTTCGCCCCACGCATCCCGGCTTCATGCCTGCCGACGCCACCGTGGGCGAGGCAACGCTGACCTTCGACTCACCAAAGGGTGAGCGCCTTTTTGGCCTCGGGCAGTTCCAGGATGGCTTTGCCGACGTGCGCGGCCTCTCGCGACGTCTCACGCAGGTCAATACGCAAATCTCGCTGCCTTTGCTCATCTCAAACAAGGGCTACGGCATACTATGGAATAACTATGGCCTCACGGAGTTTAACCCCTGTGCCAACAGTGTCAGCCTCGCACGCCGCGAGGGTGGGGGAGAACAGGAGGTGGTGAATGTCACATCCACCGAGGGCGGCCGCCGCGAAGTGCGGCAGAGGAATGTCTTCGAGGCCGACATCGACATTCCCGCAACAGCCGACTATGCCATTATGCTCGATGTGGGACAGAAAATGGCACGACGCCACAACCTCGTCATCGACGGGCAGACGGTCATCGAGATGCAGAATGTGTGGCTACCTCCAACGGCATCGGACATCGTACACCTCAAGCGAGGACGCCACCACGTCACAGCAGAACTCACCCACGACGACCGCCCCACCTTATATTATAATAAGGTAGAGGCTGCCACGACTTTCCGCTCGCCAGTGGCGGGGGCAGTGGACTATACCGTCTTCGTCGGTACGCCAGACGAAATCATTGCCACATATCGCAGGCTCACGGGAGAGGCACCGCTCATACCGTCGTGGGCTTTGGGATACATACACTGCCGCGAACGCTTCCACTCTCAGCAGGAAATTCTTGAGACGGCAAACACCTTCCGACAGCGCAAGCTCCCTGTCAGTGTCATCGTGCAGGACTGGCAGTGGTGGGGACGTCACGGATGGAACGCCATGCGCTTCGACGAGGAGCACTACCCCGACCCGAAGGCTCTCACCGACAGCCTGCACGCCATGGACATGCGTCTCATGCTCAGCGTGTGGTCGAAGATCGACCGGCGCAGTGAGGTGGGGCAGCAGATGGAGCGTGATGCCTTCTATATCCCGGGTACCGACTGGATAGACTTCTTCAACCCCGCAGCCGCTGCTGCATACTGGGCTAACTTCCGTGACAAGCTGGTGCCGCTGGGCATCGATGCATGGTGGCAGGATGCCACGGAGCCGGAGAACGATGACCTCGCAGGCCGACGTGTGAATGCTGGACGCTGGCCCGGAGAACTCGTGCGTAACGTATATCCGCTGCTCGTCAACAAGACTGTTTATGAAGGCCTCAGAGAGTACTATGCCACATCGGAAGAACCCCAGCGCACACCATTCATCCTCACTCGCAGTGGCTTTCCGGGCATACAGCGCTACGGAGCGGCACTGTGGAGCGGCGACGTCGGCAATGACTGGGAGACACTGCGACGTCAGATTATCGCAGGACTTGGCGTTCAGGCTGCCGGCGTGCCATGGTGGACATACGATGCCGGAGGCTTCTTTCGTCCGGGCGACCAATACACCAACAAACAGTATATAGAGCGAATGCTGCGATGGATAGAGACGAGCGTCTTCCTCCCGCTGATGCGCGTCCACGGCTATATGAGCGACACCGAGCCATGGCGCTACGGCGATGAAGCACTGAGCGTAATCACACAGTGTCTCAACGAGCGTGAGCGGATGCGGCCATATCTCGAACGGTGTGCCAGGCGTGTTGCCGAAGAAGGCTATACTATCATGCGACCGCTCGTGTTCGACTTTGCCGACGATGACGAGGCTCTTCGTCAGGACACGGAGTATATGTTCGGACCCGACTTCCTCGTCTGTCCAATAACACAGCCCGATGTCAGGGAGTGGCGGTGCTACCTGCCGCGGAATGCTGGCGGCTGGCGGCACAAGTACTCGGACAAACACTATGCCGGAGGACAATATGTCAACGTGCCTGTTGAAATGGCGCACATTCCTGTCTTCGTCAGGGAGTAATGCCTCGAACGAATGACTTACGACTTTTGACAAATGACTCATAACTCATGACTTTCGACTTTATGACTTTTAACTCACGACTTATGATACATCGTTTTCTTACATTGACACTGAGCCTGCTCACAGCAGGTACAACATGTGTCATGGCCCAGGGCAATGCCCCGAAGCCTACACCGGCACAGCTCGCCGCTGCAGCCCACTACCGGAACCCTATCGTGCAGACGTGCTTCACCACCGACCCGGCACCCCTCGTCGTGGGTGACTCTGTACTCTACGTCTTCACTGGGCATGACGAAGACCGGGCTGACTTCTTCTGGATGCAGGAATGGCGAGTATATAGCACACGTGACATGGTAAATTGGACAGACCATGGCTCGCCACTCGCCCTCGAAGACTTCGCATGGGCCGACGACCGCGCATGGGCTCCGCAGTGTGTGGAACGCGACGGCAAGTTCTATTTCTATGTCTGCGCACACTCGCGTCTGTCGGGAGGTATGGCTATAGGCGTCGCCGTCAGCGACAAGCCCGAGGGGCCGTACCGCGATGCCATCGGCAAGCCGCTATACGAGAACGGCTCATGGGATCACATCGACCCCACGGCATTCATCGACGACGACGGACAGGCATGGCTCGCTTGGGGAAATCCTAGGGTCTATATCCTCAAGCTCGGACGTGACATGATAAGCATTGATGGCGACGTTCACACGCTCGACATGACAGAGGAGGCCTTCGGCTCGCCGGCAATGAACGAGCGCGAGAAGGGCCGGACGTATCGCGACAGCTATGTCGAGGGGCCGTGGCTGACAAAGGTACGTGCCGCAGGCAAGAAGAAAATCAAGAACCCTTACCGACTTATGTATGCTGCCGGAGGCGTGCCCGAGCACATCAGCTACAGCTCAGCACCTTCGCCCCTCGGACCGTGGCACTATGAGGGTGTGATAATGCCGCTCGGCGGAACGGAGTCGTTCACTAACCACAGCGGACTGGCATACTTCAAGGGGCACGACTACTTCTTCTACCATACCGCACATCTGCCGGGAGGAGGTGGCTTCGCTCGCAGCGCATCTGTCGAGGAGTTTCAGTTCAATGCCGACGGCACCTTCCCAACCATACTGCCGACACGTGAGGGTGTGAGACCTATAGCGACATTCTGCCCATACCGGCGTGTCGAGGCTGAGACGATGGCCTACAGCTATGGCCTGCATACCGACCAGTTCTATCCGCATGGACTTGGCACAGCACCTTCCGTGTATGTCTCAGACATTCATGATGGCGACTGGCTGCGTCTCGACAGCGTTGACTTCACTCTGACTGCTCCGCGCCGCATCACGGCAAGTGCTGCCACAGGACTCCGAGGCGGCACAATGGAGCTGCGAGCCGACAGCATCGGCGGACAGCTCATCGCCTCACTCCACATCGGCCCTACGGGAGGGTGGGAGAAGTGGCAGGACTTTACGGCAGAAACAAATACCGACATCTCGGGGGTGCATGACCTATATATAGTATTCCGTGGACGCAAAGGCCCAAAGCTCTTCAACATCGACTGGTGGCAGCTCGGAAGGTAAGATAATTCATTAATACACA
>Ga0247610_10001105_pt1 | contig 34439 bp, 23 predicted proteins | sample 174DNAGHGhighgp2_FD_193483 | JGI IMG/M metagenome (GOLD analysis project Ga0247610, IMG submission 193483) | Sheep rumen microbial communities from Palmerston North, Manawatu-Wanganui, New Zealand - 1742 DNA GHGhigh gp2 | ecosystem: Host-associated > Mammals > Digestive system > Stomach > Rumen...
CAACAACAAAATCGTTGTTGGGATACGTATCTTGTAAGATTTCGGTCCATGCCATAAGGGAAGAAATTGGGGTTCCCAATTGATGAGCAGTTTCTTTGGAAAGTCCCACCCAAATTTTATCTTGTGTTCCCACAAAGATGTAGCGAAACGCACAATAAGCGGTGATTAGATAAACGATGATAATGAGTAATTGAGCAATAGGATAGTACTCCAACATATTGACGTATATGGAGTTATCGTAATAAATGGTTTGTGTTTCGCCGTCCGAAAGATGAATTTGAATCGGGGTATTTCGGAGTTTGAAATCTTCCACTTTTTTGGCTATAAAGGCTTCTGTATTTTGTTCTGGAAGGGTAATATTTCTGCAATCGTAAAGCTGATTATCTTTACCGAGCATAATGATGGGTATCGATTCGTTTTTTGAAAGGATATCGACTAAAAATGAAACATCGTCTTTTTCGGTATCTGCTGTGATGAGTTGTTCAACAGCACCAGCCCAAATTTCCACTTTTTCGCGTTCTTCTTTTTCTAAAGCTTTTACCAGTTTATTGGTAAAATATAGAGATACGAAGGCAATGATACCGAATATAATGATGTAAAGATAGCGCATAAATGCCCATCTTTCAAACACCAAATTGCGTATATTATGGAAGAAATTTGTCATGTATTATCGGTATTTTCCTAAATCGGTATCTTCTAAAATATTGATATAACTAAAGTATCTCGACTGACTGATTTCCTGATTTTCAACGGCAGTTTTAACGGCACATCCTGGTTCGTGGATATGTGTGCAATTATTGAATTTGCAGTCTTTTGAAAATTTAAAGATTTCTGGGAAGTAATGTGATAATTCTTCTTTGGAAATATCGATAATACCAAAACCTTTAATTCCTGGGGTATCAATCAAGTAACCGCCATTATCGAGGATGTACATTTCAGAGAAAGTAGTGGTATGCATACCTTTATTGTGTACCATTGAGATTTCGCCTGTTTTGACCTTAAAATTTGGATTAACGGCTTGAATGAAGGTCGATTTTCCTACACCAGAATTTCCTGAAAGTAGCGTTTTTTTATCTTTAAGGGCTTCTATTAGAGGATCTAAGCCAATGTTGTTTTTGGCTGAGATTTTATAGCATTTGTAGCCGATGGTTTCGTATAGATTGATGACGTTATCGAGGTACTCTGTTTCCTCTTCGTTGTAGCAATCAATTTTATTGAATACCAATATAACGGGGATATGGTAAGCTTCGGCAGTAGTTAAAAAACGATCGATAAAGACTAAATTAGTTTCTGGATAGTTGATGGTAATGAATAAAAAAGCTTGATCGAGATTAGCGGCAAGAATATGAGTTTCTTTCGAAAGGTTGGATGATCGACGAATAATGTAGTTGCGTCGTTCTTTAATTTCGGTAATGTAAGCAATGGGTTCAGAATCGGGTTTGGTGAAAATAACTTCATCGCCTACAGCAATAGGGTTGGTGGTACGGATATTTTGAATGCGAAATTTTCCTTTGATTTTGCATTCATAGTCGGTTCCTTCTTTGGTGCGAACCACATATAGACTTCCCGTATTTTTTATTACTAATCCTTCCATAACTAATTGTTTACGAAAGTAATGATTTTTATGTGATTCTTCAATATTTTTTTTGTTTTTGTATAAAAGGTTTTAGAAAAGGGTATGTGTTTATTCTTAAGAGAGTCAATTGATTTTTATTTTTTAATTATAAAAAAAAAAATAGCCAAAGATTTCTCAATGGCTATTTTTCGTTTATATCTATTTTTTATAGACTATCGCCGAAATCTTGACGGAATTTTTCCACCAATTGTTCTTGCCAATTGCCAATTTCTTTCATGCGACCGAAGAAGAAACGTAATACGCTAGGTTCTTCTGTCCATTTAAGTCCACCGATAAGATTGCGGTTGTCCCACAACCATTTAACACGATCGGCAACGTATTTGATTTGTGAAAGGGTGAATACACGACGAGGAACGGCTAAACGTAAAAGTTCCAATTCTGCGTAGCGTTCAGTTCCGTCTGGTTCACGTTGTTCCGATACAGTACCACGTTCCATACCACGGATACCACTAATGATATAAAGAGCAGTACCTACAGCAGCGGCAGGGTATTGATTATGAGGCATATCAGGCACAAATGCACCAGCATTAAGGTGACAACCAAGTCCACCTGCAGGTAGGATAACAGGTACACCATAATCAGCCAATTCTTTTGCTAAATAAGCGATGAATTCTGGTCCTTGGTTGATGTATTCCATATCCAAAGATTCGTACAAACCTTGCGCCATTGATTCCATAGTGCGAACGTCGATACCTCCATAAGTTAAGAATCCTTCATACAAAGGAATGAAGGTCATCATTTCTTTGGTGTATTTAGGATCTTTACTTGTGATGATACCACCTTTTGAGAAACTTAGTTTACGTGCTGAGAAATAGATGATATCGAAATGGTCTGCCAATAAGTGGTAGATTTCTTTAGGTTCCATGTATTTGCAGCGAGCTTCGCGCATTTTCATGAAATAAATATTGTCTTGTAGTAAAGAAGCGTCTAATACAGATTTAACGCCTGCTTTATGACAAATATCGGTTACAGCTAACATATTTTCTAAAGAAACAGGTTGACCACCGATAAGGTTTGTTCCTGCTTCTACACGAACAAATGCTACGTTTTCAGCACCAATTTCATCGATGCGTGATTGTAGATTTTCTAAGTTGAAATCACCTTTGAAAGGGTCATCACTTTGAGGTTTCAATCCTTTAGGGTCAACTAATTCTTCAACAGTACCACCGCAGCGGGTAATATGAGCTTTAGTAGTGGTGAAGTGGAAATTCATCAAAGCCACTTTGCCTTCAGTAACATAGGCTTCGGCCAAAATATTTTCAGCAGCACGACCTTGGTGTACAGGAAGTACGTTGTCGGTACCGAATACTTCTTTGATAGCTTTTTTTACGCGTAAGAAAGTAGCTGAACCAGCATAAGAATCATCAGCTTGGAACGAAGCTGCGAATTGTAAATCAGACATACCGTTCACACCAGAATCGGTAAGCATATCCAAGAATACATCTTTATTTTGTAATAAGAAAGTGTTATTGCCTGCATCTTGCATGCATTTAAGGCGTTCTTCAATAGGTAGAAGAGTTAATTTTTGAACCATACGTACCTTATGCATTTCCAATGGTACTTGATTCTCGTTGTGATAGAATTTTACTGACATAGTATTATTTGGGTTATATTTGAGTTTGCAAGTTTACGATTTATTTTTGTAAAAATAAGCAACTGTATGATTTTTTTCTACTCTATCATCAAATGATAAGTGTTTAAATCGGAAGATGCGTATTGTTTTTTAGTAAAAAGTAGCCTTCTAATTAAAAGGCTTCGACACCATGAAAATAGAATCCTGATTTCCATTTATTGTTCATACCGAAATCTAAGCGTAGATGGGTTTTATTTTGATTGATTTGGAATCGTAGTCCGAGTCCGAATGTAACTTTAGGTTCAGCGATTTTGAAATTGTATGGATTTAACACATCTCCTATAGAGCAGAAAACGACGCCTTTGATAAATGCCCAAATAGGGAAGCGATATTCAGCTTGAACAGCGTACATAATGTTATCACGATATACATTTTGTAATTGTCCTCGAAGAACATCTCGTCCACCGATGGAAGGTAATAATTGGAATGGAATATTATTTCCTAATCTTCCTTCACAAAGGAGTTGGAAAGCAAAAACACTTGGAAATTTTCGTTTGAAAGCAGGGACAAAATATCGAGCATCAACATTGAAGGCTTTTATATCGTACGTGCTACCTAAGTAAGTTGAGTAATACCAATAGCCAGCACGAAAGAATATTCCTTTTGATGGCCAAAAAATATTATCACGAGAGTCGTATTGAACGATAGGACCAAGACCAATTTCTAAGTATTTATCGTTGCCACATAAATCTTTGGGAAGTTCGCTTTTATTTTGATTAATCCATTCACCCATTGTAGAAATCCAAATTCCTGCACTCCATTTGTCGTTGATATAAAATTGAGGTTGAAGTTGGACATAAAAGTTAAGAGAATGGTATAGACAAGGTTTCCCAAATCCTGTAGTATCGGCACCGATGCCATAAAATTTTTCGGGGAAGATGCGAAATCTTGCCTCCATAGGCATTTTAAATTTGCCATTTTTGGAGAAGTAGTTCCCGTTTATTTGAAATATAAATTGATTTTTAATGGAGTAGGCAGCACTACCAAAAATAGAGCTTACGCGAGAAGGATCTTTACTTTTGAAATAGAAACCATAAGCGACTCCGAGTTGCAAACTTGTTTCGGGTTGAAACATAATAGTTGGACTGATAATTTTAGAAAAATTTACGTAATTATCTTTAGGAGGAAGAGAGTCTAATTTTTCTAAAGGTTCAGGGTTTACAAACTCATCGAAAGGGGTGTCATCTATTTCTTCAGATAAGAAGAAAGGAATGTAATCGTTATTTTCGTCAGTGTGAATTTGTTCCAAAGTCGAAGTCTCTTGTGCAAAAACGATTGAACAAGTCCACAGTAGAAGTACTATTAGATTATTTTTCTTTTTCATAGAAAAAAGCATAGAGTGACGGGTACTCTATGCTTTATTATAGATTACATTATTACAATGTCATAATTTCTTTTTCTTTTGCAGCAGATATTTCATCTACTTTCTTGATGAAACGGTCGTGTACTTTTTGTACTTCTGCTTCTTCGTCTTTTTCAGCATCTTCAGAAAGACCTTCTTTAATCATTTTTTTAAGAGCATCATTAGCATCACGACGGGCATTACGAATAGAAATCTTAGCGTCTTCAACTTCTTGTTTAACTTGTTTAACAAGTTGTTTTCTTCTTTCTTCGGTTAGAGGAGGGATTCCTAAACGGATAACTTCACCATTGTTTTCGGGAGTAATACCAACTTCTGAGTTAAGTAACGCTCTTTCAATTTCTTTCAACATTGGCTTTTCCCATGGTTGAACGATGATGGTGCGAGCATCAGGAGTAGTGATGTTTGCTACACCTGAAAGAGGAGTCATAGAACCATAATATTCGACCATTACTCCATCCAAAATTCTAGGATTAGCTTTTCCTGCACGGATACGAGCCAATACGTCTTCAAGATGTTCGATTGCTCCTTGCATTTTAACTTCAGAAGCTTTTATTGCAGCTTTTGTATCTACCATATTTTTAGTTATTTAATAATTTACAAAATTAGTTATGTACCAAAGTACCGATTTTTTCGCCAGCGATTACTTTGCCCAAATTACCTACCGTATCCATATCGAAAACGACAATTGGTAGATGATTTTCTTTACACATAGTAGTAGCGGTTAAGTCCATTACTTTTAGACCTTTATTGTAAATTTCGTCGTAAGTAATGTCATCATATTTGGTAGCTGTTGGGTCTTTTTCTGGGTCAGCGGTGTAGATACCATCTACACGAGTACCTTTAAGCATTACATCGGCATTGATTTCAATTCCACGAAGCGATGATCCTGTATCGGTAGTAAAGAAAGGATTTCCTGTACCTGCAGCCATAATGACAACTTCGCCTTTGTTGAGTTTTTCTACAGCCAAATCGCGTGAGTAAAATTGCCCAATTGGTTCCATTCTAACAGCGGTAAGAACATTGGCTTTTACTCCGAGTTTTTCAATAGCAGAACAAAGAGCTAAACTGTTGATAACGGTTGCTAACATACCCATTTGGTCGCCTTTGATGCGGTCGAAACCTTTGCTTGTGCCACTCAATCCGCGGAAGATATTACCTCCTCCAATAACAATGCCTACCTGTACACCTTGACGTACAATATCAACGATTTGTTGAGCGTATTGTTCTAAGCGAACTTCATCAATACCATATTGTTTGGCACCCATTAGAGATTCGCCACTTAATTTTAATAAGATTCTTTTGTATATAGCCATAACAGTCTAAAAGTTATTCCTATTTGACTTTATTTTTAGGTCCACAAATGTACATATTTTTTTTTAATTTTCATATACTATGTAAGTTGTGTCATTCAATACAATATTTTATTATTTTTGCGTGTTGATTAATCTTTATTTGTAATGGCAAAAATAACTTCACGCGAAAAACAAATTACGCAAACTAGTATTGTTGGAATAGTCGCCAATTTATTGCTGGCTACATTTAAAGCTTTTGTTGGCTTGATGGCAAATTCTATTGCTATTTTGCTTGATGCCGTTAATAATTTGAGTGATGCTTTATCGTCAGTAATTACTATCGTTGGTATTCGTTTAGCTCACCGCAAACCTGATAAAAAACATCCTTTCGGATATGGACGTATTGAATATTTTAGTGCTATTTTGATTGCTGGTCTTGTATTTACAGCAGGAGCAACTTCTTTGATTGAATCTGTCAAAAAAATCATTCATCCAGTAGAACCTGAATATTCATTAATAGCCGTAGTGATTGTCAGTGTTGCTATTTTGACTAAGATTATTTTGGGTCGTTATGTAAAACATAAAGGTGAACAATTAAATTCCGATGCTTTAGTGGCTTCGGGAGCCGATGCTCTATTTGATGCTATTATCTCAGCTTCTACGCTTGTTTGTATTGTAGTGATGTGGATGTTTGATGTTGTGATAGAGGGTTATATAGGTGTAATTATTGCCTTGTTTATCATTAAATCGGGTATAGAACTTTTTATGCAGCCGATGAGTCAAATTCTTGGGGTGCGTTCTAATAGTGAGACCACTCAAAGTATAAAAGCTGATATACGTGGTACTGAGGGCGTGATTGGTGTATATGATTTGGTATTACATAATTATGGTCCCGATTATGCTATAGGTTCGGCACATATTGAGGTTGATTCCAATATGAGTGCTTATGATATTCATGTATTATCGAAGCAGATACAAAGAAAAATTGTAACCAAGTATGGTGTTTTTCTTACTATTGGTATTTATGCGGTAGATCAGCAGAGTGATGCCTTAGGGGAAATGCAGAATAGCATCCGGACTTTGGTCGTGCAGTTTGATGGTATTTTACAAGTGCATGGAATCTTAATTGATGAACCATTGAAGCTTATTTCATTCGATGCTGTAGTTGATTTTAAGGTTGTTGATAAGGTGGCTCTTCGTCAACAATTGGTCGATCGAATCCGAACAGAGTTGGGCGATTACACGGTGGAAATCAATTTTGATATTGATTATAGCGATTAGATTAAGCATATTTGTTAGGATATCAATGGTCTTATTTATGATGATCCAACATCGGATGTGTGGCGTCGGTATGAGAGAAAAAATATTTTATTGGATAAAGACCGAACTTTTTGGATTAAACATTACATGAACGTATGTCTTTACTTATTAATACTTTCTCTGTTGGTTGTCATTATAGGCTATGGTCATGTTTATCGAGTTTCTTTTTGTAAAAATCAAATATGAATAAAGTCTTTGTTGCATTATTGGGTGTTGTGTTGTTTTTTACCTCTTGCAGTAGCGACGATGGCAACCACAACTACATTGGCATGGATTACCGCATCTTTAACGACACGCCGGCCGAAGAACTTGCGCGTGCGGTAAACAAACAGAATATAGGTAAAATCAGACAACTTGTCCTGGAGCAAGGCGTTGATGTTAACTATCAGGAGCCCAGGTATGGCAACACGGTATTGATGAACGCCATTATGAACTGGGATAACAAATCCGTGAGAACATTGCTCGATTTGGGCGCCGACCCGAATTTGTACACAGATACAATTAATGGGCCTGGGGAAAATTCCATTTTGATTGCTTGCCAATGGAATACCCGTTCGTCTGTTTTGGAACTATTGTTGAAGTATGGAGCTGACCCAAACTCCTGCACAAAAGGATACCAAACAAATGGTCGCACAAAGTGGGCTTGGCGAAAAACCGCACTGGATTACGCTTCAAGTTTCAACTTCATGGAGAAGGTCCGTCTATTGGTTGAGAACGGTGCCGATGTCAACCATACCCCCGATGGATGCCAGGTGCCCAGTGCCTTGACAGATGCGATCATTCAGGGAAATTTGGAAATTACCTTGTTTTTGTTGGAGCATGGTGCGAATTACGAAGGTCGGCTTGTTTGTCAAGGCGGATATGACAATGGTGAAACGTGGGATATATTGTATGGATTGCGATTGTGTACTCCTCCGCTATGGTCCAAGGAATATCGATGCAAAAAGAAAATCATAGACTTTTTGCAAGAGAGAGGGTTGGATTATTACCAAAGTCCAATACCAGAATTAGCTGTCCAAACTATAAAATGGGAATACCCTCTTTTTTGGAAATTGTACATGAAATTTTATTGATAGGTATACGAAAAAGATAGTTGTATTTCTTTTTTTGTATTTTGTTAAAATATGAAGTCTCAATTTTAGTCGAAATAGGAGGTTGCTATAATATCTCTCTTGCAATCCAAGCACAAGCTTCGGCATCGGCGAGGGCATGGTGATGGTTTTCGAGCGTGTAGCCACAAGCGGCAGCCACGGTGTGAAGTTGATGATTAGGAAGTGAATGACCAAAATATTTTCGAGAGGCTGCGAGAGTGTCGTAAAACTCATAATTGGGATAATCCATTTGATAGGTTTTAAATGCGGCTTTTAAACAACCTTCATCAAATTTTTTGTTGTGTGCTACAAGAGGCAATCCTTCGATGAGGGGTACGATTTGTGCCCATACTTCAGGAAATATGGGAGCGGAGTCGGTATCTTCACAGCATAGTCCGTGCACTTGAGAGCAATAGTAATGGTAATAGTTGGGCTCTGGTTGAATAAGTGAGTAAAACGAATCTACTATTTCTCCATTTCTAACGATAACCAGTCCTACAGAACAAATGCTACTACGTTCGCGGTTGGTCGTTTCAAAATCTATGGCAGCAAAGCAATCCATATTATTTTTATATTAAGTAAAGTTAGAATAAGAATCCTCATCTGGTTATGAATCATGAAGATTTTCGATAGTCCAGATGAGGAATTATAGTTAATCGTTTTTTTTGATTTTACTCCCACTCAATTGTTCCAGGAGGTTTGTGGGTAACGTCGTACCACAACGAACCTGCACCTTCTGCCATAAATCTATCCCAAAGTCCTTTAAGAAGTTTTTGGTCAATTTCTGCAAAGTTGGCAGTCATGGCTTCTGAACTGTTTACTGGACGCATTACGATACAAGGTTTGGCATTGACGGTAAGTGGTGTAAGCACTACAGGCATTTGCCAGATTTTTTCGTAAAGATTATTTTCTTGTAAAAATTCGGTACAAATATTATCAAATTTGCGTAAGCAATCGAATTTATCGCGAGTGGCGTATTGTTCAATAAGCGTAGGCATTTCATCTGAGACACTACCTACTTGCCAGATAACGCGGTTGATGATTTTGAAGCGGTTTACCAATTCGGTGCTATAGCGTTCGCATCTTTTCCAATCGACATTAGGAGTAGTGATGAGGAATGGTTGGGCGTAAGTGCGTCCGTCTCCTTGCACTCCCACACTCTTGATAGGAAGAATGTGACCATCAATATGGTTTTCTGTTAAGTATTCTTTCAAACCAGCAGCTTGAGCATAGGTTTCGAAATCGCTTGTTTTTTGGTTATTGCAAAGCATACGAACACCAAGTCCAGGACCTGGGAAAGGGTGACGCCAAACTAAGTTGTGCGGAATACCTAATTCTTCACCAAGCATACGTACTTCATCTTTGTAAAGGTCGGCAAGAGGTTCAAGCAACAACCCTTGTTCCATCAAGTCAAGCACTTCTTTTACGCGGTTATGATGGGTTTTGATAAGATCGGCATTTTTGGTACCACCACTTTCAATAGTATCAGGATAAATGGTACCTTGAGCAATCATCCATTCTTTAGGATCAAGATTAAGTTTGGCCATTTCTTGGTCTTTAACAATCAAGAAAGTAGCCCCAATGCGTTTGCGTTTTTCTTCGGGAGCTGTGATACCTTCCAATCGACCTAAAAACTCGTCGGTGGCATCTACAACGCGTAAGTTATTCATTCCCTCAGCTTTGAGGAATTCGATGATTTTTTGAGATTCATCCATACGCATCATACCATTGTCGATATGCAAACCAAGGACTTTTTCAGTACCCAAAACACGGTTAAGCAATACGAAAGCGACGGTACTATCTACACCACCTGAAACAAGTAAGAAGACTTTGCGGTCGCCTACTTCTTTTTGAATACGTTCGGTGATAAGAGGTAAGTAACTTTTCATATTCCAATTGCGTTCGCATTTACAAATATCAATGAAATTATCAAGCAATTGAGAACCAAATTTACTATGGGTGACTTCTGGGTGGAATTGAATACCATAAAGTTGACGTTCGTCGTTAGCAACGGCTGCAATTTCACAGTCCTTCGTAGAAGCAATGATGCGGTAACCTGCAGGTAATTTTTCTACTTTATCACCATGACTCATCCACATAGGGGATGAAGTAGGAATATTTTTAAGTAAAGGGTGACTAGCTTCTTTAAGTTGTAAATTAGCAATTCCATATTCTTTAACTTCACCAGGACGAACCATACCACCAAGTTGTTGAGCAATAAGTTGGTGTCCGTAGCAAATACCAAGTTTTGGAACAGGAATGTTTAAAATTTCGGGGTTGTATTCAGGAGCATTTTCTGCATAAACACTTGCGGGGCCACCGCTATAAACGATACCTTTTGCTCCTGCAAGTTCTTCAACCGATGCCGTAGGCGAGTGGATTTCTGTAAATACGCCTAAACGACGCATACGATTAGCGATTAGATGGGCATATTGGCCACCAAAATCAAGGATAATAATTTTTTGTTGCATTAAATTATTTTTTAATGTTGCAAATATAACGAAAACTTTCCAAATTTGCGTATCGTATAGACCTTATATTATTTATTATATATGAACACAATTGAAGAAAAAAAAGAGGCATTTGAACGTTTGTTAAATATTATGGACGAACTTCGTGTAAAATGTCCGTGGGATAAAAAACAGACTTTCGAATCACTTCGAACGAATACCATTGAAGAAACGTACGAGTTGGCCGATGCTATTTTTAAACAAGATTATAAAAATATTCAAAAAGAATTGGGCGATGTATTGTTGCATATTGTGTTTTATTCAAAAATAGCGTCAGAACTGCAACTATTTGATATTAAAGATGTTTGTGATAGTTTGTGTGACAAACTGATTTTCCGTCATCCTCATGTTTTTGGTACCACTAGTGTGGAAAACTCAACTGAAGTTGAAACCAAGTGGGAGGATTTAAAATTGAAGGAGAAAGATGGTAATAAAGGTACACTTTCGGGGGTACCTGATTCATTGCCTGCACTTATTAAAGCCAATCGCATTCAAGAAAAGGCCCGTAATGTAGGGTTTGATTGGGAAGATAGAAAAGACGTGTGGAATAAGGTGAAGGAAGAAATTTCGGAATTTGAGAATGAGATAGAAAATGACAATTCTAAGGATATGGAAGCCGAGTTTGGCGATTTGATGTTTAGTCTGATAAATGCTGCTCGTTTGTATAAAATAAATCCTGAAAATGCTCTTGAACGCACCAATCAGAAGTTTATCAAACGTTTTAATTACGTCGAATCAAAAGCCAAAGAACAAGGCAAAACTTTGCGAGAAATGACCTTAGCAGAAATGGATGAACTTTGGAATGAAGCAAAAAATGCAAATCATACGTAACTCCTTTGTAGTTTTTACTTTTGACTTTATTATGGGTATAACAGAAAAAAAAGTAGCATGGATAAATGTGCTACACAGAAAATTAGGAATGAGAACCCAAAATGAAAAAGGAGAACTCGTGCGAAGCAAGTACGGGCGTTATCTTTCTAATGAAGAAGTATGGCGATTTGATAAAAGAAGCAAATAGTAAAGCGAAATTTAGATAGCGTAGGACTCGAGCGGAGGCTTTACCAGCCTCCGTTTATTGTTTCTCACTATTTCCCGCTTTTTCTTCGGTTGTCGCCGAAAAATAGTGCAAATTTGTAGTAAATTTCGGATAAGATTCGTTTCTATACGAATTATTATGCAAATTTGCAGTAAATTTCGTGTAGAAATGTTGGAAATTTCAAAATACAACACTATCTTTGCTAATAAACAGATATACTGACATGAACTACATCATCAGAGACACCTACTTACAACGAATCATTGACCGTATGTAGTATTTTTTATCGAATATAACCGACAATATTAACCTCCTTCTGTAATTTTTCGCTTCACTTCCCGCTTTTTCTTCTATTGCAATCGCGGCAGAGCATTTGGCAGTTCTCAGCCACTGTGCGACCGCCAGCATGCCATGGCGTGATGTGGTCGGCTTCCATTTGAGAGAGTTCAAAATGTTCGCCACAATCGGCACAAATGCCACCTTGACGTTCGTATGCCGCCAATTTCTGAGCATCTGTAAAAGCACGAATAGACAAATACTTTTCCTTATGCGTTAAAATATACGGATAAATACCCGTCTTCTTGGTCACATCGTCGTCGAGTATCAGTTTAGCAACTTCTGCGTCTATAGCTGCTGTATCAAACACTTCGTCCTTGTATTTTTTATACAACTCACCCCAGTTGACGCCTTTCATAATTTTTTTGCGCTCTTTGGTTGGACGGAATGTTGTTTCTATCCATGTAATGACCGATTGAAAAAATTGCCACAAAGCCGCAGCATTCGGGTCGTGCTGATGGTTGCCCATATACACTTCTATATTGCCATCTGAAATCCACGAAATAGCCGTTTCAAGGTACTCTTGGCGATTGGCAGAGCCCGTAAGATAATCGCCACCAATCCTTGCAGCCGGTGCACCTGTTTTGCTGAAATATCGTTTGGCATCGCTCACCCAAGAGCCAGCATAAACAGCATTGCGAAGTTCCTGTTTCGTAAGTTCCTCACCTGCAATATTGATGGTTTCAAACCATTTAAGTTTCTCGCTATCGGTGCCACTGCAGATATACACCTGCAACTCATAGTTGAGTATTTGTTCTTTTTCGTCGTCTTGCAAATTGTGGAAATAGCGCATATCAAAGGCAAAATCGCCGTTCACATATTGGCAAATGCTGATGGTACGTTGCTGTCCATCAACAATTTCAAATGTGCCATCGTCGCGCGTAGCCCAATACATCACGTTAAGTGGAAATCCTTGTGTAAGCGTATCGATAACGGCGTTACGCTGATTCTCTTTATAAACAAACTCACGCTGATAAGGTGGACGCACATCCAATTTTCCGTCAAATGCCACTACGCCGTTTTCTGCATTGTCCTTGTAACCATTTGTCAGGTCGCGAACGGTAATTTTATGAAGTTGTATTTTCATCGTATTATGATTTTGGGGTTATTCTTTGCCATATTCTGCTTGTGGCTCTGCCGCCATTGACACTTCATTTTCGGATTGCTGACGACGGCGGATAAGGATGCGGGCATACAATTTCTTACCCGAAACGTATGGGTATCCGAAATTTATCTCATCAATAGTAGTTGATGCCATTAGTCCTAATATCTCAAACTGCTCCGGATTATACTTGTCCAAAAATGTGATAGGCACACCCAGTACACCATCATAACCCATCGGAATTTCTGCTGTTTTGTCCACGTTGATAGCATCATAATTGTCATATTTTGGATATTCTTGAGGGCTATAGATTTTGTACAGAATCAAGTCTTCATGGCGTTCCTTATAGTCCAAATTCGTAAACCACCGTACTCCTTTCACACGTATGTATTTATTACCATTTTTATCTTCTCGACAACCAGCAGCATTCAACGGATAATCTTTAGGAACCCCAAATTCCCTATCTCCACTATGAATGCTTGCTCCCAACCATAATTTGTTAGATTTAATCAATTGGAACGTTTCTTTATAGGATACAGCATTCACATTTCCTATTATCAAAAAGTCCTTTTCATATTTCATCAACACCTCTAGGAATTCCCGAAACAGCGAAAAAGGCGGATTCGTCACTACAATATCAGCTTGTTTAAGCAATTCAATACACTCCGCAGAACGAAAATCACCATCGCCATTGAGATAATGAATGCCTATTTCGTCAGGGTCGGGCACGCGGTTGTCGTTGCGGTCGCCATTGTATTCGAGCCAAATGGCACGTTCAGAGTTGTTTTGACTGAACAGGTCGCGTTCCTGACTTTTGTAACAAGTGGTAATGAGTTTTTTGAGTCCAAGTTGCTCAAAATTGTGACTGAAATAGTGAAAGAAATTGCTTACCCTAGGGTCGTCACAATTGCAAAGAACGACCTTATCTTTAAAGTGTTCCTTATAATGTTTTAGTTCGTTTTCAATGTCAGAGAGTTGCGTATAGAACTCATCCTTTTTTGCAGCCTTTGCCTGGTTTAGATTCTTGTTAGCCATTATGATTGATAGTAGTTGTGCAGTGCTATCAATCACGGTTACGCAAAAAAGAAAGGTGCTTTCCTTATTGCGTTTACCAAGGCAACCCGGCAAGGAGACCTCTAACGATAATAAGTACTCACACCTTATGGCATGAGCATAGCTTATTATACATCGTTAAAAGGTCGCCAAAATAGGCTACCTTCACATATTATTTCAGTGGTTTATCTCCTTAAACTTTGCCGGGTTTTCGGTAAACGCGAAATAATAGCTAATGCTTTGTTAATATGTTAAAATTTACAAATTCTCTTTTTTACAATTTCATTTTTTGTTTAGTATGTACAAATATACAAATAAATTTCTCTTAATTAGGAATAAAATTTTTTTTAATATTTTTACTCTTGCTATTTGGCTTTGCCAAAATTGTCAACTATCATTATCTTTTTCTTTTTTCAAAAAAAATATCTAAATTTGTAAAAAACAAAGTTCTATGGCGGAAGAAATAGAAAATCACCAATCAGTAGCATACGACGAGAATAATCTGAAAAACCTATCCGATCGTGAGCATGTACGCTTACGTCCTGGTATGTATATTGGTAAGTTGGGCGACGGTTCGCATAACGATGATGGTATCTATGTGCTTATAAAAGAAGCACTTGACAACTCTATTGACGAATTTCGTATGGGCGAAGGTAAGCTTATCAATATCACTGTTAAGGAAGGAAAGGTGACGGTTCGTGACTTTGGTCGTGGTATTCCTCAGGGTAAAAATAACTCTGGCGATGATGTTATGCAGATAGCCGTTTCTAAATTAAATTCAGGTGCTAAATACGATTCAAAAGCATTTAAGAAATCGGTTGGTTTGAATGGGGTTGGTTTGAAAGCCGTTAACTTCTTATCGTGGAAATTTGTTGTGCAATCGTACCGTGATGGAAAAACCCGTCGTTTGGAATATAAACAAGGTGAATTAGTGTCTGATAGCGGTATTCAAGACAATACAACCAATGAACCTCGCGGAACTCTTATTGAATTTGAACCAGATAAAAGTACAGGTATTTTTGAAAATTACGCTTTTCGTGATGATTTTATCGAACCAATGTTGCGTAATTATGCCTATTTAAATACAGGATTAACCATTAATTATAACGGTCAGAAATTTAATTCCAAGAATGGATTATTTGATTTGCTTACCGAAAATATGACGGTCGATCCACTATATCCAATCATACACCTTAAAGGTGATGATATTGAAATAGCGTTGACGCATGCCAATCAAAATGGTGAAGAGTATTACTCATTCGTTAACGGACAGCACACCATTTTAGGAGGAACCCATCAGGCAGCATTTAAAGAATCTATTGGTAAGACCATTAAAGATTTTTATAATAAAAACAAAGAATTAGTTGATATTCGTAATGGTATTGTTGGGGCTATTTCTATCAATGTAGAAGATCCTCAATTTGAAAGTCAAACGAAGATTAAATTAGGATCGCTTCGTATGAGTTCTGATGCTAATGATATTACCATAAATAAGTTTGTCAACGATTTTATTCAAAAAGAGCTTGATAATTACTTGCATAGACATCCAGATGTAGCTGAGATAATGCTACAAAAGATTAACGATTCGGAAAAAGAACGAAAAGCAATTGCGGGTATTTCAAAACAGGCACGTGAAAAAGCTAAACGTATTAGTTTGCATAATGATAAATTGCGTGATTGTCGTTTCCATTATTCTGACGCTCGTACAAAAGACGATAAGAAGACTGAGATGTGTGAAAACTCAAGCATCTTTATCACGGAGGGTGATTCGGCAAGTGGTAGTATAACCAAATGTCGTGATGCCAATACACAAGCAGTATTTAGTTTGCGTGGTAAACCTAAAAATTGTTATGGTAAGACCAAGGAAATTCTTTATCAGAACGAGGAGTTTAATTATTTGCAAGCAGCGTTGAATATAGAAGAAGGATTGGAAGGTTTGCGTTATAAACATGTCATTATTGCAACCGATGCCGATGATGATGGTATGCATATTCGTTTGTTATTATTGACGTATTTCCTTCAATATTTTCCTGATTTGGTGAAGAAAGGTCATGTGTTTATTTTGCAAACACCGTTGTTTCGTGTAAGAAATAAGAAAGAAACGCGTTATTGTTATACCGATGAAGAACGTTTGGCCGCATTGAAAGATTTGGGAGCCAATCCTGAGATTACTCGATTCAAAGGTTTGGGTGAAATCTCGCCAGATGAGTTTGTTCATTTTATTGGTAAAGATATTCGTCTCGATCAGGTAATTCTTCGTAAAGAAGATGCTGTTGCTGATTTGCTTCGTTACTATATGGGAGACAATACCATGGAGCGTCAAAAGTTTATCATCAACAATTTGGTGGTTGAGGAGGACAAAAAAGAGGATTTTTTCGGATAAAAATGAAAATTTATGCGTAAAAATTCGTAAAACAGAATAATATTTATTTTCTTTGCATCAATATAAAAAATACATCATGAAAGAACTAATTAAAAACTCAGGATTAATTGTTGTTTTGTTAGCAGTAGTTGTCCTTGCATTATATGCATTTAATGTACTTCCAGTTTTATCGAATCCAAATCTATTTTTGATTGTTGCTGCAGTCATGTTGGTAGTAGGATTTTGTTTACATATTTTCTTGAATAGAAGAATTGAATAATACCAAACTTGGAGTAAGGATATAAAGCAGAGTCGCAAAGCTCTGCTTTTTTTGTTTCAAATTCTTTCATCTCTCGTCTTCATTAACCATTCCAATTCCTCTTTAAAGAATAGGCGTAAAGCAGAGAAATAGATGATAAGTGTGCAAAGACCTTGGATTAATAGTAAAAGGTAAAGATTTTTGATAAAGGGTGCAAGAAAATAGGTCGTAGCACAAGCTAAACCAAGTAGAATAGACGGCATTACAAGTTTGATATGAGCATTTATCGATATACCAATTTGTCGAGTTACTATTATTACTGAAATGAAATAATTAATGATATATGCAGCGGAAAATCCTGCTAAAAGAGGAAATATTCCTTTGTTGAGGAATAGGGCAATGGCAATAATGACTAATACCCATTTGCTAAGTTCAAGTCGTAGAGTAAGTCTAGATTGTCCTTGCGCATTTAGCACATTAGTATTGATAAGATAAAGTGGTGCAAATAAATTACCAATGCAAATAAGTTGGAAATAAGGTACGGCGTTTAACCATTTTTCCGAAAGGAGCACATAAAATAAAGGCATTGCAATGACAATGAGAATCATTGTAATTGGAACCACGACCAACGATATTTTTTTTGTTACACTCTTATAAATACGTTTTAAACGCTCGTTATCATCGTATATACGGACAAATAGATTGTATGTACTATGATTGAGTATAGACTGAAATGTAAAATTGGAAGTCTCACTCATTTTATGGGCTTGGGTGTGGTAACCTACTTGCGTAATGTGATAAAACTTTCCGATAAGGAAAGTATAAAGGTTATTATAAATGGCTGTTAGAAAAGAGGTGCATAAAAGGTGTATGCTGAAATGCCAAAATTCTCTGATAGGAGCCAATGAGAATTGTAATTTGGGAAACCATCTAACAAAGATCAAAAATCCTAACATACGGAAAAAATGATATCCCGTTTGTTGCACAACTAACGCCCAAACGCCATAATTTTTAAAGGCTAAAATTAGACTTAATCCGCCACTAAATAGGATGGCAAGAATATTGACCTTAGCAATTTTCTTAAAATCCATGGCTTTGCTGCATTGGGCATAAGAAACTAAATACAAGGAGTTGAAAATGATGCCTAAAAATGTAACTCTTCCAATGAGGGTGAGGCGTGGTTGCTCAAAAAAGATGGCAATAAATGGCATGGCGATAAAGAAAATGCCATAAAGTAAAAGTGAAACGAAAAAATTAAGGTAAAAAACCGAATTGTAGTCAAGTTCGCTCGTTTCTTTTTTACGAATAAGAGCAGCACTAAATCCTCCATCAACGACAATAAATGAAATGGAAGCAAATACGGCAATCATACCGATGAGTCCGTAGTCGGAGGGACAAAGCATACGAGCCAACAAAATGCCAATGACAAATTGAATGAGTTGCTGCCCGAGTCGGTCAACCGAACTCCAAGCCAAGGCTCCAATCATTTTATTTTTAAGATTATCTCCCATAATTTATGGTCGTTTAAAGCCTTGTGATACACTGGCAACATTCATTTGTGATACTAAAGCTTCTTTGTCGATGCTGTTGATGATGTGCGATACTTGTGATACCTCACTATGATGAACTATGACGATTAGTATTTTGATTTTTTGTTGTTTATGCCATCCAAGAGCATCAATTTGAGTAATGCCTCGACTAAGTTCTTCGTTGAGTCGTGAGGCAATTTCATCGTATTTGTCAGAAATAATCATAAACTGAATGGATTGTTGTACACCATTGAGTATTAAATCAACCACATAAGTTGTAATAGCCATAGTAACCAAACCATATACTACACGTTCGAGTGTTCCGTTGGATACAAAAAAGTATGAGGAACAAATAATAAGGACGTCGCAACAAAGTAAAGCTCGACCGAGTGGTAATTTGATGTAGTGATTTATGATGGTGGCAATGATGGTGGTTCCGCCAGAACTTCCATGTCCCATAAAAATAAAGGCGTAACCTACTCCCCAAATTATACCACCAACGACACATGCCATAAAGCCATCATTAGCCGAAACAAACGTACCTAATTCCGCTTCAGGAATGAAGGATAAAAAAGAAGTGAGGACTAATACGCCATATACACTTCTGATGCTAAATCGCCATCCAATAATGAATATGGAAAGAATGAGTAGTACAGCATTTATAGCAAAGTAGGTGTATCCTACTGGAATTTCGGTAACATAATATACAATAGCAGAAATACCAGTTACACCACCACCCGTGATTTGATGAGGAAGTAAAAAACATTTCCATGCCAAGCAATAAAACAATAATCCTACGGTAATCATGATGTATTCCCAAATATTGTATAGGATCTTGTTTTTAGACTTAAGTTGATTAGAAGGTTTCATAAGATTATTTTTTACAAAAATAATAAAAGAAAAAAAACTTCATACTTCAATGATGATTTTTATCGAAATTATGGGATGTAATTTGAGAAATATTGAGTTTGGTACTCATTCTATCAATTTGTTATCTTATCTGTATCTTTTCAATGTATTGAAAAAAAATATATCTTTACCGAAAAAAAAGAAAAATGAAGCGATTTATTACCAGTTTAATAACCTTTTGTGGTTTGTGTGTTCCAAGTTGTTTAGCACAGTATAATATCACCATAGATGAGGCTTACGAAAAGATTATGAAAGATAAAAAAATCCAATTGATAGATGTGCGTACACCTTCGGAATTTGCAAGTGGGCATATAGAAGGGGCTAAAAATATTGATTTTAAAAGTCCTGATTTTGAGAAACAAATTGCCAAACTAAAAAAAAGGAAACCTGTGTTGCTTTATTGTAGAAGTGGCAATAGAAGTTTGCAAGCAATTAAAAATTTTCGTAACGTAGGGTTTAATAAAAAGCCTATCTATAATATGGTGGGTGGAATTTTAGCATGGCAAAAAAAATATCCGGTAGTCAAAGATTAATTTTATAGAAATGAAAAAAAGTATAGTATTTCTCGCTTTTTTGTTAATGAGCGTATTAGGTTTTGCTCAAAAGGTAGAAAAGGTTTCAAGTGAGCAAGCTAAAGAGTTGATTAGTAGTAAGAAAATTAAACAAATTGTGGATATCCGTTCTCCGCAAGAGTTTAAGTATGTTGGACATATCGCAAAGGCTATAAATATCTATTATTTAGATCCTAATTTCAGTACTATGATAGATAAAAAGACTAAACCCAAAAAGTCGATTTTGTTGTATTGTCAAGCGGGACTTTCGGTAGATGATGCTTCTCAGTATTTTGTAAGCAAAGGATTTAAACAGATTTATCTTCTTGAAAACGGTATTAACGATTGGAAACGACACAAATTACCAATTGTGCATTAAAAAGAAATTAGTACTCGGAAACAGGGATAGAACAGTTGATGGAAAATATGGGCAAACAATTAGCATCATATAGTAGGGCGAATTTCAAATTCGCCCTTTTTCATCACCAACTATCTTTATCTAAACTGCTTAATTTCAGACATATAGTCAAAACCAGCACTTGCTAGTTTCTCTATAAGTTTTTGCTCGTTGATATCGAGTGATTTACAAAGGTCACTTAGTGAGTCGTAATTGTCGCGCAATTGAGTGTTAATGTAGCTCAATAACATGAATGGGTCTTGTGGTAAATTTTCCATATCTTTATCAAAATTCAGGTTCTAATTCAAAATGCATCCGTTTGTTGTTTACGGGATGTGTAAATTCTAAGTAATACGCTTGCAAATATAAACGTTCTGCTAAATTTCCGTATAAAGAATCACCTAAAATTGGACAATTTAGTCCTTTTTCGTAGGCACTGTGTAGGCGTAATTGGTGCGTGCGACCAGTAATAGGGGTGAATCGTACACGGGTGTGATTGTTTTTCCGCTCCAAGACTTCATATTGGGTAATGGCTTTTTTACCGTATTCTTCTGAAACCATTTGTCGTGGACGATCATTAGGATTAGGACAAATAGGTAAATCAATCGAACCGCTATTTTTCGTAACAATTCCATCTAAAATGGCGTAGTAATGTTTCACAATGCTGTGTTGTGCAAATTGTTTTTGTAGATGGGTATAAATGGATTGATTTTTAGCGATAAGCAATAATCCAGATGTTGACATATCCAATCGGTGTACCACAAAAATAGTTTCTAATCCGCAATGTTCTTTAGCGAATTTCTGTACCGAATAATCGGAGACTTTCCCTGCTGTTGAGAGTATACCAAAAGGTTTGTTAATCAGCAATATAGCCTCGTCTTCGTAAACAATCTTTATGGTCTGTTGGGTTTGCAGCGGATTGGATTCTACATCCAAACCTTGAAGCATAAACGAGAGTACGGGGAAACATTTATTCTGACAAGCGGGGTAGAATTGTCCCGATTTACGAATCTCACCTTTCGGACTTTCGCCCAACCAAAACTCTGCCATTGCAACAGGACGAAGGTGATGGGAATAGGCATAATGTAGCAACTTAGGAGCACAACAATCGCCAGTTCCTGCGGGAGGTAGACCTTTTTGTGCATGGCGAAATATTTGGTATATACTTTGGGTTTCGTTATGTGCATTGAGCGGCTGATAGTGTTCAAATAACCATTTTTGTAAAGCTTCTGAGCGGATTTTTCGTTCGTTTTTAAGGGTGTTAATATTACTTTCGTAAAAACGAATTTCGTTGCTAATGCGCTCAATTTCGGTGTTAAACTTAATTTTCAGACGTTTAATTTCGGCTTTTTCAAACTGACTTTCACGAATTAGATTATTCAACTCGTCAGGTGTGAGTTTGTTTGTTTTGAGAGCATCTCGTTCACTTTTATGCACTTTATACGCTTCATTAGCACACTTAAGAGTATCCTCAAATTGTTTTTTTATAGCAGTCAGTTGGTGTTTTAGGTCGGTCAGCTTAGAATCTTGTTCTAGCGATTTGATTTGCTGATTGATAAGTGAAATGTGACGTTCTTCGGTTTTGAAATAAGCCTCAGGTTGTAGGAAATCGAATATGGAAGGGACAAAATAATCGTGGTTATTGCTATCTTCCAAGTGTCCCGAAAAGGCCGCCAGAAAACCTACCTTTTGATCCTGATTTTCAACGATAAGCACCCCAAACATTTTGCCTTGAGCAATTTCGTGAGTCCATCTTGTTTGAGTTGATAGGTAATTACACACCATTTCCTTAGCCTTTATGCATAGAGGGTGAGGAGTGTAACAAAATGGGTAAGTGAACGCCTTTGGGAGCGATTCACATTTGATATCTTCGTTGAAAAAATGGAGTTTGTTCATGGCGCAAAGATAGTTAATTTTGAAAAAATGAGCGTTGAAAGATGATGTGTAGGGTATTCCTGAACGCAATTTTTTTTATGATGATTTGTCGTTTTTGATAGTTATGTTGATATTCTTCATTTTTTTCTTGTGTCCGTAAACATTTTTACACACCCCTTATCACGACGAGGAATTCTAAAATTATCGTATTAAGAAATTGTTAAAATTATATCTTTTAGTATCATTTTTTAATCTTTCCAAATATGCTTAAAGACTGATGTTTTATAACACAAAATAATTATTAACAAGTAATGTTGTGTTTTTGAGAAGAAGTAATTTGTTGTGTACTCTATAAAAAAGATGTAAATTTGCAAACGTTGATGTTGTGTTTAACAATATAGAAAAGAAACATTGAAAAACATAAGAAAACGACGAAGAACAGCGGTTTTTCTATGAAATGTAGGTAAAAAATCAAACACAACAAAAACTCACTTTTTACTATACATTTCAATATCGGTCGAAAGAAACAGTCTCTAAATTCATTTAAAACAGTTCTTCTATAAAATGTCTATAAATTATGTGTGTCTAATGCCATAATAGGCTTTTTATGGAAGTGCTTGTTTTTTTATTTTTTTAACTTGATAATTTAATAATTTAATATATAAGGGAAACACTATGAGGAAAATTTACTCGCTAACTAATTTTTTGGTTAAGGTTATGTTTTGGAGTGTCGCTTTGTTGGTCACTACAAAACTATTTGCCGTTCCGGCAATTCCAACTCCAGTTGAAGTTGAACAACCCAATGGAGAAAAAATCATTATTCGTTTACATGGTGATGAGTATGCTAACTATAGCACTACTACCGATGGTTATGTGATTACTACCGATGAGGATGGTAAGTATGTTTATTCTACTCAAACCGTAGATGGACTACTTGAACCTACTGGCATTGAAGTACACAATGTAGCAAAAAGAACTCAAGAAGAAGAAAAATTCTTACGTACTATTCCTGCAGGATTGACAGAAAAAACGCAAGAAGTAATGCGCGTACGTGCAGAGGAAGGTCGTAAAGAATATCAACAAAACCGTGGTCAGGTTTTGGATGTGAGCGGAGTTAGTCAAGCTCAAGCAGACGGACCAGAAGGTGCTCAGTTTGCAGCTGCTCATAGTGGTCAACGTCGTTTCTGTGTTATCTTGGTACAATTTACCGATTACGGTTTCCAAAAAGGAGCAGAAATGAGTAATATGTTGAACCAAGATGGTTTCCAGGGCACAGGATCGGTTGCTGAATATTACCGCAATAGTTCGTGGAATAAATTTCAACCTATATATGAGGTTTGGGGACCAGTTACTGTTCCAATGACGAAACGTCAAGCTCGTGATGATACGGGACAAATGATTTATTATGCTTGTCAACAAGCAGATGCTTTAGGAGCAAATTTTGCTAATTATGATACCGATAATAACGGAGAAGTGGATAATGTTTATTGCTTTTTCGCTGGTTATGACCGTGCTCAAGGTGGTGGCGAAGATTGTATTTGGTCGCACGCTTCTGGTATCGGTCATAAAAACTTGTATTTAGATGGGAAAAAAGTAAGTGGTTATGGATGTTCTTCCGAATTGAAAGGAAATAGTGGAAGTAACCGTGTTAATATTGGTACCTTTACTCATGAATTTGCTCATGTAATTGGTTTACCAGATTATTACGATACCGATGGTGGGGATAATGGAAATGGTCATACTCCTGGTGGATGGAGTTTGATGGCTAGTGGATGTTATAACCACGATAGTTCACGTCCTCCACTACTAAGTGCCGTTGATCGTCAACATTTAGGCTGGGCTACTATTCCTAATATGCCTAATGGGTCTATTCGTTTGAATAAAATTCAAGATTGTCAAGGAACTGGTGGTTATCGTGTAAATACCGATATGAATGATGAATATTTCGTATTCGAACATCGAGAACAAACGGGATTTGATTATTCATTGCCAAGTAGCGGTATGTTGATTTGGCACGTTGACCGTTCTACCGGTCGTTATATTCGCTATTATACTCAAAATCAATGGTGGGATTCTTACTTTACTGCAAGAATTTTGTGGGATAATTGGAATGGACCAAATAACGTTCAATCTCACCCTTGTATCGATTTGGTTGAGGCTTATGGTCCTCATAATAATTCGGGAGATACAGGTTTCTGGAATACAGCTATGTGGGGTATTGGTGGAAATGCTATCCAACCTCGTGCATGGAGTGGAGCACTTACAGGTGCTAACGTAACCGATATTGCTAATCATGGTACGTACTCTACGTTTAATTGTAACGGAAGTAGTGGAGGTACTACCAATCCTGAACCTACTTGCTCTACAACCGACCGCCCTGTAGCACATTTCTATCAAGATTCTAATTATGGTGGAACTGGCAAAGGTCTTCCTGAAGGAAACTATACTACGGCTCAAATGCGTGCATTTTGTATAGAAGATAATTGGATTTCATCTATTAAAGTGTTGCCAGGTTATAAGGTTACTGTTTATGCTGATGATAATTTTGGCGGTAGTTCAGCTGTATTTACAGAAAATTCGACTTATGTAGGTGGCGATTGGAACGATAAAATTAGTTCAATCAAAATTGAGGCTTCGGGTGTAACTGGTTTAGGTGGTGTATATAAGATAAAAGGTCATAATGGAAAATACCTAGATCTTGATGGCAATTCGAATGCTGCTAATGCCGCTATTGTTCAATACGATAACGAGGGACTTGAAATTTATCAACATTGGCAATTGGTTGAAGTAGGAACAGGTGTGTATAGTATTAAGGCTGTTTCTAATACAAGTAGAGGTTGGGATGTATATTATGGAAAAGTAGAAAACAGAACTCAAGTTTTGTTGTACGATTATAATGGTGGAGCAAATCAACAATTCATCGCTGTTAAACGTGGTGATTATTATCAATTTGTGGCTCGTCATTGTGGTAAAGTTGTTGAAATTCCAGATTTCAGTACTCAAAATGGCGAATGGATTAAATTGTATGATAATAACAATCAAACGTGCTCTTATTGGCAGTTAGAAAAATCAAAACCATCGGGATTCCCTATTTCAACGGTATATGATGATATCAATTATGGAGGAGCTTCGTTAGGTTTGCCAGAAGGTGAGTATACCTCTAATAGTCTAAGAATCTTTGGATTTAATCCTGGTATAATGACATCGGCAAAAATTCTTCCTGGTTATCGTATGACTCTCTATAGTGAAGATAACTTTACTGGAAATACCAAAATTATTGATGCTAATACATCGTATGTAGGTAACGACTGGAACGATAAAATGAAGTCGGTTCGTGTCGAAGCTTGGGGTGTAAGTGGTGTTTCTGGTCAATACAAAATCCAAGGTCGTAATAGTGGTTTATTCTTGGATATGAATGGCAATTCAAGTGCTAATGGTACTCGTGTCGTTCAATGGAGAGATGAAGATGAAGAGTTGTATCAACAATTCCATTTTGAAGAAATAGGTAATGGTGTATATTCTATCTATGCTCATAATTCGGGAAAAGTATTTGATGTAGAAGGTGCTAATACGGATAATCGTGCAGATATTAGTATCTATACCAATAATCGTCAAGCTCATCAACAATTTATTTTGGTAGATGCTGGTGATGGTTATTACCAATTTGTGGCTCGTCATTGTGGTAAAGTTATTGAATTGCCTAATAATAGTAAAACCGAAGGCGAACAAGTTAAACTTTGGGATAATAATGCACAAACATGTTCACATTGGAAATTGAAAACGGCTTATAATTATGTCGTCGTATTTGCTGAAGATATGTCGCAATTTGATGGCTATCTCGATTTGCGTGACTGTAGTTGGTATCCTTGGGATAACACTCTTGAAATGTCGGAATATCGTGGTGCAGATGTTCCAGAAGGTGTAGCTTCTATTAAATTTTCACCAGTATCTGCTGCTCAAAGTTCTTGGTTTGGTATAGGAGCAAATATCAATGATGGTGCCCATGGTGCCTATAATTTGTCATTTTTGAGTGATTATAGTTTGTGCTTTATGTACAAGAGTAATTATCCTAAAACATTGTATGTAAAATTGGCAGGTTTTGATAGTAATGGAAATCAAATTGAGAAAATGGCTCCTATTGTAACTGCAGCTGATAATAAATGGCATCAATCGGTAATTCCTATGTCTAAATTTACTGAACAAGGAATGAATTTTGGTGAGATTTCAAATCAGTTGATATTCTCTCTTGTAAGTGAAGAAAATACAGGTAGTGGATACACGGTTTATATGGATAATGTTTATTATGCAAAATCGTCTTATGCAGCAGTCGATTGTAGTACGACTGTTAACATTACTAAAAATCATGATGTAAACTGTAAGGGTGATGCTATTTTAACAGCAAATGCTAACGAAACGGTTACTTATAAATGGAGCAATAGTTTAGGTACTTCTTCTACGGCTAAACCAACAAGTGCAGGTAAATATACTGTGACGGCTACTAATGGTTCGGGTTGCTCGGTAAGTGCTTCCATTAGCGTTTCTGAAAATAAACAATTACCTACTATTGGTATTGATGGTAATAGTAATTTGAATTGTACTAAAACGGCTCTTACTTTGAGCGCAACAGGGGCTAATATAGCTTCTTACAAATGGACTTCTAACGAAACTTCTTCAACCAAGGTGGTTACTGCTGGTGGTACTTATGGGGTGGTTGCAACGCATAATACTTCTGGTTGCTCAGCAAGTGCTACTGCCGAAGTTCGTAAAGATGAAACGAAACCTAATATTTCTATTTTAGGTAATGATGTCTTAACTTGTAATAAAACTAAAATTACGGTTACAGCTAATGGTGGTGTAGATTTTCATTGGTCAACTGGTGAAACTACTAACACGAAAGAAATCTCTGGGGCTGGTGAATATACTGTAGAAATGGCAGACGCTAATAGTGGATGTAAGGCTAATTATAAATTTACGGTAACGGAAAACAAAGTAGCTCCTGCTGTGACTATCTCGGGTGCTAAAGACATTACTTGTAAATTGACTAGCATGGAATTGATCGCTAATAATAATGCTACTACGCCTTCATTTAAATGGTCTAATGGTGGTACTGCAAGTAATGCAATTATTACGGCTATGGGTGATTATATAGTAACCGTTACGGATGAATCAAATGGTTGCTCGGCTACTAAAGCGGTCACTATTTCTGAAAATAAAGAAAATGTAAGTGTTGCTATTGAAGGTAACGAAATCTTGACTTGTGATAAAGAGTCTATTACACTTGTCGCTGTAGCAAATTATGCTGATTCTTACAAATGGGCAGATGGCAATACTAACTCGTCGAAAGTTATCGAAAATGCTGGTAAAAAATCGGTAACGGTTACTTACGGAACTTGTACCGCAAGTGCTAGCGTGAATGTAACTGAAAACAAAACAGCTCCTATCGTTGCAATTGCAGGAAACGAGGATTTAACTTGTACTAAAACTCAAATCATATTAACGGCAAGTGGTGCTGATTCATATACTTGGACTTCGGGTGAAAAAGTAGCAACTAAGGAAGTTACGGCTGCTGGTACTTATTCGGTAGTGGGTAGAAATGCCAATGGTTGCGAAGCTTCAGCATCGGTAAGTGTTGCTAATATCAAGGATTTGGATGATGTTACCATTTCGGGTGATAAGGTAATTACTTGTCAAAACAATGTAGTAACCTTAACCGCGGTTTCTGCTGGTGCTTCATTCACTTGGTCAACGGGTGAAAAAACAGCAAGCATATCGGCTTCTGAATCAAAAGTTTACTCGGTAACAGCTACTAAAGGGGCTTGTACTTCAACGGCTTCAGTGGCTGTTTCGGATTCGCGTACGAATATTATCGTAAGTGTTTCAACCAACAATTCAAATGTTAAGGTAGGTTCGTCATTCACATTGACGGCTTCGGCTAATTCGGGTAATGACTTTACTTGGTACAAAAACAATGCGAAAGTTGGTACTGGTAGTACCTTTACAATTGCTAATGCTCAAAAATCGGATGCGGCTGAATATAAAGCAATTGTAAAAGATGGTTCTTGCGTAGGTGAAGCTTCCATTACGATAGCAGTAAATAATGCTGACGCTCCAACTATTAATACTCAACCAGCAAGTCAAACAGCTACTGTAGGGGATAACGTAACCTTCAGTATTGCAACAGAAGCTGGTTGTACTTATCAATGGTATAAGAATGGTGTTCAAGTAGGCACAGGTAATACTTATACTATCAATGGCGTAAGTAAAGCAGACGATGGTGCTCAAATCTATTGTGATGTAACTAAAAACGGCACAACAGCTAAATCTTCAACCGCTACCTTGACGGTTAAATATGCAGCTCCTACCGGTGTTACGATTAACGGTGCTACGAGTGCTAAAGTAGGTGATGCAGCTATCGTGTTGACGGCTGTAGCTACGGGTGAACAATTGACTTATACATGGTCAACTGGTGAAATTTCTGCAACCAAGACCGTGTCAACTTCAGCAAAAGGTTCTGTTGATTTGGTAGTAACGGTTTCTAATGAATCGGGTGAGGCTACGGCTTCTGTAACTGTGGTAATCAATGCCGCTGATCCTGCTAATATTACTTCGCAACCTTCAAATAAATCGGCTTATGTAGGTGATAATGTAACCTTTGAAATTGTAACCGAATTAGGTTGTACTTATCAATGGTATAAGAATGGTGTGAAAATTACAGGTGCTAACCAATCGACTTATACCCTTGAAGATGTACAAAAAACGGATGATGGGGCAACAATCTATTGTGATGTAACTAAGAATGGTACTACTATTAGTTCTAGTACAGTTGTTTTGACCGTATCATATAAGGCTCCAAGTAATTTGAGAGTTTTAGGACAAACAAGTGCTAAGGTTGGTGAACCTGCAATTATTTTGACAGCTAGTGCTGATGGAGATGCTGTAGAATATCAATGGTCAAATGGTGATCAAGGAGCAATTGTTACTTGTCCTACTACTGCAGCTGGCACTTATGTCTTAACTGTATTTGCGATTAACGAAAGTGGTAACGTTTCGGCTGTTGTAACGATTACAATTAATCCTGCAGATGCTCCTAAAATCAATGAAGAACCTGAAGATAAAACCGCTACTGTAGGCGACGATGTAACCTTCAGCATTGCTACAGAAGAAGGTTGTACTTATCAATGGTATAAGAATGGTCAAGTTGTAGTGGGTGAAAATGGTAGTACATATACTTTGAACGGCGTATCAAAAGAAGATAATGGTGCTCAAATTTATTGCGATGTCACTAAAAATGGTACAACGGCTAAATCAAGTACAGCAACTCTTATTGTTAAAAATGTAGCACCTTTAAGTGTGACTATCATTGGCGTTAAAGAGGCTAAAGTGGGAGATCCTACTATTGTTTTGACAGCCGTTGCAGAAGGTCAGGATTTGGTTTATAAATGGTCAACTGGAGAACTTACTGCTGTTAAGTCAATCTCTACTTCTACTAAAGCGGTATATACTATTTCTGTGGAAGTTAGCAATGATGGTGGTAAGGTAACAGCTTCAACAACTGTAGAAATCTTTAATGCAAAACCTACTGATGTAAGAATCGATTTGAATGATACTGAAATCGAAGAAGGTGACAATGTTTCCTTTACGGTAAATGCGACTGGTGACGAATTACAATATCAATGGTTTAAAGATGGTCAACCATTAGATGGTGAAACGGGTTCTACTTTGACAATTCTTGATGCTCAACTTGATAATTCTGGTAATTATTCTTGTGAAGTCTCAAATGAAAGTGGTAGTGTGATTTCTAATGAGGTCGGTTTGACAGTTTCTGAAAAGGCTCCAGATGTTGATTTGGAAATTAATACGTTCGTTGAAAAACCAATTGTAGGTGAAGAAACGGCTTACGAAATCTCTAATTCTGATGAAGATTTAGAATATACATGGACGGTAGAAGGTGGTCGTATAATTAATGGACAAGGTGGCGATAGAGTTTCTATTATTTGGGAAACGGAAGGTGAACATATCATTACAGTTGTTCCTTCTAAAAATGGTAAAAGTGGACGTCCTACTATTGTTACAACTACGGCATTCCCTCCTGTTGCAATTAGTATTGAATCAGTAAAAGTGACGATTTATCCTAATCCAACTCCTGATATAATCAATATGGATATTCCAAATGATGTTGAAGTAGAAAATATAGTGTTGTATGAATTAAGTGGTAAGATGATTATGAGTGTAGAACCTAATGTTCGCACCATCTCTCTTAACAATTTAGGCAAAGGTGTTTATTTGTTGAACATAAAAACTTCATCACAATCTATAGTTTCTCAAGTGATTGTATATTAAGATTTAAGGTTATTAATTAAGAAAGAGGGCAAAGCTTTGGTTTTGCCCTCTTTTTTTGTGTTCCCACCCAAATATAATGCCTTTTTTTTAAAGCATATTTTTATATAAAAAACACATTACACAAAAACACATCAGAAACAACTTAATTTTTATACAATAAAAAAATGAAATGCCGATAAAATCGAGCTTTTTTGAGTCTTGTTCAGAAAATCAAAAAAGTGGGTAGTAGCCTGAGTAAGTTTTGTTCTTTAAATTTGTAATCGTTAAAATCATAAAAAAAAGATTAAGGTTTATATCATGAAAAAACATTTACTAACATTTCTTTTAATGTTTGTGGCTCTTTCTATGTGGGCACAAACGAACATTTCTCAAGGGAAATCAGCAACAGCATCTTCTTCAACAGGTAATAATAGTCCTGTATTGGCAGTGGATGGTAAGGCTGGAACCCGTTGGGAAAGTACTCAGGGATTAGATAATCAGTGGTTAATTTTAGACCTTCAGGATGTATACGATTTGTCCACTTCTGAAATCGTTTGGGAAGGTGCTTCGGCTGCTAGGTACGTTATTTTAGTATCTACTGATAACGTAACTTGGAGGGAAATAACTACGGTTACAAGTTCTGAAGGAGCTCGTACTGATAATTATACATTTAATAATGCAACGAAAGTACGTTACGTTAAGTTGGATTTGCAAACTCGTACCACTGTTTATGGTTTTTCTATTTATGAGTGGACCATTACAGGTACTCCTTCGCAAAACTTAAATTCGGTTCCTACCAAAATTGGAATTACGCCTGCTAATGCCGTAGTGGCTGGTCAACAATGCTCAGAATATAAAGTGCTTTCGTTGAATAATAGTTTGATTAATTATAACGATCAACCAAGTATTTTTAATAATATTGCTGCCGCTGCAGGTAAGACCGCTCAATGGACGATGCAAACACATCTTGGTCAAAGTCTTCAATATCATTATGACCAAGGTACAGATCCAGGAACTTCTCGTTATATGGTGGCAAGTCAACCTTGGACTCATATTATTCTGCAAGAACAAAGTACTCGTCCGAGAACTAACTTTTCTGGTTTCCGTTCGTCGGTTCAACAATGGGTTAATTATATTAAAGCAAATTGTCCTAATCCAGATGTTAAAATCATTTTAGCTATGAACTGGCCATTGAATACTACAGGTGATTGGAATGGAGATTTAGCTTCTTTAAGAGCAAATTATCAATCGGTAGCTGATGAATTTAATTTGAGTATCTGTCCTGTGGCCTTGGCCTACGATTTGATAAGGAAAACCGAGGGTACAGATGCTTTAAATACGATGTTTTCTGATGATCGACATCCAACCATTAAGGCAAGTTATATGGCCGCTTGTATGGAATATAAATTGTTGTTTAATGAAACGCCTGTTGGCTTGACTTACAAACCAGGTGCCGTTTCTCAAGCTGACGCTACTAAAATGCAAAATTATGCTGAAAATGCATTTAATAACTTCACTACTGTATCGCCTTTTAATGCCAATGGAAAGGTTTATTTTAAAGCTCAAGTACTTGACCAATACAACCGCGTGCTTGATGCTAATCCTACCGTAACATGGCAAACCGTAGGAGGAGGTACTATCACGACTAATGGTACTTTTACAAATAATATTGAACAAGGATATATTACCGTTAAAGCTTCTGCTAATGGGTTGAATGGTGAAGCTCAAGTTGAAATCAGAAAGTGTGGAGAAATTACCCCTGGTGCTGGAGATCCAGACCCTGACCCAGATCCAGACCCAGATCCTCAACCTGAGACGGATGTAGATTATTATGCAGAAATTTCTACAACCACTCCTTATAATCAAAACTTTGACGCTATTGGTACAGCTCAAATAGCTAATTTGCCAATAGGCTGGAAACTAGAAAAACGCTTGGATGCTCCTCGTACTTTAGGAACTTTTGCGGAGGCTTCAAAAACAACCGAACAACTGGGTGGTAATAATTTGGCTTCTAATACTAAAAATGGTACTTATAATTTTGGCGCTGGTGTGGCTGACCAAGCTACTGATAGAGCTATTGGTGGTGTTTCTACTGGTATTGCTGGCGGTACTCGTTGTATTAATATTTATACTAAAATAAAAAATACAGGTAACGAAAATATTGATTCATTATCCATTACTTATGATATTGAAAAATATAGAAAAGGATTAAATGCTGCAGGATTCAGAATGCAATTGTACTATTCTACGGATGGTACAAACTGGACTTCGGCAGGAAATAATTTCTTGACTTCTTTCCCTGCTGATAATGCTACGGAAGGTTATGCTACAGCTCCAGGTGAAATGGTTCATGTAACTGCAAAATTGAACACTGGTATCGCTAAAGATGGTTTCCTTTATTTGGCATGGAACTCTTCGGTAATCTCAGGTGCTGATGCTCAAGCTGCTCAAGCTTTGTCTATTGATAATGTACAAATCTCAGCTCTTCAAGCGTCTGAAATTTGTGTCGAACCTAATGTGTCTATTAATAAGGAAAGTGATATTACTTGTTCACAAACCGTGGCAGTTTTACGTGCTACAAGTGAAAATGGCGTTTCTTATAGATGGAGTAATGCTCAAATGGGATCTTCTATATCTGTAACGAATGCGGGTGTTTATACGGTTTCGGCTATGAAGTCTGAAACGTGTTTCAACACAGCTACCGTTTCTGTATCTCGTAATCAAACAACTCCAACGATTACAATTGGTGGTGCCAAGGATATTACTTGTAAGACAGCTTCAATGGTATTGACAGCAAGTAATAATGCTCAAACTCCTGCTTATAGATGGAGTGGTGGTGGAACAGGCATTAACAAGAATGTTACTGCAGCAGGTTCTTATACCGTAACGGTAACAGATAATTCAAATGGTTGCTCGGCTACTAAGGCTGTAACAATTGTAGAAAATAAAGAAACTGTAGCGGTTACTATTGGAGGTAATGAAGTCTTGACTTGTGCTAATCCTTCTATTACTTTACAAGCAAATGCTGCTTTGGCAGATTCTTATAGATGGAATGATAATAGCACAGGTGCTACTAAAGTAGTAACGAATGCTGGACAAAGAAATGTAACGGTTACTTACGGAACTTGTACCGCAAGTGCAAGCGTAAATGTAACTGAAAACAAAACAGTTCCTACCATTAATGTAGCTGGTAATGTAGATTTGACTTGTACCAGAACTCAAATCACATTGACGGCAAGTGGTGCTAATACATTCTCTTGGTCAACGGGTGAAGATGTTGCTACTAAAGTGGTAACTACGGCAGGTAAATATAGTGTAACAGGTAGAGCCGCTAATGGTTGTGAAACGACTCAAGAAGTAACGGTTAATGAAAATAAAGCGATGACGGCTGTTACTATCTCAGGAGGTAACGAGTTGACTTGTCAAAACGATCAAGTTACATTAACGGCAGCCTCTGCAGGAGCTACCTTCTCATGGGGTAACTCAACAGGAGCTACGAAAGTGGTAACAGAAGCAGGTGCTTATAATGTAACAGCAACTCTTGGAGCATGTACGTCAACGGCAAGTGTACAGGTAAGTGATAGTCGTGCAGATATAGATGTTCAAATAGGAAGCAATAATGATAATGTTAAAGTAGGATCGTCATTCACATTGACGGCAAATGGTGGTGCAGGCGTAACTTATGCATGGTACAAAAATGCTACTAAGTTGTCTAATACGACAAGTGCCTTGACTATCAATAACGCTCAGAAATCGGATGCTGCTACTTATCGTGTTGTCGTAACTAAAGGAAGTTGTGAAGGTGAGAACTCAATCATTATTGCTGTTAACGATGCTGACGCTCCAACGATTAACACACAACCTAT